>RCNC010001018.1_pt1 | contig 18704 bp, 19 predicted proteins | sample 2041301 | NCBI WGS metagenome assembly RCNC01 (sample SAMN09708231, study PRJNA481090) | Marine sediment metagenome, whole genome shotgun sequencing project. | biome: marine sediment; feature: ocean; material: sediment; isolation source: Sewage treatment plant 13A marine sediment (STP13A) ... | reverse complement strand
CTGCATTTCTCACCGGCTTCATGCTACGGACAGCGATACACCGCAGCTCGTCGAGCTCGCGCCGAAGGCTGGTGAGAAATGCGGGCTAGAGGCGTTGTCTTCACGGATCTCGACGGCACGCTGCTGGATTTTTTCACCTATCGGCCATCTCCGGATGCGGTTGCGTTGCTAGGCGACCTCGCCAAATTGCGGATTCTGGTCATCCCGGTAAGCTCAAAGACCGCCGCAGAAGTCCGGCCCCTGATGGCGGAGCTCGGGCTGTCTGGGCCGGCGGTCGTGGAGGGCGGTCCGGTAGTCGTTTCGGAGGATGGTTCGGAGGAGGTGACCGGTCCATGTCGCGCGGAATTGGTTGCGGTGATCCACCAGCTGCAATTTCGAGGGTGGGGAGTACGCGGGATGTCGGAGATGTCGGTTGGGGAAGTCATGAAACTGACGGGGCTAGGTGATGCCGCCGCGCTCCGCGCGATGACCCGGTTGGCGTCCGAGCCATTCGTCCTGACCGGTGAATCCTCGGGTATTGAAGAGGGAGACATCGCCGAAGCGGCGGCCGAGCTCGGTGCTTCTATCACGCGAGGGGGGCGTTTCCGACATCTGCTGGGGAAAGGAGTCGACAAGGGTGCCGGCGTCCGCGCGGTGCTGACACTGATCTCCGCTGTTGACGGGGTCAATACCGCAGCCATCGGTGACGCATGGAACGACCTGCCAATGCTCGAGGAGGTCCACCTCGGATTCCTTCTCGGGAATGCAGTGGAACCGGAAGCCGTGCCGCCCGGGGTCGCTTGCCTGGCGCGGAATGGACCGCAGGGATTCGTCGACGCCGTCGGCCGAATCCTTGACACGTGGAATGCACCGATCTCTGGCTGAGTTGAATCTGAAGTGAGAGCGGAGTACAGATGACGGATTTTCAACTGGCGCCATATCCTGGCTTTGGAGGGATTACCGGCCAACTGCTGCTGGTGATCCTCGACGGCGTCGGGCTGTACCGCGGGAGCGACCAGGGTTATGAGGGCAACGCCTTCGACTTGGCCGTCACTCCGAATCTCGACCGGCTGTTTCACGACGCGCCTGTTTTCATCAAGCTCAAGGCGCACGGTGTCGCCGTAGGTTTGCCGAGCGACGGGGACATGGGAAATTCAGAGGTCGGCCATAATGCCATTGGCGCCGGCCGCATCTTCGAACAGGGTGCGCAGCTCGTAGGACAGGCCATTGCGGATGGTTCGTTATTCGATGGTGACGGGTGGCGCCGGGTTGTGGACCATGTCCTGGACAATCACTCCACCTTCCACCTCATAGGTCTTCTGTCCGACGGCAATGTTCACAGTCACATCGATCACCTCGTCGCTCTGTTGCGACGCCTCGCCACCGAGGGAGTGCAGCGAATCAGGGTCCATGCGCTGGCGGACGGGCGCGATGTCGATCCCGTTTCATTCGACCGCTATCTCGAGGAGCTCGACACGGTCCTCGATGAATTGGTCGATGGCGGCGTTGATGCCGCCGTTGCCTCGGGTGGCGGTCGGATGCAGATTACGATGGATCGGTACAACGCCGATTGGGACATGGTTCGCCGCGGTTGGGAAACCCATGTCCGGGGCGCCGGACGAACATTCGCGACCACCGCCGAAGCAGTGGATGTCCTGCGTCGCGAAAACCCCGGGATCACCGATCAGGATCTGCCGCCGTTCGTGATTGTGGATGAAGACGGTGATCCCGTGGGCACCATCAACGACGGTGATTCGGTGGTGTATTTCAACTTTCGGGGTGATCGGGCGATCGAGATCTCGCGGGCGTTCAGCGAACCGAAATTTGACGTTTTCGACCGTGGCGAGCTGTCGGACGTGCTCTTTGCTGGGATGATGGAGTATGACGGCGATCTCAAGATCCCGCCCCTGTATTTGGTCAACCCCCCGGCGATCTCACGCACCATGTCGGAGTACCTCGCGCACAATGGAGTCAGCCAGCTGGCGGCGGCTGAAACCCAGAAATTCGGTCACGTGACCTATTTTTGGAACGGTAACAACTCGGCGCCGTTCGACAGCACGCTCGAGGAGTGGGTCGAGGTTCCCTCCGATGAAGGTCCATTCGACGTGGCCCCGGAGATGAAGGCACGCGAGGTCACCGAGGTGGTGATCGAGGACCTTTGTAACCGCGGGCATCGGTTCATACGAGTCAACCTCGCCAACGGCGACATGGTCGGGCACACGGGGTCGCTACCGGCGTCGATCAAGGCGATGGAGGTGGTGGACGAGTGTATCGGACACCTCGAGGAAGCCGTCCGCGAAGCTGGGGCCACGATGATCATCACCGCAGATCACGGAAACGTCGATATGTTGTTCGAGGTTGACCATGCGACGGGAGATCTCAAGCGAGACCCATCCGGAAACCCAATTATCAAGACGAGCCACACTCTTTCACCGGTACCGTGGTGCATCGTAGGGCCAGGGGCACGAGATTTCCGGGCCAATCCGGAGGTTGCCGAGCCAGGCCTGGGGAACATCGCGGCAACGATCATGCTCATGCTTGGATACAACGCTCCAACCGATTATCTTCCCCCCCTGGTGCTTCCGATCCGCTCTTCCCGCCGGACATCAGACGAGGAAGGCTCAGACTTTGACTGACTTCGCTGCCGTCTGCTACAGTCCCTGAATGGCCGCACCGACGCCTCCGTTTCTCGAATCGATCGAGGAGATCCGGTCCAGGATTGCCGAAATTGAGTCTGCGGGCACTTCCGGGCGGGCGACCGAAGAGGATCTATTATCGGCGCGGAAAGATCTCGACGCGACGATCAAACAGGTGTTCTCAACCCTGACGCCGTGGCAGAAGTGCCAGCTCGCCCGCCATCCGGAGCGGCCGTACACGATGGCCTATATCCACAGCATCTTCACCGATTTCACCGAACTTCACGGCGATCGGCGGTTTGGCGACGATTTAGCGCTTGTGGGTGGACTCGCCCGCTTTGACGGCGAGCCGGTGGTAGTCGTCGGCCACCAAAAGGGGAGGGATACCGCCGAAAAGCTGCGCCGTAACTTCGGCATGCCTCGTCCGGAGGGATATCGCAAGGCGATCCGTATCATGGAGCTCGCAGCACGTTTCCAGCGGCCGATCATCTCGTTCATTGATACCCCCGGGGCGTATCCCGGGATCGATGCCGAACAGCGTGGGCAGGCTGAAGCCATTGCCAACAATCTGATCGAGATGGCCGGTTTCCCGGTGCCGATCATCGTTGTCGTGACCGGTGAGGGTGGTTCGGGCGGGGCCCTCGCTCTCGGTGTCGGAGATCGGGTACTCATGCTGGAGAATGCCATCTATTCAGTGATCTCACCGGAGGGGTGCGCCGCAATCCTGTGGAAGGATCAGGCGAGGGCGGAAGACGCGGCTCGGGCGCTTCGCCTCACTGCCACCGACCTCAAGAAGCTCGGAATCATCGATGAAATCCTCCCGGAGCCCGCCGGGGGAGCGCATATGAACCCGGGTGAGATGGCCGATACCATTTCCGCAGCGATTCGCCGGAACCTCAAACCCCTTCACAAGGTCAAACCGGATGCGTTGGTCACCCGACGATTCAAGAAATTCAGGGCGATGGGCATCTTCAACGATCGCTGACCACGATTCCCTATGTCAATTCTCGACCAACCGGGCAACCATCACGACGATTCCAGAATCTTCTTAACGAAAGGGGCTCCGGAGTCGGAGGTTTTGCGGTGAGCGTCGCATCCCGATTCTGGGTGAGGCGGCTGACCTCGGTCGCCATCGCATTCGTGCTCCTCGCGATGGCTGTTGTGATCACCCAGCGCTTCAACAGGTTTCGGACCCCGGTGGCGCGGGTCGATAGCGACGAGGTTGTCGGCGAAGGCGGTGATCGAACGGTGGGGGTCTACACCGGCTTCGAGTTCGTGGAACGGGTGGCGGGGCGATTGATCTTCGAGCTCGCATCGAAACGTACTCTGGGTCTCTCGTCCGGTTGGCATGAGATCGAGGGGGTTCGGCTGCAATTTTATCGCGACGGCGAGCCGGGACCGGTTCTGACCTGTGACGGCGCCAGCTTCAACATCCAAACCAGGGACGCGACGCTGGAGGGGAGCATCAGGATCGTCCTGCCGACCGGAGCGATGCTGACAACAGACGCCGGAAGCTTCGAGGCCAGCTCGCGACGCTTCTCCGCCAGCTCCGAAGTGACCTATGTGTCGGGCGCCACCTTCGGGCGGGCTCAAGGCGCGATGTTTGACCTCGAGCAAGACGAGATCGTCCTCAGTGGGGGAGTCTCTTTCAGCTCCGAAGACGGCGCCACCCTGACGGCCCCGAAGGCCGTGTATCAGAGGTCGAAGAGGACGGTTGTTTTTCCTGAGGGCGGGAGGGTTCGGTTTCAGAACGCGCAAATCGATGCGCCGCTTATGTCCGTCGATCTCGAGAAAGACGACGGCCCGCCCAGGCTGATCGAGCTTTCCGGTGGTGTTGTCGGGCGTGGTGAGGGATTCTCAGATGACGGCAGAGTCTCAGCATGGATGGAGCGCGTTGTCGCCAAACATCAGGGGAACGGCAGGTGGCAGGTCGATGCCAGCACGACCGGTCCATGGATCACCATCCAGTTCGTAGGTGGGGAGAACTATTTCGAGCGTACTCTTCGGACCTGGATTCTCCGAGGAGTGTTCGGCGAGGAGGGCATCATCAATCTCCGCGCGGAAAAGGGTGTCTGCATCGACGAAGTGCCGACCGAAGGAGCGCCGCGAAGGGGTGAAGCACAGGAGGCGAGGGTCTGGTTTTCCGACGGACGGCCGACAGATGTCGAGATGCTCAATGACGTCATCCTGCGTGGAGACGACATGGAGGCTCGGGGATACCGCGCCCGCCTCTCGCCGGAAGCCGGTCTGACCATGCTCCACGGTGATCCGACCGGGCCGGAACGGGTTCTATTGATGTTCTCGAAAGGACGGGTGAGCTGCGATCAAGGACAGATCTTCAACAGGGAGGGGCGGGCCGAGGCTCGTGGAAATGTCCAGGGCATCATTCGAGATGTTGCTCTGATAGGCGCCGCGGAGGATGACCAAGATTCGGAACCGGCCCACTTTGCGGCTGAAATCCTCGACGTGACCCAGGACGGGGGTGTGTTCCACCTGCGGGAGAATGCAAGATTGTGGCAGGGTCATCGCCTTCTACTGGCGGACGACGTGGTGTACCGGAAGGAGCTGCCCTCGATCCGCGCCACGGGGCACGTTCGCACCACGGTGCCGGCATCCCAACTCGATGTCGAAGGCGATCCGGGCGAGGACGTTGTGGTCGTCGCCCGCTCGCTTGACTACGACCAGGCCTCCGGTACGGCGGTCTACCGTGGCAACGTCCGATACAGCGATCCGGAGCATACGCTCTCAGCAGCCGAGATCAGTCTGTTCTTTGACGAGAACAACGAGGTGACCGCGGTCGAGGCGGTTGGTTCAGTCGAATTGGTCGAGTTAGTGACCGGGCGGCGGATGACCGGGCGGAAGGCTCGGCGCGAAGTCAAGACCCAGATGGTGACGATCGAGGGTTCGCCGGTGAGGCTCACGGACCCCTCGGGGAACGTGGTTTCCGGGTCGTCGTTGACCTGGAATCAGGCCGATGGTACGGTCTCGGTCGCAGGAGGAACGGAGACCATTTACTACCCGGAGGAACAGCCCTGAGCCCGAAAGCGCTCGACCTCGTTGCGCAGGGTCTTCGAAAGGCCTATCGAGGAAGATATGTCGTCGATGGGATCACTCTCAACATCTCGCCGGGTGAGATCGTTGGTCTTCTGGGTCCAAACGGGGCTGGAAAAACGACCACCTTCTACATGATGGTGGGGCTTGTCCAGCCGAATGAGGGGCACGTCATCCTCGGCGAACGCGACATCACCATGGAGCCCATGTACCGGCGCGCAAGGATGGGCGTCTCCTACCTCGCCCAGGAGCCTAGCTCGTTCAAACGTCTGTCGGTGGAAGACAATATCTGGTTGATTCTCGAGGCCCTGGGGACCGATGCGCGGGAAGCCCACCGACGGATCGATCGGTTGCTTGAAGACTTCGGGCTGTCGGACCTCAGGGGGCAGCGTGCCGAAACCCTGTCCGGTGGCGAGCGCCGGCGCCTCGAGGTCGCGCGGGCCCTGGCAACCGAACCCACCTTCATTCTCCTCGACGAGCCGTTCGCGGGTATCGACCCGCTTGCAGTGCTCGATCTACAACGGATCATCAAACGCCTTAAATCGTTGGGAATAGGTGTTTTGATCACAGATCACAATGTCCGGGAAACGTTGAAGATCACCGACCGCGCCTATATAATCAAAGACGGCAAGATTTTTGCTACTGGAGAACCCGTCGACCTGTCGGAAAACCGGGATGTCCGTCGAATCTATCTCGGCGAAGATTTCGAGCTTTGAATTCGCGAGTGGGCGCAGATCGGCTCTCGACGACGGTGCCGAAAAGGAATTGATGAGCGCGAGTTGAGGATTTAAGGAAAAATTGGCTCTCGAACAAAAACTCCAGATGAAGTTGGCGCAGCGGCTGGTGATGACGCCGTCGTTGCAGCAGGCTATCAAGCTCCTTCAGCTCTCGAGGATCGAGCTCGAGGAGACTCTGGCGCAGGAGATTCTGGAAAATCCGTTGCTGGAGGTCGAGGAACCGAGCGACGACTCCAGCCCCGCAGAGGGTGAGTCACCGGCCGAGGCGGATCGGGCTGCGAGCCCAGAGTCTGTTCCCGAGGAGAAGCCGGCGGAAAACACATCTGAGGATGAAACCCTGCCGTCCGCGGAGGAGAAGTACGCCGACATAGATGTCGAAGCGTTTTTCGCCGACTATCTCGGGGATGGAAGGTCGGAGGGGCCGTCGATGGCCGCTCCAGCGGCGGATCACGACTACCGACTGGAGAACACAGTATCGGCCCCGGCGGGGCTGTACGACCACCTCCTGTGGCAATTGCACCTTCTCGACTGTTCACCGGGAATCGTCGAGGTGGGTGAGTTCATCATCGGCAACGTCGATGAGGACGGTTTTCTTCGCGCGTCGCGGGAGGAGATCGTCGACGGCACGGGGTGTGATGAGCGGTGCCTCGATGAGGCGATGGCGGTGGTTCGTTCGCTCGACCCGCCGGGAATTGCCGCGTCGAGCCTTCAGGAGTGCTTGGTGACCCAGATCGAATATTTGTTGGATCTTGAGGAGAACGGAAACGGCGCCCTTCTTGAAAAAGCGCATCTCGTGGTCGCCGACCACTGGGAGGATCTGCTCCATCAGCGATGGGATGCCCTGGCGGAGATCCTCGGGTACTCCGAGGTGCGGGAGATCAGGCCAGTCCTGGATGTGATTCAGGGACTGGAGCTGAAACCGGGGCGGATCTTCAAACATGGCAATAACCAGTACATCGAACCGGATGTCCACGTGCTTGTCGTCGAAGGCGAGTACAGAATCAGTCTAAATGACGATGGTCTGCCGCGGCTACGAATCAACTCGCGCTATGCACGAATGCTCGAGGCGAAAAATCTGGACTCGAATGCCAACGACTATCTCCGCGACAAGATGCGGTCGGCGATGTGGTTGATGAAGAGCATCGACCAGCGTCAGCGCACGATCTACAAGGTGGCGCAGAGCATCGTCAGCTTTCAAACGGCCTTTCTCGACAACGGGATCGAGCACCTGCGACCGATGGTTCTGCGCCAGGTTGCCGAAGACATCGGGATGCACGAGTCAACTATTTCCCGGGTGGTGAGCAACAAGTATATGTACACGCCGCGTGGCCTGTTCCCGATGAAGTATTTCTTCCATTCCGGCGTCGATTCGGCCCGTGGCGAAAATATATCGTCGGTGGTGGTCAAGGAGAGGATCCGCAAAGTGATTGAGGCGGAAGATCCGGAGCGCCCGCTTTCGGACTCGAAGATCATGCGCCTTTTGCAGAAGGAGGGAATCCGACTGGCACGCCGAACTGTTGCGAAGTATCGTGAGGAGATGTTGATTCTGTCATCCGACAAGCGTAAGAAATTTTTTTGAGCAGATACCCGGTGGGAAGACGGCGCCAAGGAGTGAAGAATGAAAGTCGATTACATAGCCCGCAATGTCACACTCAGCGATCAGTCCCGCCAACTTGCGGAAAAGAAGTTGGCGAAGATCACGAAGTACTTCAACGACATCATAGATGTCCGGATCGAGGTGTCGCAGGAGCGCCACCTCCAGGTGGTGGATCTTTCGGTCAAAGGCAAGGACTTCGATCTTCACTCGACAGCCCAAAACAAGGACGTCACGGCGGCGATCCAGGATGCGGTCGACAAGGTCGAGATCCAGGCTCGTCGCGCCAAGACCCGACTCAAAGACCACAAGCAGCGGGCCGGATCCGAGGCGAAAACCGACCGCGGATGGGCGGTCGAGGTTCTCGAATCTGAGTCGATTGCATCCGGCGAACCGAGGATCGTAGAAACAAGCAGCATCCAGATCAAGCCGATGTCGATCGAGGAGGCGGTTCTCCAACTCGACGACTCGAGCTACAACTTCCTGGTATTTCGAAATGCCAGCAACGACCGCGTCAACGTGATCTATCGACGTGTCGACAAGAATCTGGGACTGATCACACCCGAGCTCTGATGAAGATCCACAAGCTTATCGAGCCTGACAACGTGTATATCGAGTTGGCGGCCGATGATGTCGAGTCGGCCCTTGCTGCGGTCGCCGACGCCGTCGCACCACAGCTCGACCTCGATCCGGGAAATGTGATCGAGGCGCTGCTGGAACGCGAGGGCCTGGGGTCAACCTCGGTTGGAGACGGTTTTGCGATTCCTCACTGCAAGACTCAGGGGCTGGGTAAAATCGCTATCGCCCTCGCACGGTTCGCCGAACCGGTGCCGTTCGGTGGCGACGGGCACGATCCCGTCCAATTTGTTTTCGTCGTCCTGTCGCCCCCTGACCAACCGGCCGCGCATCTGCAGGTTCTGTCGCAGATCGCGCGGGTCCTGAAGCGGCGCGATCTGCGGGCAGAGCTTTTGGCGGCGTCCGATGTCGAGGAAGTCACCGAGGCCATTCGGCGGGCGGCGGAGGCGGAGGGGCTTTGACCGTTCCGGAGGCAATCCCCGTCGAGAGATTGCTGACCGAGCGCCGCCTTGCCTCTCTCGATCTCGAAGTTGCGGCGGGATCAAGCGGATTGGCGAACCGCCTGATTACCAACCCGAGAATCCAAAAGCCCGGTCTGGCGTTGGCGGGCTACCTTGAGTATGTGAAACCCGGTCGGCTGCAGATCCTGGGCGAGTCCGAGTACGACTATCTGGCGACCTTTGCCGGCGATGAGGCCAATTCGAGGCTCAAACGTCTGACGGAGCTCGACATACCGTGCATCGTCTCGACCAAGAGCGCCCAACCGCCAGAAGCCGTGCTCGCCTCCGCAGATGCCGGCGGCATTCCCCTGTTGGTGACGGCGACAAAAACCTCCGAGACCATCGAGACGATTTCAAACTTCCTCGAGGACGAGCTCGCGCCAAAAGTCCAGCTTCATGGAGTGTTGGTCGACGTCTTCTCGCTTGGAACCCTGATCATCGGCGATCCCGGGATCGGCAAATCGGAGTGCGCCCTCGAGCTCGTCTATCGAGGCCATCGGCTCGTGGCTGACGACACCGTGGTCATTCGACGCACCCACCATCACGGTTTGCTTGGGAGCCCGCACGCGTTTCTCGAAAACTATCTCGAGCTCCGCGGGGTCGGTATCATCGATGTGCGCAAGCATTTCGGGATGACTGCGACCTCGCCGGCGGTGACCGTGTCCCTGGTCATCCGGCTGACCAAACTCACGCCGGAGGCGCGGGCGATGGAGCAGAAGTGGCGGGAACAGATGATGGAGCGTCCGAGCGCGTGGACCTCTACCGAGGACATTCTCGGGATCGAGATCCCGAAATATACGATGGTTGTGGCCCCTGGTCGCGACCTCGCGATCATGGTCGAAACCGCGGTTCGAAAGTGTCTTCTCGCGCAGCGCGGAATCGAGGACGAGCGCGGATTCCTCGAGAGTGTCAACCTCATGGCAGAGGGCACGGAAAATGAGTGAGAGTACGTTCAACGGCCCATTCGTGATCACCGGGCTTTCAGGGGCTGGCAAGTCCGTGCTCAGCCGCAGCCTGGAGGATATCGGCTATTCGTGCGTCGATAATATTCCGCTCGAGTTGGTGCCGGACCTCTTTGCTCGTACGGAAGAGGGGATGGACCGCCTGGTGGTGGTGCTCGACGTTCGCACGCGTGGGATGATCCAGTTCTTTCCGGGTTTCTTCCGCGAGCTCCGGGAGAAATACGACGGTCTGCGACTGATCTTCGTCGAGGCATCACCAGAAATCCTCCTGCGGAGGTTTTCGGTGGCGCGCCGCCCCCACCCACTTCCGGACCTCGGTTTGGAACAGGCTATCGCCGAGGAGAAGGGGTTGCTGGAGGAGGTTCGCGAACTTGCCGACCTCGTCGTGGACACCACCGGCCTGTCGCCACACGATTTACGCCGCCAGATGCTTTCCCTGGCCGGCGGGGATCAAGAACGCCAACCACTCACAGTCGAAGTTCAGAGCTTCTCTTACCTGCAGGGCGTGCCGGCCACGGCGAGCCTCGTGTTCGATGTTCGTTTTCTCCCGAACCCATTCTTCGAGGAGTCGTTAAGGACGCTCTCGGGCGACGACCAACCGGTTGCCGAGTGGCTCGGGAAATTTGCTGAGGTTGACGAAGCATTCGATCGAATGATGGACCTGATATCGTACCTCCTACCCCGCTACGCCGAGGAGATGAAGACCCACCTCGGAATAGCCATGGGTTGCACCGGTGGCCGTCACCGTTCGGTCTACTTCGCCGAAAGGGTCGCAAGCGCCCTCAAGGAGAAGGGAGGCGACGTGGTCGTCCACCATCGTGACAAGGATCGTTGGAGGTACTCATGATTCCGGTCATCGTCCTCACCCACGGCAACCTGGCCTCGGAGCTGGTGCAGGCGGCGCAAACCATCGACCCGAATTTGGTAGAGACCTCGGCAATGTCGCTGCCGTGGGACGTGGATTCGGACGAAGCCTCGCGGTCTTTGAAGAGACAGCTGCGGGAGCTAGACCAGGGAGAGGGCACGCTGATCCTCACCGACATGTTTGGCGGTACCGCCACCAATCTCGCCCTCCCGTTCCTGGAACCGGAACAGGTTGAGGTCGTTACCGGCGTCAACCTGCCGATGCTGGTCAAACTCGGTTCGCTTCAGGGAAGATCCCTTTCTCTCGAGGAGCTGGCGGCGGGAATCACTGCCGCGGGGCAAAAGAGCATCCGTCTGGCGAGCGAGTTCTTGCACGCCAAGGCCTCCACCTGACGCGGGCAGGGGCGCCGCCCCGCCAGCGGATACAATAGACAGGCAGATCGTACGTAGATCACGCGGCCCCACGGGGTTTTGAGGAGTGAACGAGATGACTCAAGAGCAGGTGACGATTACCAACAAGCTCGGGCTGCACGCCAGGGCCGCTGCAAAGGTCGTACATACCGCCAGCGGCTTCGAGTCCGAGATTTACGTCGGCACCGACCATGAGGAGGTCAACGCAAAGTCGATTCTCGGCATCCTGACTCTGGCGGCCACCAAAGGAACCCCACTCAACGTCCGCGCCGACGGCGCCGATGAGGAGGCCGCGGTCAGGGCGATCGTCGAACTGTTTGCGAACAAGTTCGGGGAAGATCAGTGAGCCGAATCCTGAGCGGCCTCGGGGTCAGCCCGGGCATCGCCATCGGCGAGCCGGTGGTTCACGAGACGCGACCGATATCCACGCTGCGTATCACGATCCCGACCGAAGGCGTGGAAGCCGAGATCGAACGATTTCGGAACGCGATCAGTGCCACCGTCAAACACATCCAGGAGAACAGGGACCGTGCAGCGCAGCAGATGGGAGAGGAGTACGCCGCGATCTTTGAAGCTCACCAGCTCATCGCCTCGGACCCATCATTCATCAACCCGGTGGAGCAGGTGATCCGGGAAGAGGAGGTGAACGCGGATTGGGCCATCGACCAGGTCCTTGAACAGCTCATCTCCCGTTTCGAGGCCCTGCCGGACGAGTACCTTGCCGATCGCAAGGCCGATGTTGTCGACGTCGCGACCCAGATCCTCGCCGCTCTTCACGGTCTCGATCTCGGCCAACTCGAGAACCTCGACAGGCCGGTGATCCTGGTGGCCGACGATCTGCCGCCATCGACAGCGGTCCAGCTGCCGCTCGACAAGATGCTCGGATTCGCTCTCGAAACGGGAGGTCCCACGTCGCATACGACCATCATCGCCCGCTCGCTGGGAATCCCGGTAATTGTCGGTGCCCACGGTGCGTGCGAACAGGCCAAACAATCACGTCGTCTCGCCCTCGATGCCTCGGAGGGGAAGATCATTTTCGACCCCAATCCAGCGGAGTTCAGCGAGTTCACGTCCCGCCAGCGTGAGTACAACGAGCGACGGGCGACCCTTTTCAAGATGCGTGCCCTGCCGACCGTGACCCGGGATGGTCGCTCGATCGAGCTGCTCGCCAACATCGACCTTCCCGCCGAGGTCGAGCAAGCGCTGGAGTGGAAGGTCGGTGGCATCGGATTGTATCGATCCGAGTTCCTTTATATGAAGATGAGCCCGAAACTCCCATCGGAGGAAGAACACCTAGAGGTCTATCGGGATATGGTGGCGCAGATGGCGCCGGCTCCGGTGACCATCCGCACCTTCGATCTAGGAGGCCGGAAGTTAGCAAGCGAGGTCATCGGAGGGCCCGAGGCCAACCCTGTTCTCGGTTTGCGAGGCATTCGTCTCTGCTTTTCGCGGCCTGACTTCTTCCGTACCCAGCTGCGGGCCCTGCTGCGGGTGGCAGGGGAGTTTGACGAGGGCAGGGTGCAGATCATGTTCCCGCTTATCAGCTGCATTGAAGAGTTTCGGGTCGCCCGGCTGGTGGTCCGGGAGATCAACGACGAGCTCCTGAATCAAGGCCATGCGGTGCGCGCGACCGTTCCGCTGGGTGCGATGGTGGAGGTACCGTCGGCGGCAGTGATGGCGAAGGAACTCGTGCAAGAGGTGGATTTCGTCTCCATCGGTACCAATGATCTCATCCAGTATTCGCTCGCGGTCGATCGTTCGAACGATCTGGTCGCCGATCTTTATCGTCCCACAAGCCCGGCTGTTCTCCGTCTCGTGGCCAATGTGATCGAGGCCGGCAAGGCTGAGGGCGTCCCGGTCTCGATGTGTGGTGAGATGGCATCGGACCCTCTGATGGTTCCCGTTCTGGTAGGCCTGGGCCTGGAGAAATTCAGCATGAACCCACAGGCGATTCCGGTGGTGAGGGCACTCGTTCGACAGCTCTCCTTTCGCGAGGCCGCGCACATAGCCCGGCAGGCCTCCAAGCTGGTGACAGCCCGGGAGGTTGAAGAGTACCTCCTCGAACGCCTCGCATTCATACTCGCGAAAGCCAAGATTCCCGTATAGAGGACAACATGGACATCATTTCTGCACGGATGATCGAGAAACCATGGGGACACGAAGAGATCTTTGCCGAGACTGCCGATTATGTTGGCAAGATTCTGTTCATCAGGGCGGGGGAGGCTCTCAGCCTCCAGTATCACGAGATCAAGGAGGAGACCCTTCGAGTCCTCGAAGGCGAGCTCGAGCTGGTTTCCGGCAAAGACGTGGAGCGCCTCGAGTCTCAGATTTTGCACTCTGGGGCGGTCTTTCATATCCCGCCGAGGACCCTCCATCGCATGGTAGCCACCACCGACTGTCGACTGCTCGAGGTTTCGACCAACCACCTCGACGACGTCGTTCGCCTCGAGGATCGTTATGGGCGCGAGGGAACCCGCGCCCCGTAACGTGTTAGCCCGTTCCGATCCGGAATTTCCGGAGAGTAACGACCTTCTACTGGCGCCCGTATAATAGACGCAGGGTGAAAACATGAACTCTAGGTTGGCTCTATCATTCCGTCCGGTCGTGTTGCTGCTGTGTATCTCGGGCGCCGGCGTGCTTCTGTGTAGCGCTGAACACCCGACGCCGACCCCAACACAAACCCCCACCGGTGGCGAGAAGTCGCTGTCCGACATCGCAAAGTCGAAGCAGCTCAAGGGCGGTGAGGAGGGGAAATCCATAGTCATCACCAACGAGAACCTCCCCGATTATGCATCGCAGGGAGAGCTGACGATGACTACACAAGGCCAAAAACAGGCGATACGACCGGTCCATGGAGCCGGAACTGTGGTGAAGTCGTCCAACAACGCACACGAGGCCGAAAGAATGCGCTACTGGCAGACGAGATACCAACGGCAGATGGAGCTCGTCGCCAGCCTGAAGCAACAGATCGCGGCGTTCGATTATCAGATTCCAGGGCTGTGGCGTGACTTTTATGCGTGGGATGACCCGGTGTACCGGGATAGCGTCATCAAACCCAAGATTGACCAAGCGATGAAAGAACGTGACGCGCTGGAGGTCAAGCTCCAAAAGGAAGAGCAACGTCTCAAAGAGATCAAAGAGACCGCGCGTCAGGATGGCGCCGAACCGGGGTGGTTTCGTGGCATCAAGGCGCCGACCGTTCCGCCGGTGAGTCCGACTCCCGAGATGCTCGTCTACTAACCGGGTTTCGTCGCGAGGTTGTGATCGGATGGCTCGCGGGGTAAGATTTCCCGGTCCGAGACGTACTCTGCGAATGAGATTCTATTTCATTGAAACTTGGGGTTGCCAGATGAATCAGCACGACAGCGAGCTGATCGAGGGACAGCTGCGCAGTCGTGGCTTGAGGCGCGCCGGGGATGTCGAGGGTGCGGATCTGGTGATTCTGAACACCTGCTCGGTTCGCGAGCGACCTATGCAGAAGATCATGAGCCGCATCGGCGCTCTTGAAAAACTTGCCAGGCCCCCGGTGATCGGAGTATGCGGTTGCGTGGCACAACAGGAAGGGGCGTCGTTGCTCCAGCGCTCGGAGACGGTCGGATTCGTACTCGGACCGGGAGAAATCCCCCAGATCGGGGAGGCCGTGCGTGGGGTCGAGCAGGGAGGGCGGCCCGTGCTCACGGGTTTTGATGCTGAACGTGAGCACAACTTCACCACAGTTTTTCGTAAGAGCTCGACCCGAGGTATGGTCACAGTGGTTGAGGGCTGCAACGAGTTTTGCACCTTTTGCATCGTGCCCTACACCCGCGGACGAGAAGTCAGTCGTGCGCTGTCCGATGTGCTGAGGGAGGTGAGGTCGCTGGCGGACAGCGGTCTGAAGGAGGTCGAACTCCTTGGGCAGACGATCAATGCTTACCGCTGTCCTCAAACCGACGGCGACTTTGCGGATCTTCTAGAAGCCGTTGCGGGCGTCCCCGGTGTCGAGCGCGTGCGATACATCACCTCCCACCCACGGCATTTTGACGACCGCTTGATTGGGGTGCTCGCGGCCAATAGCAATGTCTCACGTTATCTCCATCTCCCGGTTCAGGCCGGCGCTGACACGGTGCTGAAGAGAATGCATCGGGGGTACACCCGAGCTCAGTACATCGAGTTGATCGAGCGCCTGCGTGCCTCGGTGCCCGACATCAATCTCTCGACAGACGTGATCGTCGGTTTCCCGGGGGAGACCGACGACGATTTCGGCCGGACCCTTGAGCTCCTCGAGCAGATACGCTTCGGACAGGTCTTTGCTTTCGGGTTTTCGCCACGCCCGGGCACGCCGGCGGTAAAGTACCAGGGACAGGTTTCCGAGCCCGAAAAGAAAGACCGCCTCCACCGACTCTTCGAACTCACCGATCGGATTTCGCGGGAGCTCAACGAACAGCTGATCGGGAGTACGGTTTCGATACTCATTGACGGTGATAGCCGTCTGGATCCGGCAGATTGGCAGGGTAGGGGAGAGGACAACCGAGTGGTGAACTTCCCCAAGACCGGGCGTGAAGCGATCGGGGATGTCGCTGTGGTCCGGATCCGGCGGGCCGGGGCCCATTCGTTGGTCGGCGATCGAGCTGATGCCGTCGGTCGGCTGCCGGTCATTCAATGACCAGGCCCGTTCCCATCCGGAAACTCCGGAGGGGACAGCGCGTTCCGCACCAGTCGTCTGTTGCGGGAGGCAATGCGCATCACCTCGCCGCAAAGGCCGGTGAAAATGCAGGCTAAGGGGCTCGAGACAAGAAGAGTGGGTCGAGTTCGTAATGGGAATGCTTGACATCGGAGGCGAGGGCCGACACATTAGAAGATGTCATGAGCGAAAGAGACCCCTCGACGGCGATCAAGATGACTGTTCGCGGGCTGATCATGGATCCAGCATCCAACAGCCCGGTGGTGATCCTCCAAGACGACGAAGGCACTACCTTCCTCCCAATCTGGATCGGCGTCTGTGAGGCGAACTCCATCGCTCTCGAACTCGAAGGGGTTGACCCGCCTCGGCCGATGACCCACGATCTCATCCGCGATCTCATCGCCAGCACCGGTCACGTCGTCGACCACGTGTATATCCATACCTTGGACGACAGCGTCTTCATCGCATCGATCCAGCTCCGGAACGCGAAGGAGGCAATTCGCCACGTTGACTCCCGCCCGTCGGACGCGATCGCCCTGGCGCTGCGGACAGATGCCGACGTTCTGGTCGATCCAACCGTGCTCGAGCGTGCGGTCATGAGCGAGGCCGACGTCGACGAGACCCTGCGAACAATCCTCGAACGGATGCGGCCGGAAGACATGGGCGAGTACGAAATGTGACCCGTCCCTCGTTGACACCCGAATATCCACCCCCATATTGAGCGGTTTCGCCGGATGAGATGTGCCGAGATCTCATCTAGGTTATAGTGACCTGGCTCGAATTGCTCTCTACGGAGAACTCATGATCATCGCAATCACCAACCAAAAAGGCGGGGTCGGGAAGACGACCACTGCCATCAATCTCGCCGCTGGGCTTGCGCAGAAGGGTTCGAAGACCCTCCTCATAGATCTCGATCCCCAGGCCAACTCAACGATGTCCAACGTCTCTTTGGAGGAGATCGAGGGCAACATGTATGAAGTGATGACTGGGATCACCTCCCTCGCGGATGCGATCGTGCCCGGCGCCCGCGAAAACCTCTTCATCGCTCCCTCCCGGATCGCCATGGCCAAGCTCGAGGTCCGTATGGCCGGAGAGCTCGATGCACCCTACCGACTCAAGGACCGCATCGAGTCACTCGGTGACGAATACGACGCCATCATCATCGACACGCCGCCGACCTTGGGTCTGCTGACCGTCAACGCCATGGTCGCTGCGACCCACGTGCTCATTCCCATTCAGGCATCGTACTTCGCGCTCGAGGGAACCGACGATCTGCTGGAGACCATCGACAAGATCAAGGCACGCCCCAACACCGAGCTGAGGATGTTGGGTGTGTTGATTACCATGTTCGATCGCCGCACGATCTTGGCGCGCGAGGTTCGCGAGGAGATCCTGGGGGTTTTCGGCGATCACGTTTTCGACACCTTCATCACGAAATCTGTCCGTCTCGAGGAATCGCCGGCCCACCGTTCGAGCATCTTCGATCATGCTCCGTCATCGAGTGGCGCTTACGAGTACTATCGTCTCTGCGAGGAGGTTCTCCAACGTGTCGGGTCCGAATAATCCCAAGGCAGGTCTGCCCTCACATCGCCGGATGCGCCACGACCGCCACTTCGTCGACGAACTCGCGGAGCGGATGGGGGAGGGGATTGGCCGTATGGTCCGCATCACGCTGATCACAAGCAACCAGGATCAGCCACGATCCAATCTCGGTCATCTCGAGGACCTTCAGGCGTCGATCGACACACACGGGGTGTTGGAGCCGCTTCTCGTGCGCCGAGTCGACGGAGGAAAGTACGAGCTGGTTTCCGGCGAGCGCCGATTTCACGCCGCCATGGCCGTCGGTCTGACCGAGGTTCCATGCATCGAACTGACCGTCAACGATCAACAGGCCCTCGAAATCGCACTCATCGAGAATTTGCAGCGAAAAGACCTCACGGCATTCGAGGAAGCGGACGGCTTCCGCACTCTGATCGAGAAATACGATTACACCCACGAACAGGTTGGTGAGGCCGTGGGCCGCTCCCGAGTGACGGTTACGGAGTGTTTGCGTCTGCTCGAGATTCCGGGACCGGTGCGGGAGCTGTGTCGGCATGCCGACATCAACGCGAAGGGTGTTCTCCTCGAGATCGCCAGGGCTCGTGACGAATCCGCCATGCGTGAGCTTATCCGGGTGATCGTCGAGGAACGGCTGGATCGCGCTGCCATTCGGCAACGCCGGGCCAATCTGAAAAGCGGCGGCACGGACGGGAAGAGCTCGACCGAGGAGTCCGGCCAGTCCACGAGCAAGCCATTCATGGTTCAATTTCGCAACCCGGACCGAGGTTTCTCGCTCAGATTGTCCTTCCGTACCGAGTTGGAGCCTGAGCCGCGCCAGGTCATCGAGGCATTGAAAGAGGTCATCCGCGAAATTGAGTCGGGGCTAGGGGAGGATCCTGGTTAGTACGAAACAACCATTGATATGGGGTCTTACATATCAGGTTTACATAATATATCTTATCGGACATTCCCACCACTGCGCCATGCTGTGGAAAATGACTCTCTGTGGAAAAGCTGTGGATACCCCCTATCCGTGTTCTTGTGTAGAATTCATCTCATGAGAACTCAGCGGCACATTCATCGAAGGCGAACCCGGTGAAGCTCTTCGGTGTCGTCGATCGGCTGGTGATCCGCGAGGTGGTACCACCGACCATCCTCGGATTCATCACCTATACCTTTCTCGTGATCATGCGTG
>RCNC010001017.1_pt1 | contig 18705 bp, 19 predicted proteins | sample 2041301 | NCBI WGS metagenome assembly RCNC01 (sample SAMN09708231, study PRJNA481090) | Marine sediment metagenome, whole genome shotgun sequencing project. | biome: marine sediment; feature: ocean; material: sediment; isolation source: Sewage treatment plant 13A marine sediment (STP13A) ... | reverse complement strand
CAGAAGCCAATGTAGTCCAGGGCTTTAGCCCTGAGGTCAGAGGACAGAACCAGAAGCCAGAGAGCGCGGGACAGGCTGGACGGTGAAAGCTCTTGGTCTTAATGTAGACAAGCGTTGTTACGAATGGATACAGGAGAGGAGAACAATATGAAAATAAAGATAAAAGACGGCCAACTGAACGTTCCGGATCAGGTGGAGATTCCGTTTATCGAAGGTGACGGCACTGGGCCCGATATATGGAGAGCTTCCCGGCTGGTTTTTGATAAGGCAATTGACAAGGCCTACGGTGCCGGCCGCGGCATAGACTGGCAAGAGGTACTGGCAGGAGAAAAGGGGTTCAACGAGACCGGAGAATGGCTTCCAAAGGAAACCCTCGCCGCTATTCGAGAGCATGTGGTGGCTATTAAGGGGCCGCTCACGACACCCGTGGGCAAGGGCATCCGCAGCGTGAATGTGGCCATCCGACAGAAATTGGACCTGTTTGCCTGTGTGCGCCCGGTCAGCTATATCGAACCTGTTCCCAGTCCCATGAAACAGCCCGCTAAAGTGGATATGGTCATATTCCGGGAAAACACCGAAGACCTGTATGCGGGTATCGAGTGGGAGTCGGGGAGTGCCGATGCAGAAAAAGTCAGCCGGTTTCTCAAGGAGGAGATGGGGGTAGACCTGCCCTCTGGATCCGGTATTGGTATCAAGCCCATGAGTGCGGCCAACACAAAGCGCCTGGTGGCGTCCGCCATTGCCTATGCCATAGACAAGGGGCTGTCGAGCGTGACGTTGATGCACAAAGGCAACATAATGAAGTTCACCGAGGGGGCCTTCAGGCAATGGGGATATGAGGTGGCAGTGGAACGCTTTGCTGGAAAAGTGATCACCGAGGCGGACGTTTATGAAAAGCACGACGGCAACCCGCCGGCCGGCATGGTGGTCATAAAAGACCGGATTGCGGACATGCTGTTCCAGCAGGTACTACTTCGGCCTGACGAATTTCAGGTGATCGCCACACCGAATTTAAACGGTGACTACCTTTCCGATGCACTGGCCGCCCAGGTGGGCGGGTTGGGAATGGCTCCGGGGGCCAATATCGGAGATACCTGCGCGGTCTTCGAGGCAACCCACGGGACCGCCCCCAAATATGCCGGGCAGGACAAGGTGAACCCCAGCTCTCTTATCCTCTCGGGGGCAATGATGTTCGATTACATGGGGTGGGATGAGGTCGCCGAAGCCATCCGGAAATCGTTGCAAACCACCATCAAGGAGGGCACGGTAACCTATGATCTGGCCCGCCAGATCTCAGATGCCAGGGAGGTAAAATGCTCGGCATTTGCCGAGCGGATCGTTGATCATCTGTAACTCACCTGGGAGAATATCCAGGAAATGGCGCTATCGCTAAAATATTGTATATAATAACAGATCAATTTCTATACTTGGCCATGGGGTTTATGCAGCTGAAGGGTATATTAAAAAACGCTCTGTTCCCGTTGAAGTGCAGGATGTGTGGTGAATTCTTCCATCCCAGCGACGATTGTTCGCGTGTACCTGATGGGGCATCTGCGGGGGGGGCATTTGGGACGCTGTTTGGTAATTTGATGACGCAACACCTTTGTCCGGTGTGCGCACGGCAGTTTATGGCGGCAGAATCACCCATCTGCATGCGCTGCGGCCTGATCTTTAAAAGCCGGCAAGGCGAAGACCACCTCTGCGGGGAGTGCCTGCAATCTGAAAAACTCTATGGAAAGGCCAGGGCGGCAGGCGTTCATGACCAGGCCCTTATGTCCATTATGCATGCCTACAAATACGGTGGCAAGGTGCAGCTGGCCGGGCCGCTTTCAAAATTGCTGACCGCTGTTTTTGAACACCACTGGCAACCGGATACCATCGATCTTGTGCTACCAATTCCCCTGCATCCCACCCGTTTCAGGGAGAGGGGGTTCAACCAGGCCTATCTCCTGGTTCGATCCTGGGGAGACATTGTGGCGCGGGACATTCTGCAGCGAACACAGCCGACATCCCCACAAACCGGCCTGGGGAGAAAAGAACGACTTAGGAATGTACGGGGTGCATTTGCGGTGAGGGACCCTTTATTTGTAAAAAACAAGCGTATTCTTCTTGTGGATGATGTCTACACGACGGGTGCCACGGTGAAGGAATGTGCACGCATGCTGAAAAAATGCAATGCCGCTCAGGTGGATATCCTGACCGTGGGGCGGGCCATCACATGAGGTCGCAAGGTCCGATGAACAGGATGGACCAACTACCGTTCCGCCTGTTTGCCAATATGGCTCATCAGCCAGGGCTTGTGCACGGTATTTTCACACGCCAGGGAGGAAAGAGTCAGCCACCCTTTAGCTCCTTGAATGTTGGTCTGGGGATTGGCGACCGCACTGATGCGGTGGCTGAAAACAGACGCCGGGTTGCAGCGTGTCTGGGGATGGACAATCTAATTTTTTCCAACCAGGTGCATGAAGACGGCATACGGGTATTCAGGGATGGGGGGCCAGGGTTTTCTCATAAAAATGAGGTCGCAGATGCCATGGTCACGGATGTGCCCGGCATTTGCCTGGCCATTCAGGTTGCGGATTGTCAGGCAGTGGTCATATATGATCCGGACCGCGCTGTAGTAGCCAATATTCATTCCGGTTGGCGGGGCAGCATCATCAACATCATCGGCAGGACAGTGGAATCCATGATTGTGGAGTTCGGGTGTGACCCCGGCAACCTGTTGGCCGGCGTGAGCCCTTCGCTGGGACCCTGCTGTGCGGAATTTGTCAATTATCGGCAGGAGATTCCGGAGAGATTGTGGTCCTACAGGGTTTCAAAAGATTATTTCGATTTTTGGGCCATGAGCCGTGATCAACTGCATAGGGCTGGTATTCCGAACGAGAACATCGAAATCACGGGACAATGTACCCGCTGTCATCCGGAACAGTTTTTTTCGTACCGGGCGGAGCGGGTTACCGGCAGGTTTGTGGTGGCAGCGGGCCTGCTCGGATAAGTAGGGAGTAAGGAGTAGGCAGGGATCCAGACCGAGACATTAACAATTAATAATCAATTGTTAACTTTTAATCAGGACTTGACCGAGGATAAAGCTACGGAGAAGGGAACGTCGAACATCCAACGCCGAAGGACGGACTGATTCTCACAAAGGACAGGCACAATTCCATCACTCTGTCGCTTGTTTCAACCTTTTATCTTTCATCCGAATATTCAAAGAAACTGGAATTTTACCAGAAATGGTTGAAATACTGTTGTAATTAGGGAATGTATATCAATGCACAGTCCAATTGTAAAGTGCCTCCAGGGAGCAAAGGTGTTGTGGAACCGTCCGCAGGGGTCCGGGTATTTTCGCATGGGGCTCCAGTGTGACAGCGGCATCCTCAGGGCGGAACCAGGTCAGTTCCTCATGGTGCGCCTTAAAGGCCAGCAATCACCGCTGCTGCGCAGGCCTTTTTCCATCCACCAGGCGATTATGGAAGGGGATCAGATCAGGGGTTTTGAAATACTCTACAAGGTGGTTGGCGATGGCACCGCCCTTCTGGCAAGGAGTCGGGAAGGGGATGGTATCGATGTTCTGGGGCCCCTGGGAAAAGGATTTGCAGTGAATCCTGAGCTAAGAACCATCTTTTGCGTTGCCGGTGGCATCGGTGTGGCGCCGTTTCTTTTTTTGGCCGCCCGCATGTCTGCGGCCGGGTTTGACATGTCCCGGTTTGTTGTATTTCTGGGGGGGCGTACCAAAAGTGACCTGCTTTGTGTAGATGACTTTACCGCATTGGGAATTGTACCCAGACTGACAACTGACGATGGAAGCAGGGGTAGAAAGGGGCTTGCTACCGTGCCGTTGGATGATGCCATCCTGACATCTCCCCCGGATATGCTGTACGCTTGCGGCCCCCTTCCCATGTTGCGAGCGGTCATGTCCATCGCGGCACATCATGATGTGCAATGTCAGGTGTCCATCGAAACCATCATGGCCTGCGGCATGGGTGCCTGCCTGGGGTGTGCGGTTAAGGGCAAGGGGGAGAACGATTCCTATAGGCACGCCTGTGTGGATGGACCCGTGTTCGATGCGGACGAGATTATTCTGTAATAGGTTACTCACCAAGGTAGGGAGGCCGGAGGTCTGAGGGAAGATTGCCAGAGGCCAGAAGGCAGTGGTCGGTGGTCAGGCGGACAGAAGAAAAATTTAGACAGGATTAACAGGATTTTCAGGATTACAATGAAAAACCGTGCTGTCCGCTATTAGCGTATAGTCGATTGTGCACTATGCCGTTTATCTTAATACCCATTTATATCCTGTAAATCCTGTCAGATAGATACAACCCGAAACCTGATACCCGAAGCCAGGTTATACAGCATAAAAGTGACAACTTTTGATCAGGACTTGACCGCTCGCGGAGTCCGCGGAGGGCCGTTGGTAATTCGTAAGGGCATTAAATTTATTGCAAAATAGCGGCGAAGCCGCGTTGCATAACAGCGTGGTACACGCTGTTATTTTCCGTTGACTTGCCCACAAACCTGTGTTAGTTCCATTTATTCTGAACCGGCAGAGGACGGAGCAATCAAACCAGATGAAGCGTTCTTTTGCATGAAAGAGGATACCAGGCATTCATTCAGGGAGTTGGCTTATTTCAGCAGCATCGGTCTTGCCGTAGCGCTTTCCATTTTCATTGGACTCGCTTTTGGACTGTGGTTGGACCGTAAATTCGGCACAGCACCGTGGCTGATGTTCGCTGGGTTGGGAATGGGTATAGCGGCCGGGTACCGGAACATCGGACTGGCCATCAAGAGAAGCCGAAAATTATAACGAAAATTGAATTCATCGACTGTGAACATACAGGCAAGATTATTAAAATTTGTTACCCGGACCAATTGGATTCTGTTCGCTGCAGCAAGCATTGTCGGGCTCATCTTCTGCCCTGCCGGTTTTGCTAAAGGCATCATTTTCGGTGGTCTCATTGTAACAATCAATTTCCACCTGCTTTCCCGGACGCTTCGCAAAGCGCTGACACCCCCGCGGCTCACATCCCACAACGTCATCCTGGCCAAGTACTATGTTCGTTTTTTCGTGAGCGGGGTGATACTTTTTTTTCTTATATCCGGGGGCTATGTGGAACCGCTGGGATTGTTCGTCGGTTTGTCCGTGGTGGTGGCAAGCATCATGCTGGCTACGCTTATTGAGGTAAAAAATCTAATTTTCAAGGAGGCAATATAAGGATGGAGCATCCCTATCTGTTTTTTGTCAAGTTCTTCGAAGTGATTGGCTTAGCACATTTTGCGCATGCCTATCCCCATGTCATCTACACGTGGGTGGTTATGGCCCTTCTTGTTATCTTGAGTGCACTTGCGGTCAAAACCGTTACGCTGGTCCCCTCCAAAGGGCAGAACTTCTTTGAAATCGTCATCTCCGGTCTGGAAGAGTTTGCCGTGACGATCACCGGTGAAGAGGGCCGCTGGCTCTTTCCCATCGTGGGCACGATCTTTATTTTTATCGCCGCCAGCAACCTGATAGGGTTGGTCCCCGGATTTTTTCCACCTACGGCTAGCCTCAATACAACCCTTGCCTGTGCACTGTGCGTGGTAGTGTTCACGCATGTGATCGGCATCAAATACCACGGGGCAAAATACATCAAGCATTTTCTGGGGCCGGTATGGTGGATGATTCCCATCATCTTCCCCATCGAGATAATTGGACACCTCGCCCGAGTCCTTTCCCTTTCTTTCCGGCTTTTTGGAAACATGATGGGGCATGAGTTGGTTCTGGCAATATTGTTTGGCCTGGCTGGCGCCTTTTTCGCGCCACTGCCGATCATGGCGCTGGGTATATTTGTCGCCCTGGTTCAGGCATTTGTGTTCTTTTTGCTTTCGGTCATGTATTTCACCGGGGCCATGGAACATGCGCACTAAACCGGTGCTGTGAGCATTTCAACGTTTGGATTTACGTCTCCGGTCCGCTGAATGGGCGGCTGGGCCGGCTGATTGGATAATGGGTATTTGGAAGAAGCGAACTATTAATCACTAAATAAGGAGGTATAGTAAGTATGGAAGCAACAGCATTAAGTTTTTTCATTGCGTGCGTAACCGCCGCAGGGTTCGGGATTGCCATCGCTGCATTCGGTTGTGGTATTGGCCAGGGTATCGGTCTTAAATCGGCTGTCGAAGGTATTGCCAGAAACCCCGAATCTTCAGGTAAGGTTACCGTAACCCTGCTGATCGGTCTGGCCATGATTGAATCTCTCTGTATTTACGCACTGGTTGTTTCTCTGATTCTTATTTATGCACATCCGCAAGCAGCGGCGATTGCCGGTCTGCTGGGTGGTCATTAAGAGCAGATACTCCCAAAAATGAAAAAGGCCGCCCGTTATCGGGCGGCCTTTTTTTTTATAATTTGAATACAGAGAATCTCTTGCCAATGAGCCGCCAGTCAGCGGTCAAGTCCTGATCACCGACTACCGTCAACTCATGTTCCTTTTCTGGCGGGAAATGTAGGGTTTCAAATACCTTCCCGTATGGGATTCTGGAATTTCGGCAATATCTTCAGGGGTGCCGCACCCGAGAATATAGCCCCCCTTGTCTCCTCCCTCCGGTCCAAGATCGATAATATGGTCGGCTGTCTTGATGACGTCGAGGTGATGCTCGATGATGATGACCGTGTTGCCGCTGTCAACCAATCGATTGAGTACTATGAGCAATTTTTGAATGTCGTCCATGTGTAGGCCGGTGGTGGGTTCATCCAGAATATAAATGGTTTTTCCGGTGCTTCTCTTGCTGAGTTCCCGGGCCAGTTTGACCCGCTGTGCTTCACCGCCGGAGAGGGTTGTGGCTGGTTGTCCGATCTGTATATAGCCCAGGCCCACATCTACCAGGGTCTGAAGCTTTGTGCGAATTTTGCCGATTCTGTCAAAGAACCTGAGAGATTGATTGACCGTCATACCCAAAACATCTGTGATGCTGCGCCCTTTGTATTTCACTTCAAGGGTCTCGCGGTTGTATCTTTTGCCATGGCAGGTGTCACAGGCCACGTAGACATCCGGCAGAAAATGCATTTCAATCTTGACGATGCCATCTCCACGACAGGCTTCGCAACGACCGCCCTTTACATTGAAACTGAATCTACCGGCCTTATATCCCCGCATACGTGCTTCCGGTGTTCTGGAAAAGAGTTCTCGAACAGGTGCAAAAACACCGGTGTAGGTCCCTGGATTTGAACGCGGCGTTCTGCCGATAGGGGATTGGTCGATGTGGATGACTTTATCGACATGTTCAAGTCCTGTGATGGCTGTGTGACTACCCGCCCGGATGCGGGCATGGTACAGTTTTTGTGAAAGGGCCGGGAACAGGGTCTGCAGCACCAAGGAGGATTTCCCGGATCCAGATACACCGGTGACACAGATAAATTTTCCCAACGGGATATCGACATCGATTTCTTTGAGGTTATTTTCCCGGGCGCCCCTGAGGGTGATCATTTCCCCCTTGCCCGTACGTCTATGAGCAGGCAGGTCGATACGTCGCCGACCGGAAAGATAATGCCCGGTCAACGAATCTGCATGCGAAAGCAGTGCTTTCGGCGGACCTGCAAAAATTACCTCCCCGCCGTTGACACCGGCCCCCGGCCCCATATCAACTACATAATCTGCGGATCGAATCGTCTCTTCATCATGTTCTACGACAATGACCGTGTTGCCCAGATCACGCATTTTCATCAATGCATCCAGCAGGCGCCGGTTGTCCTTTTGATGCAGGCCGATGCTGGGTTCATCCAGAACATAGAGGACGCCGGTCAGTTTTGAACCGATCTGGGTGGCCAGGCGGATGCGCTGGCTTTCACCGCCGGAAAGTGTATTGGCGGTTCTGTCGAGGGTGAGGTAGGGCAGGCCTACATGGGCAATGAAACCAAGTCTTTCCCTGACTTCTTTTAGAATTTTACCGGCAATGATCTCCTTTTTACCGGAGAGGTGCAGTTCATCAAAAAACGCGATAGCCCGTGACACCGAAAGCCGGGTGATTTCATGAATGGTGAGCCCTCCAGTTTTCACAGAACGGCTGGCTTTGTTCAGTTTTGTACCGCCGCAGGCCTTGCAGGGACTGAAACTCATGTATTGCCGGATTTCATTCCTGGAATCGGCGGAGTCCGTTTCCAAATAGCGCCTTTCCAGGTTGGGAATGATTCCTTCGAAGGCCTTGTGGTAGGTGACCCGGCGTTGGTTCCGCTCAAAGTAGAAAGGTATCTGATCTGAGCCGGAACCATGCAAAAGTGCATTTTTAAAACGCTCGGGAAGTTTTTGGTACGGTGTGTAGATGTCGACACGGTAATAGGTGGTCAACGCATCCAGAAATTCGGCAAAATGAACCGAGCTCCTTCCGGCCCAGGGTTGCACGGCCCCCTCCCTTAAAGACAGATCGGGGTTGGGTATGATCAGTGCAGGGTCTATAGCAGTGGTTGCCCCGAGTCCGTTACACTCGCTACATGCGCCTTGAGGGGAGTTGAACGAGAACGAAGCCGGTGTGAATTCCGGATAGCTGATACCACATTTCAAGCAGGCGGCCTTTTCAGTGAAAAGAACGGGAGCTTTGTTTTGAATGTCAACGACCACCTTGCCGCTTGACAGGGAAACGGCGAGTTCAAGGGAATCGGCAAGCCTGTTACGCATGGTGTCTTTGGCAATCAGGCGATCAACGACAACGTCTATGGAGTGCTGCTCCTTTTTGTTGAGCTTTTCAACGGTCCCAAGTTCCAGGGTTTTGCCGTCGATGCGGACACGCGCATAACCCTCCTTTTGCAGATGCTCGAGAAGGTTTTGGTGGCTCCCTTTTTGATTGGCCACCAGAGGGGCCAGCACTATCAATTTTGTTCCCTCAGGCAGATCCATTACCCTTTCCAGCACCTGATCGAGGCTCTGGGGGGTTATGGGGTTTCCGCACTGGTGGCAGTGGGCCGTACCGACCCTGGCATAGAGCAATCGCAGATAGTCGTATATTTCAGTAACCGTACCCACCGTAGAGCGCGGGTTATGGCCGGCAGATCGTTGTTGAATGGCGATGGCGGGAGACAACCCTTCTATCAGATCTACGTCCGGTTTTTCCATGCGCTCGAGAAATTGACGCGCATAGGTCGAAAGGGATTCGACATACCGCCGCTGACCTTCGGCGTACAGGGTATCAAATGCCAGGGTTGATTTGCCAGACCCTGACAGACCGGTGATGACAACTAGTTTATTGCGCGGCAGGGCCACATCGAAGTTTTTCAGATTGTGCTGGCGCGCACCTTGAATGATGATTTCATTGGTTTGCATAAGAAGAAAGCATACCAGATTCTTTTCTCTTGTGCACCTCAATTGTATAAGGTGATTATCAGTCGCCAGCAGAGTATACCCCATCGTTGCAACGCTGGGGTATAATGTGGCCAGAAATTAAAAAATGAAAATTGGCGACGAAGTCGCGCTCAGTAACTGCGTGGTACCCGCTTTTACATTTTGTGTTACATTATCATTGGGTTAATATTAACACCGGATCAGGCCATGTTCTAATGTCTAAAACCCGGTAAAATAAATATGAAAATAAGAGAAAATAAGAGATAAACAAAGAAAACAAGAGAAAAGTCAATTGTTAATAACTTGTTGATAAGGATGGATATGCTTAAAATACTTGGATAAAAATTGATGATATGAAATCCCCAATTTAAAAGGGTTAGCATGGGGAGCATTAAATAAATAAATAAATACAGGTATATATATGTCAATAGATTGTTGCTATTAATGGAGGTCAAGAATCGGCACCATCCGGTTTGACTTGTAAAGATGGATCCATTAAATCTCTTACAACTTTGTGGAATATTCAACACATCTGGTTGTAATTCTAACAAACCGAAATTTTTCATTTATTTGTCTGTCATTTTTTATCCCCAAAACAAACCGTAGTTTGCATTGATCTGGACTGGAAAGAGAACGACCCTGTATGGAAGATATTTGGAAAGAAGCTAAAAATGCGGTAAAGGGGAGAATCCCCGAACACAGCTACAGGATGTGGATTGATCCTATTGTGTTTGAAAAAATAACACCCGACGGCATTGCTGTTTTGTGTCCGAACCTGATTTATCAGAAAAAGATCGAGGAACACTATGCCGGACTGATAGAGTCCGAAATGGGTCGTTTGGCGAGTAGTGCGTGCAAGCTCCACATCGGTGTTTCAGGCAAGTCGCCAAAACCCGGACGCGTATCCACAAAGCACCGCCAGCTCAATCTTCCGGATATAACGCCCGGGCAATACAGCGGCCGCATGCTGCGGGGCAATTATACCTTTGACCAATTCGTCGTAGGGGAAAACAATGGTTTCGCCTACTCGGCTGCGTTGTCACTGGCCTCGCGTAAGTGCAACCAGCAAAACGCTCTATTTCTGCTGTCCGAGACCGGAAATGGAAAAAGCCATCTCTCCCAGGCTATCGGTCATCACATTCTTTCCGAGTACCCTTCCGAAAGGGTGTGTTATATCACGGCGGAAGATTTTGCCAATGAAATGGTGTACGCCTTCCAGACCAATTCCATTAACAAATTTAAGGATAAATACAGGGACAAGTGTGATGTGCTGCTGCTGGAAGATGTTCACTATCTGACGGGAAAGAACCGGACTCAGGTCGAACTGGCGTTGACTCTGGATACGCTGTTTAATGCAGACAAGAAGATTATTTTTTCCAGTTGCTATCTCCCAGGGGATATACCCAAGCTCAATGAAAAACTGAGATCCAGACTTTCGTGCGGCCTGATTTCGGGGATGGAGTCTCCGGATTTTCGCACGAGAGTGCGCATATTGAAGAAAAAAGCACACGTGAACAACTACACCATGCCGGATGATGTTCTTGATTATCTGGCCGGTGAACTCACCGACAATGTCCGGCAGCTGGAAAGCGGCCTGATTGGTGTTGCGGCCAAATCCTCCCTATTGGGTGCGATTGTCGATCTCGACCTTGCTGAAAGCGTTGTACAGAATATCGCCCGGCAGAAGCATGTCATTACGATCGATATTATTAAAAAAATGGTATGTAAATACTATAATGTTACGATGAAAGAACTTGTATCCCGATCCCGCAAGCAACGGATCGTCCGGCCCAGGCAGGTCGCCATTTATCTTTCTCGCCGATATACGGACCGGCCATTGCAGTCCATCGGAAAAAGCTTCAACCGCTACCATGCCACGGCTTTATATGCCATCAACTCCGTGGAGCGGGGACTCAAGAATGATGCTCCTGTGCGCAAGCATGTCGAATTCTTGACCAAGAAACTGGAATCGGGCAAGTTTTAAAGAATACGATTCCGACCTATCAAAAAAACCTTCCAGTATAGAATGATCCCATTATACTAATTGTCATCATCAATCCGGTGGGCACATGGAATGCCTTGGTTTGATATGGCACTTTAAAACAATATGGACGCTCCCTCTTTAGGCATTTGGAAGGCTTTTTTGACAAGCACTATATAAGGCAGGGTGGTATTTAGCGGCGCAGCCGCGTTTCGTAATTAATTCGCCTTCACTTGTTATGCAAGTGAAGGCGAATTAATTACTATTGGATTTTCACGAACGTGCTGTTGGAAGCCACGATATCTTCGATGAGTTCAAGGCGGGCCTTTTGGCTGTGCTCAATGGCACAACGCAGCCTCAGTGCGCAGTGTTTGCGGCAGATATCATCTTCACTGTTGAATTCACCCATGCAATCCAAGCGATCGTTCAAAAGCGTTTCGCCATCCATATCATATATCATTTAGGCATCCTCTAATTTCAGCAAGGTGATCATTTCTGCGTGTATATGGCCGTTAGTGGCCAGAATTTCATCTTTGTCGATGGTAAAAGAAGTGTTGGAAAAATCCGTAACCCTGGCTCCGGCTTCTTCGGCGATGCGCTGGCCGGCAGCTGTGTCCCAGGGGTGCAGGTTCTGCTCCCAGAATCCGTCAAAACGACCGCATGCCAAATAGCAGAGATCCAGTGCTGCCGACCCGAGGCGCCTGATACCCTGGGCGCTCTTCATGCAGGTTGCAAACCGGGTTTGCAACTGGTGAAATATTGGCGGCAAATCATAGGGAAAACCGGTGGCCAACAGGCTTTCCCCCACGCTGGGGGTTCTTGATACGGTGATGGGGTGATCGTTTAAAAAGGCGCCTTCCCCGGTTACTGCGGTAAACAGCTCGCCGTTCACGGGATTCAGAACGACACCGATCAAAATATCACCATCATGCTCAAAGGCGATGGACACGGAAAAGAAACCCAGTTCATGGGCAAAATTGGTGGTGCCATCAAGGGGGTCTATGATCCATCGGTTTTGGCGGTGGCCTTCCTGGCCGCCGGTGTCAAGGCCGCTCTCTTCTGCCAGGATTGCATGCTCAGGGAATCGCGAACGAATGGTTTTGATGATAGCGGTTTCCGACTCGGTATCGGCGCGGGTAACCAGGTTAATAGCCCCCTTTTTACGAATCTCGGGCTTTTGGCCGAAATAGGACCGCAATACTTTACCGCCTTCGTAAGCTGCGGCGATGCCTGTCCTTTTTATATAGTCTATATCCATTCGTAGCCCTTTTATATGCGATCCCCCAAAGATGTCAACATCAAATAAAAGTCGAGCGCCCTACCAAAGGGTAGGGCACTCGGCTTTTATTTGTCAGCATGGTTTCCATGGTTTCTATCAGCGGCAGGGTCGTCTTTTTCTTTTTAGCTGAAATGGGAATGCCCCCGATAATGCGGACCATCTTGTGGAGAGTCTCTTTCGAGACCGTATCCTGTTTGTTGAGGACTTTGATTGCCGGTATCCGGTGCAGTTCGAGGTCCGCCAGAATCGTTTCCACCGCACGGACCTGTTCCAGGCACCGCGGGTTGCCGATGTCGATTACATGTAGCAGAATATCCGCACTTTCCAACTCCTCCAGGGTGGCCCGGAAGGCGACCTTGAGGTCCTCGGGCAGATCCTTGATGAATCCCACCGTGTCTGTGATGATTACCTGGGTGTCCCTGGGGAATCGAAGGCGCCTGCTGGAGGGGTCCAGGGTCGCAAACAGCCGTTTCTCCGCCAGTACCCTGCTGCTGGTGAGCGTGTTCAGCAAGGTGGATTTCCCGGCGTTGGTATAGCCCACAATCGAAATCACGGGAAGATCCCGTTTGGCCCGCTTGGATTTTTGCTGAGTCCGTTGCCGACGAACCTGGGAAAGAAGGTTTTCCAAATGAGAGATTCGGGTTCTTACGCTTCGCCGGTTGATCTCAAGCTTGGTTTCCCCTGGACCCCTGCCGCCGATACCTCCTGTTAATCTTGACATGGCCGTGTTCTTGGTCACCAGGCGTGGCAGCAGGTATTTCAGTTGGGCCAGTTCTACTTGCAGCTTTCCCTCTCTCGTACGGGCTCGCTGGGCAAAAATATCCAGAATGAGCTGGGTCCTGTCGATCACCTTCAACTCGATCCTGTCGGTAATGGACCGTATTTGAGACGGGTTCAATTCCTGGTCGAAAACAATGAGGGTTGCGCCTTTCTGAAGTGCCAGGATGGTGAGTTCCTTGAGCTTGCCCGAGCCGAGTAAAAATTTGCTGTCTATGGCTTTGCGCTGTTGGAGGATTTTGTCGACCACCTGAATGCCGCTGGAAAGGACAAGCTCTTCCAATTCATCCAACGCATCGATGGCCGCGCGTTTGGGAGCTGCGGTTACGCTCACCAACAAGGCGCGCTCATATGAAGATTCCGTGTGAGCTGCTTCACCACTAGTTTGGGCAAGCTCCGCTTCTAGTGAGCGGATAAGTTCATCGCAACCAATGTCGGTCTTGCTTGGCTCTAAGGGGTCAAGGAGACGATAGGGCGGCACATCCGTCTTTCCGGGAAGGATATGGCTAATATGGACTTTGTAGGGCAGTCCGTCCTTGCCCACTGATATGGCTGCCATCAGGTCAAGCCGCATGAGAAGGAGATCGTTCAGGTCATCCCGGGTGAGTGCCTGGTCGTCAAGGTGGGTGTGGATGCAACGAACACCCTTGAGACGGTCGGGGGCTGTCCGGTATTCGCGCATCTGGGGGATGACGATGCCGTGGTGATCTCCGACGATGATGGCAGCGATCCGTCCTTTGCGGTCGATCAGTAATCCGAGCTGTCGATTGATTTCAAAAGAAAGACGGCTGAGGTCGCGCCCGAGCTCCGGCGTCAGGATGAATTGAAGGGGTGTACGGCGTCGATATAGGTTTTCTATCCGCCGGATCTGATTCTTTTTGAGCCCTTTTGAATTGCCGTAGAGCTTGTTCATATGTAAAATCGTGTACCACGCTTTTACTACATCTCGATTCTTATCGCGAGTAGATTACTGCTTGATGTACTTGTCGTCGGCAAGGTCTTCAAAACGGGTGTAGGTGGATATGAAGGCCAACTTGATTTCCCCGGTGGGTCCGTTTCTTTGCTTTTTCAGCAGGAGTTCTGCTATCCCCTTGTTGGGGTTGTTTTCATCCTTGTTGTAGACTTCATCCCTGTAAATGAAGGCTACGACATCGGCATCCTGTTCAAGGGCGCCCGACTCTCTCAAATCTGAAAGCTGGGGTCTTTTATCGTGGCGTTCCTCAAGCTTTCTGTTGAGCTGGGAGAGCGCAAGAACCGGGATGTCCAACTCCTTGGCCAGCGCTTTGAGGCCCCGCGAAATTTCCGATATCTCGAGATCGCGTCTTTCGGCACTTGATCTCCCTTTCATCAGTTGAATATAGTCGATGATGACCAACCCGAGGTTTTTATCCATCTTAAGCCGGCGGGCTTTGGCCCTGATAGACATAGCCGTAAGGTCCGGAGAGTCGTCGATATAGATTTCCGCATCAGACAATACCTCGGCCGCGTTGGTCAGGCTGACCCAATCTTCCCGGCTGAAAAAGCCACTTCTCAAGCGGGACGAATCTATCCTGGCCTCGGCACACAGGAGGCGCATGGAGAGCTGTTCTTTAGACATCTCGATGGAGAAAACGGCTACCGGCGTATTTGCGTCTATCGCAGCATTGCGGGCGATGTTGAGGGCCAGGGCGGTTTTACCCATGCTGGGCCGTGCCGCCAGAATGATAAGATCGGAACCCTGGAAGCCCGAAGTAAGATTGTCGAGTCGGCTGAAGCCCGTTGAAACACCGGTAACAAGGGTTTTATTGCCCTGTCGTTCTTCGAGCGCATCTATGCTGTGCCCGATGATTTGAGACAACGGGTAGAACGATTTTTTATTTTTGTTGCCGGCAATCTCAAAGACGGCTTTTTCAGCGAAATCAATGACATCATCGACATCGCCGCTGTCTTCAAAACATCTGGCGGTTATCGCGTTAGAGTGTTCGATGAGTTTTCTGAGGGCTGCTTTATCACGGATAATCCTGGCATAATGCTGCGCATTTACGGCAAGCGGTGCCGTATCCACTAGCTTGGCAAGAGAGGTCGCTCCTCCGATTTCCTCGAGTTGGCCCTTTTCCTTCAGGATGTTGGCGAGGGTTACCAGGTCCACCGGCTCGTTTTTAGCAAACAGCTCGGTGATGGCGGTAAACATCTTGGCGTGGGCCGAGCGATAAAAGTCCTCCGGTTCCAGCGTTTCCAGGACATCCAGCAGGGTGCTGTTGTCCAGAAGGATAGCACTGAGAACCGATTCTTCGGCTTCGAGATTCTGAGGCGGAACTTTATGAAGTGCCGGATCCTTTTCCATATGTCCCTTTACCGTCTACCGGTTGTAACGAGTAGGATAATTTACTCGGGCACGATTTCCACGGTAATTTCGGGCTCGACTTCCTTGTACACGCGGACGGGTATCTTGTGGGTTCCGATGGTTTTAATCGGATCCGTAAGGAGAATCATGCGTTTTTCAATCTTGACGTCCTGGTCTTGGAGCGCCTTCATGATGTCGCGTATCGTGATGGAGCCGTATAGACGATCTTCTTCACTGACCTTGGCGGTAATTTTACACACCACATTTTCAAGACGTGCCGCCATTTCTTCGGCAATGGTTTTCTCTTTGGCGATCTGAAGTTCAAATTTGGCTTTTTCCTGTTCCAGCATATTCCTGTTTTCAGGGGTAGCCAGCACCGCCTTGTTTTGAGGAAGCAGATAATTGCGGGCATATCCCTTGGCCACGTTGACCTCACTTCCGATGATGCCGAGTGAATCAATGGTTTCTTTTAAGATAATTTTCATTTTCAACCTCCGTAAAATTTCATGCGCACCCACGCCCGATGAAATAGTATGTTTAAACAGTTCGGGCTAAGCATTTTTATTTGTTTTCAGTTTTCTGAAATTCAGCCAAATATCGAAAAGGCCTAAGCCTATGATCAGCAGCAGTATAAATTGCTGGAGCGCAATGAGAGTGTATAGGAACAACCGCAATGCTCTTGGAAACTGCTTCTTCTCGAAATAGTAAGAAACCACGGCAATGCCCTGCAGAAAATATACGGTTAGCAGGATCAGTAATCCGTTGAGTCCCAGCATTTTCAGGCTATTTCCGGGCATCAACAGCATGCCGCCACAACCGATAAACAACCAGATGAGGGCGTCCGGTGCTTTCCAGTGGTTAAGACGACCGAAATCCGGAAAAAAAACCCCTTTTGCTGTCAGAATGCCCCTGGCCAGAAGAAGATTGATCCAGACAACGAACAGCGTTGAACCGATTACCATAGCCGGGACGATGCGTACCAGAACATAGTGTATCTGTTCAAGGGAGTTGGAAAGCTGAACCAGACTTTCTTCCGAAACACCCATGCTTTCATACAACACCATGGTCAATTTGAGATTCTGGGCAATATATTCTGATACAAGTACGGATATTTCTGTGCTATTCACATTACTGTAAAACACAAGCCCGAAAAAACCGCTTACTATTACAGCCGAGCAGGTATAGAGAATCGTTTTTTCCACCGACAGATTCATGGCTAAAAATTCACCCATCATGAACCCGAGCAACAGCAATTCCAGAAAAAAAACAAGATCTACGGCAATTCCGCCCAATACGACCGCCATAACGAATAGGGCCGTTGCCGGAACAATTGCACCGGTATTCCTGCCCAGTTTGGAACGATAAAACAAGGTGGGCAGGGGGATAAAGAGTGCGCAAAAGAAACCGAGTATCGGCAGGTAGCTGGTAACCGCAAAGATGACGAGGGTTATTACGGTTCCGGTTGCTATTTCTTTGGCGACACTTCCATTATCCGTATGAGGCGCCATCCGCTGCTCCTTTGGGGGCGTCTGAACGATAACCTGAATTTCATGCAAAATTTAGGTTTAATGCTCCAATGTCCCTACATAGGGAAGAATGGCGATTGTCCGCGCCCGCTTAATGGCGTGAGTAAGGGCTCGTTGGTGCTTGGCACATGTGCCCGAAATCCGCCTGGGGATGATTTTACCGCGTTCAGTGATAAAATAGCGCAACAGTTTCTGGTCTTTATAATCGATGAGGATGCTGGTATCGGCACAAAAGCGGCACACTTTCCTGCGGTGGAATACTTTTCTTTTTTTCTTTGCATTGCCGCTGCGGTTGCGTTTCTGGGTGTTGAATGCTGCCATTTATCTACTCCTATTCCTTGCTTTCGGTTTGGGGGGGGGTCGCTTCGACAGTCTCGGGGTCTGATGCTTCTGCTTTATCGGCTTCCGTCTCAGGCGCCTCTTCAGGGGCCTTTTCAGGTTCAGCTTGAGCATCTGTTACAGCTACAGCTGCAGCTTCGACTTTTGCCTTGGCTTCTGTTTCTGCCTCAGTTGCGGCTGCGGCTTCTGCTTTAGCTGCGGCAGCGGCCTCAGCTTTTGCCTTGGCTTCTGCATCAGTTTCTGCTTTAGCTGCGGCAGCGGCCTCAGCTTTTGCTTTGGCTTCTGCATCAGTTTCTGCTTTAGCTGCGGCAGCGGCTTCAGCTTTTGCCTTGGCTTCTGCATCAGCTTCTGCTTTTGCCTTTGCTTCCGCCTCAGCCTCTGCAACTTCAGCCTTTACAGCCTCGAGATCTACGTCTTTATTCAGCACAACCGTCATATATTTCAATATTCGGTCGTCGATACGAAAGAAGCGTTCCATTTCGTTGACTAATGCACCATCACCACACAGATCAACACAGATGTAAAATCCGCGTGATTTCTTCTTGATGTCATAGGCCAGCCTGCGGTTGCCCCATTGGTCCAGTTTTACCAGAAAACCGTTTTGTGCGGGGATCAGTTCGGTGAGTCGATCGAATACGGGAGCCCTGCCGTCTTCGGAAAGGTCGGGGTCCAGAATGGCAATTGTTTCATACCTTCGCATAATACCTCCTTGTGGCTGTAAAGCCCTGACTATTTTAATGAAATTATTATAATTCCATTTTTTATGCCGGAGCAAGGATATGTGACTATGTTCCCTTGGGAACTAAAGCTGATATATATATTGGTCGTGAGGTGGGTTTGTCAAGCTAATTTTTAGGTTAGAAACATAAAGCGATATAACCACAGAGGCCTTTTTGCTGGACACCGCAAAAAGGCCTCAAAATAGTGGCGAAGCCACGTTTAAAATTTTTTGTTCTTCAAAATTTATAATTGGTGGGCCGTCCGAGAATCGAACTCGGAACCTACTGGAGATCTTTAAGGAGGGATATCATCATATGGAATCAATGGATGATATCACCGTATGGTGCGGATCAAGATATAGTTTGGCTTTATCGTCATCAATAGCGATAGAGACCTCCTCCGGCACAAATGATCATCTATAACGATAAGTATGAAAATTCAGCTTGATATTT
>RCNC010002688.1_pt1 | contig 18718 bp, 19 predicted proteins | sample 2041301 | NCBI WGS metagenome assembly RCNC01 (sample SAMN09708231, study PRJNA481090) | Marine sediment metagenome, whole genome shotgun sequencing project. | biome: marine sediment; feature: ocean; material: sediment; isolation source: Sewage treatment plant 13A marine sediment (STP13A) ... | reverse complement strand
CGCGGCCAACGTCTTCGTTATCGCCGCCGTCAACGTCGTCTTCCCATGGTCCACGTGACCAATGGTCCCGATGTTGACGTGCGGCTTCGTCCGCTCGAACTTCTCCTTGGCCATTTTCCTGCCTCCCTCTCTGATTTTCAGGCGTCGTGAGCTCGCGAGGTGACGAACTCGCCCGGTTTTTCACGCTTGATCCATGGAGCCCACGACCAGACTTGAACTGGTGACCCCGTCCTTACCAAGGACGTGCTCTACCACTGAGCTACGTGGGCGCGCTCCCAGTTTTCCTGGAGCGGGAGACGGGGCTCGAACCCGCGACAAACGGCTTGGAAGGCCGAGACTCTACCACTGAGTTACTCCCGCAGCTGTCCCTCTCGAATGGTGCAGGCGGATGGGTTCGAACCACCGTAGGCAATATGCCGGCAGATTTACAGTCTGCTGCCTTTAACCACTCGGCCACGCCTGCATCCTCAAAACTCGCCAGTGGAGCTGGCGATGGGAATCGAACCCGCAACCTGCTGATTACAAATCAGCTGCTCTACCATTGAGCTACGCCAGCAGCCATTCGACTCCCGGATCTCGCTAAATTGCAAAGAACACACCTCTGCCTAATAAGCAACAGGCAGTGGGAGAGGGACGATAGCACAGGAAACGGCTTCGTGCAAGCAAGAAACCTGCCCATCAGGGCACAGGGTTCAGGGCACAGGGTTCAGGGTTCAGGGTTCAGGGTTCAGGGTTCAGGGTTCAGCAAATACGATAATCGCTTTGGGCGGGTGGTCAAGTGGGCCCTGTGCCCTGCGCCCTGCGCCCTGTGCCCTGCATGGATCATCCCGCCTTGCTGAGTTCCCAAAGAAGGATACCGGCTGACACGGAGAGATTGAGCGACTCGACGCCGTCCGCCATCGGGATGGCCACGAACTCGTCGACCTGTGATCGGGTCTTGGCGCGAATTCCCTTCTCTTCCGCCCCGACGCACACGACCCAGCGATCACAGGATCGTACCTCCTGGAGCGCCGTCCCGGCAGCGTCCGCGGCATAGATCCAGTAGCCTTGGGCGCGAAGGCGGGTCAGGGCGTCGGCGGCCACCTGCTCGCGCGCCACCTTCACCCGCCCGAGTTGGCCCGCGGCCGCCCTGGCCACGGCACCGCCGAGCGGCGGCGCCGACGGGCCGGCGATCACCAAGCCATCGACTGCAAATGCAGCCGCGGTGCGTACGACCGCACCAACGTTATGGGGATCGAGGACATCGTCGAGCAGGAGCACTCTCCCCGGTTCGTCCGCGTTTGCTATCAAATCCTCGAGAGAGACGAAAGAAATCGGCGCCGAACGCACAGCACACCCGTTGTGGGCAACCCCACCGGCCACACGGTCGAGACGTGCGCGCGGCGCAAGGTCGTAGCGGATGCCCCGGCGATGAGCAGCCGCCCTGATCTTCTTTGTTCGAGCGTCGCGTCGATCCCGTTGCAGCAGAAGCGCATCGACCGGCTGATCACTTTCGAGGATTCCGAGAACCGCGTGAAAACCGACGGTCCAGAGCTCGTCAGCCACGGCAGGCATCCGTCAGCCGGTTGCCAGCAACACACATGATTGGGAGTTTTGAGTTTTGAGTTTTGAGTTTTGAGTTTTCGAAAATCGGACTCTCCGAGGCGTGAAGGTGAGCAACCCGAGAGGGAGGGCGGGAACCCGCCGACGGCAGCGGAGTGAACTCAGGCCTCATCCGAAGGAGGAGGCCATGAGCCACGCGCTGACGGCGGTGCGACACCGCGCACGAAGAGTGCGAGTAACTCAAAACTAAAAACTAAGAACTCTGGAGGTCAGACCTCCATGATCTCCTGTTCCTTCTTCTCGAGGATCTCGTCGATTTTCCCGACGTAGTTGTCGGTCAGTTTTTGCACCTGCTCTTGGCCATCGTGCATCTGGTCCTCGGAGATCTCCTTGTTCTTCTCCAGCTTTTTGATCGCATCGTTGCCGTCACGGCGAATCTGACGAATCTCGTTCCGCGTCTCCTCCGCAACCTCGTGCGCCACCTTGGCCAGCTCCTTGCGCCGCTCCTCGGTGAGGGCAGGGATGTTGAGCCGCACAGTTCTGCCATCGTTGTTCGGAGTGAGGCCGAGGTTGGATCGGAGCAGAGCCTTTTCAATCTCGGCCAGCACCTTCGGCTCCCAGGGAGCGATGGCTATGGTTGAGGAATCGGGAACGGAGAGCGTCGCAACCTGGTTGAGGGGGGTTTGGGCGCCGTAGTAGTCGACTGTGATGCCATCGACCAGAGCCAGCGATGCGCGTCCGGTGCGCAGCTTGGCCAACTCGCCCTGGAACGCCTCGACGGCGCCCCGCATCCTGGTTTCGGTTTCCATCAATGAGCTGTTCATTCCGCCTCCCCGGGACCGACCCACGATCCCTCGTCGTCGCCCAATACAACCTGTTTCATAATACCCGGCCTGCCGATGTTGAAGACCTGAATCGGGATCTCGCTTTCCATACAGAGTGAGATGGCCGCTGCATCCATCATCTTCAGCCCACGGGTGAGGACCTCCTGGTAGCTGAGGCGCGGAATCAATTGTGCGTCCTTGTCGGCCGCCGGATCGGCTGTATAGACGCCATCCACCTTGGTCGCCTTCATCAGAATCTCGGCATCGATCTCGTTGGCCCGCAGGGCGGCCGCGGAATCGGTGGTGAAGAACGGGTTGCCGGTACCGCCGGCAAAGAGCACGACTCTTCCTTTTTCGAGATGCCGAATCGCCCGACGCCGGATAAAGGGCTCCGCTACTTCGTTCATCTCGATCGCGGTCTGCACCCGCGTCGGAACGCCGAGCTGCTCGATCGCTGACGACAGCGCGAGGGCGTTGATGACCGTGGCCAGCATCCCCATCGAGTCCCCGGTGATCCGGTCGATGCCCTGCTCGTGCGCCGACACGCCGCGGATAATGTTGCCACCCCCGACCACGACCGCGATCTGCACCCCGAGCGCGGCCACCTCGGCAAGCTCTCCCGCTATCGCTCGCACCACCGCCGGCTCGATTCCAAAGGGTTGGGAGCCCATCAGGGCCTCGCCCGAAAGCTTGACCATGATGCGGTGGTAGCGAGGTTGGGCCGAAGTCATTTGCCTACTCGTCGCTCCCCTCGCCGAGCTTGAAGCGAACGAATCGAACGACCGTCGCATCGTCACCGACATTTTCCTTGAGGTATTCCGAAACCGACTTTCCCGTCTCCTTGGCGAATGGCTGTTCGAGGAGCACCTCCTGGATGAAGAACTTCTCCATCTTCCCCTCGACGATGCGTTTGGCGATCTCCTCGGGTTTGCCCTGGTCCGTCGCCTGCTTGAGGGCGATTTCACGCTCGGTCTCGAGCAGGTCCTCGGTCACCTCCTCGCGGGTTACGAATCGCGGTTCGGCAGCCGCCACATGGAGGGCGACGTCGTGCAACGCCTCAGGAGTCACACCACCGGCGCCCTCGACCACGACTCCGATCTTGCCGCCACCGTGAATGTACGAGTTCAACAAATTTCCAGACCCGGCCTCCAGGCGCTCGAGCCGGTTGACGACGATGTTCTCACCGATGGTCGCAACTTTCTGCGAAACCGCCTCCTCCACCGTGTGTGCAGCGTCACCCGAGTAGGCCTGACCGATGAGCTCGGCAACGCCGTTCGCTTTAGACGACAGCGCCAGCGCGGCAAGTTCCTCGGCAAACGACACGAACTCGGGGTTGCGAGCCACAAAATCTGTTTCACAGTTGAGCTCGAGGACGACCATGGTCTCCTCGTCACCCTCAACCACCACGACGCCATCGCTCGCCGTGCGGTGCGCCTTTTTCGATGCCGCTGCGAGACCCTTGGTGCGAAGGAACTTGATCGCCTCCTTGAGGTCGCCACCGGTCTCGTTGAGGGCGTTCTTGCAGTCCATCATTCCGGCGCCCGTCCGGTCCCTGAGCTCCTTGACCATCTGTGCTGTAATCGCCATGTCGTAACCCCTCACTCTCACGAATTTCTCTGTATAAGATTTCTCTGTGTCAAAAAAACCGGGGCCAGGCGCTCTCTGCCCCTGGCCCCGAAAACCACTCGTCGCCGGTCAGCCTCAGGCCTTGGCCTTGATGACCTCGCCATCTTCTGCTGCTTCCTCTTCGATGATCTCTGCCTTCGCCTCTTCGACAGCCTCGTCGGCTGCATCAGCCTCGTCAATAGCCTCGGCCTCTGTTGCAACCTCGTCAGCTATTTCCTCGGCGGCCTCCTCCGCAACCTCCTCGACCACAGCCGCCTCGGCCGCAGTCTCCTCCGCGACTTCCTCGACCACAGCAGCGGTTTCGGCGGCGGTTTCCTCGCCGACCTCGCCGACGGCATCGGAAGCGGCAGCGGCGGCAGCCTCAACCTCGGCGACGGCTGCCTCAGCGGCCACCACCTCGGCAATTTCGCCATCGACACCGGCCTCGGCCGCAACATCACTCTCTTCATCACCCACGAAGCGCTCGTCTGCGAGGTTCAGCCCCTCGAGGATGTTGTCTGCGATGCGCGAGGTGAAAAGTCGGATCGCGCGAATTGCATCATCGTTGCCGGGAATCGGGAAGTCGACCTCTTCGGGATCGCTGTTGGTATCCACAACGGCCACCACCGGAATTCCCAGGCGGTTGGCTTCCTGGATGGCGATGTGCTCGTGCACCGTGTCAATCACAAAGAGCGCGTCGGGCAGGCCCTCCATGTCCTTGATGCCCCCGAAGGCACGATCCATCTTGCGGCGCTGCCGCTCGAGCCGAATGCGTTCCTTCTTGGTCAGGTGAGATTCCTCGTTGCCGAGCGTCGCATCGATCTCCTTGAAACGCTGAATCGACTTGCGGATGGTACCGAAGTTGGTCATGGTTCCACCCAACCACCGGTGATTCATATAGAACATCCCGCAGCGCTCGGCCTCCTCGCGGATTGCATCCTGTGCCTGACGCTTGGTGCCTACGAAGAGCACGTTGCGCCCGTTGGCCGCAAGATCGCGAATGAACTCGGCGGCATCGCCGAAATAGTGCAACGTCTTTTGCAGGTCGACGATGTGAATGCCGTTCCGCTTGCCGAAAATGAAAGGCTTCATCTTCGGGTTCCACCGCCGGGTCTGATGCCCGAAGTGTACTCCGGCTTCGAGCAGCTCCTTCATCTGAATAGTCGCCACAAAACTCTCCCTTACCTCTTGGAGAACTGGAAGCGTTTGCGGGCTTTGGGCTGCCCGGGTTTCTTCCGCTCCACCTTACGCGCATCGCGCGTCAGGAAGCCGACAGATTTCAATTTCGGTCGTAGCTCGGCGTTGAACTCGAGCAGGGCGCGGGAAATGCCGTGGCGAATCGCACCCGCTTGACCGGCGGTGCCACCGCCGACGACGTTGACCAGAATGTCGAACTTGTCGGCGGTCTCGGTCACCAGCAATGGCTGCCGGATCACCATCTTGAGCACCTGGTTCGGGAAGAACTCGTCAAAGTCGCGGTGATTGACCACGATCTTTCCGCTTCCCGGCCGCAGGTACACTCGGGCCACCGCGGTCTTGCGGCGCCCGGTACCGTAATACTGAATCTCTGCCACGAACTCCCCCTCTCACATCACAGGGTATGGGTCTTTGGCTGCTGCGCCTGGTGCGGGTGTTCGGGTCCCGGGTACACCTTGAGCTTTTTCAGCAGCTTTCGGCCGAGGCGGTTCTTGGGCAGCATGCCCCACACCGCGGCCTGAATCACTCGCTCGGGATACTTTTCGATTCGCTCACGCGCGGTCTCCGACTTCAGCGATCCGGGACGGCCAGAATGCCGATAGTAAACCTTGTCATCCATCTTGGCACCCGTCAGCCGCACCTTATCGGCGTTGATCACAACGACGAAATCACCCGTATCGAGGTGCGGCGTGAATTCCGGCTTGTGCTTGCCGCGCAGGAAACGCGCGACCTCGGTTGCAAAGCGGCCGAGCACCTGGTCGGATGCATCCATCACCACCCACTCACGCGATATCTCATCTTCCTTCGGTATATAGGTTCGCATCGTGTGTTTCCTTATAGTTTCACAGACCCCCGGCAGGCACAGGGGAACAAGACTCTACCCAAGCAAATCCCGGCTGTCAAGGCGTTTTCCGGGCCGATTCGCTAGCCTGCGTTTCTCACCGGGCTAGGTTTCCGCCGGTAGGCGGCGCTGGCCTCGCTGTGGAAGATCGTCGAGTCGGCCGGGACCGAACCACACGGCCAGCCAGCGCGCCGCTCCCTGCACCGTCAGAATCCGGAGATCCAGCTCATCCGGAAGCCACTTTCGGAGATCCACCACGACGATTCCCTGCCCGGGAAAGACCTTCAACAACGGGCTCTCGAGTGACCGCAAACCGAGCTCGACGGCTGCTCTCGGCACCGGGATACCGCCCAGCGCGCGCAGCTTGCGCATGCGAAAACCGACGAAGCGATCACGCAATCGGATCTCGGCCAGCTCCAGGCCGACTCGGGCAGCGATGCCCTTCCAGGTCACCGTCGCCTCGGCGGCCAGCGCATCGCCCTCTCCTTGAAGGGAAATATCACCGATCCTGTCACTGCTCGACAACCATTCGTACGCGGACGAGATCGAGCGTCAGGTGGAGCCCGTCCCAACGGGCCAACGGAGATGGCAGCAAGGAGTCGATCACGCGACCAAGTATAGGCGAGCCACGGGATTGAGTTAGGAATTAGGAATTAGGAATTAGGAATGTCGCCCACCATCGCAAGATTTCGAATTTCGAATTTCGAATTTGACGTCCCTCATCTTGAATGGGACGCCGGAAAGCTTTGGTCGGCATGGCGCTGTCGCGAATGTTCACCGGACGTGCCGCTTCTGGCGATATTGGGAGCACGGATGACTGTTGTGAGTGGATGCCTCTGGCCCAAATCCGTCAGAGGGGGCACTCACGGGCAATGCCGTTCCGGAGAATCGGGGCGTTCAAGCAGGAAGGACTTCGCCGGGGCGAAGTGGCCCGTCCGGACACGGACGCGGACGCGGGTGTTGCGATACACTCGGCGGCACCATGAGCGACACCGAACAGCTTCTCGAGATCATCGACCGCTTCGCCGACACCCGGGTCGCGCTCTACGGCGATCTCGTGCTCGATCGTTTCATCCTCGGCACCCCGAAGCGAATCTCCCGTGAGGCGCCGGTGATCATCCTCCGCCACGAGGACCAACGCGACCTCCCCGGCGGCGGCGCCAACGCCCTCGCCAACCTTGCAGCCCTCGGTGCGACGGTAAGGGTGATCGGCGCGGTCGGCGACGACGAGCCGGGCCGTGCGCTGGCAGAGGCTCTCGCAGTGGGCGGGGTCGACACCCGGCGCATTGTCACCGTGCCAAGCTTCAGAACCCCGACCAAGGTCCGCATCCTCGGCGGCGGCCCGGCATCGCTCAAACACCAGGTCGCCCGCTACGACATCGAGGACGAGCTTCCGGAGCAGGGCAGCTGGAGGGACGAGCTTCGCACGCATCTTCTCGATGAGATGAAATCGGCCGGCGCCCTCGCGATCTCGGACTACGGCTACGGGTGCATCCAACCCGAAGATCTTCGAAATTGCCCCGCCCCGGTTCCGCAGCAGCCGTGGCTCTGCCTCGACTCGAGATACCGAATCGGCAGCTTTCGCGGCGTCGACGGCGCAACCCCGAACCTCGAGGAGCTGGAGGCCAACTGCGGCCGGCGTTTGACCTCGGACGCCGAGGTTGCCGCTGCTGCTGAAGAGCTGCGGCTGGGGCTGGACGCCCGCTTCGTGCTCGCCACCCGCGGCAACCACGGCATGACCCTGGTGGAGGCCGATCGAGAGCCCGTCCATATCCCCGTCTTTGGTACCGACGAGGTGGCCGACGTCACCGGCGCCGGCGACACCGTGCTCGCCGTTCTCACGGCTTCCCTGGCAGCCGGCGCCACACCACTCGAGGCCGCTCGGCTCGCGAATATCGCGGCCGGCCTGGTGGTGATGAAGCTCGGCACGGCGACCATCTCCGCCGACGAGCTCCGCCAGGCAGCAGCCGGTTCGGAAACCTGATGACCGAACCACGGGTCAAGTTGCGCGCAGTCGACGAACTCGCCGAAGAGTGTAGGGAGTGGCGGGATCAAGGTTTGGACGTCGTGCTCGTCAACGGGGCCTTCGACGTCCTCCACGTCGGCCATCTGCGGTATCTGGAAGCCGCCGCGGCTCTCGGCGATCGGCTGCTCGCCGCGGTCAACTCCGACCTCTCAGTCCAGCTCAGCAAGGGTGAGCTGCGACCTATCATCCCCGAGGCCGAGAGGGTGGAGATTCTGTCCCACCTGTGGATGGTCGACCGTATCTGTCTCTTCGACAGTCCCACGGTGTCGCCGGTCCTCGAGATCCTGCAGCCTCAGATCCATGCCAAGGGCACCGACTACACCATCGACACGGTGCCGGAGCGAGAGGTCGTGGCGGCCTACGGTGGTCGAACGGCCATCTGCGGCGATCCAAAGGATCACGCCACGACCGATCTCATAGGCATCATCCGCGACCGCTTTTGCACCAGAAGATGACCACTCTCAACGACCTGGTGGAGTCGAATTCGGATTTCCAAATTCGGGATGCGGAATGCCGCCAAATCACCCCGTTGAATCAACCACAGGGATCGGGAAATGGAATTCCGAATTCCGAATTCCGAATTCCGAATTGCCTGGGAGGTTGAAGGTGAGGGTCGTCCTTGTACGTCTCTCCGCCTTTGGCGACATCGTCCACACATGGCCGCTCGCCTGTGCGCTTCGCGAGGCCCAACCTCGGTTGCATTTGATTTGGGTGGTCGAGGAGCCCTTCCGGCCTTTGGTCGAGGGGCATCCAGCGGTGGATCGGGTCGTCACTACCCGGACTCGGCTTTGGCGCCGGCGTCCGTGGTCGACTCAGACCCGGGCGGAGATCGCGACGCTCAAGAGCCGTTTTCACGAGCTGCGACCCGATATCGCCCTCGATCCCCAGGGCGTCCTCAAGTCGGCCTTCGTGACCCGTTGGACCGGAGCGCCGCGGCGGGTCGGGTTGGCCCGCCCGTGGCGCCGGGAGCATCTCCCAGGCCTCGCATACACCGAGACGGTGTGCGGCGCCGCGAACGGCGCCCATGTGGTCGACACCAACCTGGAGATGGTTCGTGCCGTTGATCTGCAGCCGCTGCTGCGGCGGCCGCCCGACGGCGCATGGCTGCTCGATCGCATCGGCCACCGCTTCCCCACGAGTGGGTGGTCGGCGCCCTATGCTGTCGTTCTCCCGGGAACCGGCGGAGCACACAAGGACGTGGCGGTGCGGACGCTGGCAGAGGTGAGTCGGGAAATCGCCGCCGTGTTGGATCTTGACGTCGTCGTGGTCTGGGGACCGGGAGAGGAATCACGAGCAGCTGCGGTTGTCGGGGCGGGAGGAGAGCGCGTCCGCCTGGCGCCCAGCACCAATCTCGATGAGCTGGCAGCTGTACTCGGTGGTGCCTCCCTGGTGGTTGGAGGGGACACCGGCCCCGTACACCTCGCGGCCAGCTTCGGAGTGCCGACCGTGGCCGTTTTTCTGGCCAGCGACTGGCGACGAAACGGACCCCTCGGCCCACGCACCGCGGTTGTCTCCGGCGCCGGCGAATCTCCGGCGGGCCCATCGGGCTCGGCCCGTGCGCTCCCGCTCCGCCCGGTCGCATCTCGAGAGATCCTCTCTGCCGCCATCAAACTGATCGACAAAGGGTAGGGCTTTCCGGGTGCTGTGAAGGCCATTTTCCGGTGGATTCTCAGCCCGCACTCGCAGTTCTGTTCCTCGAACCCGCCTCTAACCCGCACTTCACGGCCTTCCGAAATCCAACCGCCATCTGTCCCCTACAGGCTCCAAAACGCCACATTTGTTACCATAGAAAAGGTACCTCAATGACGCGAGGCGATCACGCGCCTATTCCGAGTGAACTGAGTGCTACAATTTTACTTGAATACGTCTGTCGAATTGGAATGGATGGATGGCATTAAAAATCGGTGAACTACTGATCAAGGCAAAATTGATCAACGAGCACCAGCTGGCGAAAGCGCTCGAGGAGCAGCGAGCCGTCGGCGGACGTCTCGGCGAACATCTCGTGCGGTTGGAGTTCGTAACCGAGGAAGACATTCTCGATTGTCTCTCGCAGCAGTATGGCGTACCGTCAATCAACCTCAAACATTTCGACATCGATGAGTCGATCATTCGCCTGATCCCTGCCGATGTCGCGCGCAAGTATCAGTTCATCCCAGTGTCGAAGACTGGAGCCACGTTGACCGTAGCGATGACCGATCCCTCGAACGTGTTTGCCATGGATGACATCACCTTTATCACCGGCTATCGGGTGGAACCTGTGGTGGCCGCAGAGGACGCGCTGCGTGAGGCGATCGACAAGTATTACGGTACCAGCCATTCGATCGAGCTCAAAAGGGTGATGGAGGATCTGTCCACGGTCGAGGAGGCGTCGCTCGAGGTCCTCGAGGAAGAGGATGATCTCGATGTCCAGGATCTCGAAGCGAGTGCGGACGAGGCCCCAGTCGTTCGCCTGGTAAACCTGATCCTGACCGACGCTCTCAAGCGCAGCGCATCGGATATCCATATCGAACCGTATGAGAAATCTTACCGTGTACGTTTTCGGATCGACGGATTGCTGTACGAGATCATGAACCCACCCTTGAAGCTCAGGGATGCCATCTGCTCGCGCATCAAGATTCTCTCCAAGCTCGACATCGCCGAGAAACGGCTGCCGCAGGACGGCCGCATCAGGCTCAAGATGAAGTTCCAGGGCAAGATCAAGGAGCTCGATTTCCGGGTCTCGACCCTGCCGACGATGCATGGCGAGAAGATCGTCATGCGGCTGCTCGACAAAGACTCTCTGATGCTCGACATGACCAAGCTCGGCTTCGAGAAGTTGAGCCTCAAATACTTCGAGGAAGCGATCTTCCAGCCGTACGGGATGGTGCTCGTGACCGGTCCCACGGGTTCGGGAAAGACCAATACGCTGTACTCCGCGATCTCCCGGATCAACACCTCGGAGGTCAACATCATGACCGCCGAGGATCCGGTGGAGTTTCAGCTGGTCGGCATCAACCAGGTTCAGATGAAGGAAGGAATTGGCCTCAACTTCGCCGCCGCCCTGCGCTCGTTCCTCCGTCAGGATCCGAACATCGTCCTGGTCGGCGAGATCCGCGACTTCGAGACCGCCGAGATCGCGATCAAGGCGGCGCTCACCGGCCACCTCGTGCTCTCCACCCTCCATACGAATGATGCCCCATCATCCATCAACCGCCTCATGAACATGGGCATCGAGCCCTTCCTGGTTGCGACCTCGATCAACCTGGTCGTCGCCCAGCGCTTGATCCGCAGGATCTGTGAAAAGTGCAAACAACCGGAAGAGGTCCCGATTCAGGCGCTGCTCAACATCGGTTTCTCCGAGGCCGAGGCGCCCGACATCGAGATTTTCCGGGGGAAGGGGTGCGACGAGTGCAATCAACGCGGTTACAGGGGCCGGGTCGGCATGTACGAGGTCATGGTTATTTCCGAGGACATCCGCGAGCTCATCCTGTCGGGCGCCTCCACCCTGGAACTTCGCCGTAAGGCCCTTGAGGAAGGTATGATTGGATTGAGGCAGTCGGGTCTGCAGAAGATCCGCGACGGTATCACCACGATTGATGAGGTGGTGCGCGAGTCGATCCTGTAGACAGAGGAGATGGCCCAATGACTGTAAGCCTGCATGAACTTCTCAAGACCATGGTGGAGAAGGGTGGCACCGATCTTCACATCACCACCTACTCACCGCCGCTGATCCGTATCGACGGCACCCTGGTCACCCTTTCCCACCCGCCGATGACTGCGGTCGACACAAAGAAGCTGGCGTACTCGGTCCTCACCGATGCGCAGAAGCACCGATTTGAAGAATCCCTCGAGCTGGACATCTCGTTCGGGGTCAAGGGACTTGCCCGATTCCGGGCCAACGTCTACATGCAACGCGGCGCCGTGGCTGCCGCCTTCCGGCGCATCCCATACGAGATTCTCGGGTTCCGCGAGCTCGGACTGCCGCCCGTGGTCGAGGGACTGTGCAGCAAACCCCGCGGTCTGGTGCTCGTCACCGGTCCCACGGGCTCGGGCAAATCCACCACGCTCGCCGCCATGATCGACAAGATCAACCGTGAAAAGGCCCTCCACATCCTGACGATCGAGGATCCTGTGGAATACCTCCACTCCCACAAGAAGTGCATGGTCAACCAGCGCGAGCTGCACGCGGACACCCTCAGCTTTCCGAATGCGCTGCGCTCGGTGCTGCGCGAGGATCCCGATGTGGTGCTCATCGGCGAAATGCGCGATCTCGAGACCATCGAGTCCGCCCTCCGCATCGCTGAGACCGGCCACCTCACCTTCGCCACCCTCCATACCAACTCCGCACCGCAGACCATCAACCGCATCGTCGACGTCTTCCCCGAGCACCAGCAGTCGCAGATTCGCGCACAGCTCAGCTTCGTTCTCGAGGGCATCATTTGCCAGTCTCTTCTGCGCCGCGCATCCGGGAAGGGCCGTTGTCTGTGTTGCGAGGTTCTCATCCCCAGCGCGGCTATTCGAAACCTGATCCGCGAGGATAAAATCCACCAGGTCTACTCGATGATGCAGGCCGGGCAAGTGAAGCACGGCATGCAGACCTTCAATCAGGCGCTGGCAACCCTCTATCAACGGCGATTGATTTCGCTGCAGGTGGCGCTTGCCTACAGTTCATATCCAGACGAGCTGCAAGATATGATCAATAGGGGCGTGGGAGCGGTGAATGCCGCCCCAGAGGTAGGGCGAGTAGGGAGGAGTTGAGATGCCCAGTTATGAATGGAAAGGCCGCGACCGCGACGGCACCGCACAAACCGGCGTTCTCATCGGTGACAGCAAAGATGCGGTGATCGCCGCTCTCCGTCGCCAGCAGATCGTTGTCACCACGGTCAAGGAGAAAGGCAAGGAGATCGCCCTGCCGAAGTTCGGCGGCGGCATCAAGTCGAAAGACCTCGCAGTCTTCACCCGCCAGTTCTCGGTGATGATCGACGCCGGCCTGCCGCTGGTGCAATGCCTCGACATCCTCGGTCAGCAGCAGGACAACAAGGTCTTTCAAAAGGTCATCCTCCAGGTGCGCCAGGATGTGGAGGGTGGAGCCTCGCTCGCCGAGGCGATGCGCAAACACCCACAAGCCTTCGACGACCTCTTCGTCAACATGATCGCCGCGGGCGAGGCCGGCGGTATCCTCGACACCATCCTCCAGCGTCTCGCCGTGTACATCGAGAAGTCGGTCAAGCTGAAAGGTCAGGTCAAGTCGGCGATGGTTTACCCGGTCTCGGTCGTCACCATCGCGATCGTGGTCGTGTACGTCATTCTGTGGAAGGTGATCCCGGTCTTCGCCACGCTGTTCGAGGGTCTCGGAGGGCAGCTTCCCTTCCTGACCCGGATGGTGGTCAACATGTCGAACTTTATCGGCAGATTCTGGTGGTTGATCTTCATCGTCGTCTTCGGATCTATCTTCGCTCTTCGCCAGTACTATCAAACCGATGCGGGTCGTTACCAGATCGACAAGCTGATGCTCAAGATGCCGGCCATCGGAATGTTGCTCCGAAAAATCGCGGTGGCCCGCTTCTGCCGCACTCTGGGAACTCTCCTCAGCTCCGGTGTGGCCATCCTCGAATCGCTGGACATCACGGCGCGAACCGCAGGCAACGCGGTCATCGAGGAGGCACTGCTCAAGGTTCGCAAGGAGGTCGAGGAGGGCAAGACCATCGCCGATCCACTCACCCGCTCTGAGCAATTCCCGCCGATGGTATGTCAGATGATCGGGGTCGGTGAGCAGACCGGCGCCATGGACACCATGCTCTCCAAGATCGCCGATTTCTACGAGGATGAGGTCGACGCGGCGGTTGACGGGATGATGGCCTTGATGGAGCCGATGATCATCGCATTTCTCGGTGTCGTCATCGGCGTCATCGTCGTCGCCATGTATCTGCCGATGTTCTCGTTGATCAGCCAGATCGGCTGATGGTCGAGCGGTCGCAAACGACCGCGGGGACGGGACGCGACAACGCAACGCCGCCGGTTCCCTATCCTTCGGCCAAGGCGCTGCGTTGGCTCATCGGCGTCCGCTTGGTGGTCATTTCCACCCTCTTCCTCGGCATCCTGCTGATTCAGGTCAGCAGCCAGAAGATCCTGCCGCTAAGGAACTACTACGGACTCATCCTTTTCAGCTTCGGGCTGTCGCTGCTGTATCTCATTCTCTACGCCCGCCAGGTCTCGCCGCGCATCCAGTCGTGGATCCAGCTTGTCGGCGATATCGCGGTCATCACCGGCATTGTCTACTTCACCGGCGGGCTGTACTCGCCATTTTCTTTCCTCTACCTGACGGTGATCGCGGTCGCTGCCATGTTGATGCGCGGCGGCGGGCTGATCTTCGCCGGCCTCTCCGCCGTGGCCTACGGGCTCCTCGTCGACCTGATGGTGTTCGAGATTCTGCCCGTGCCGGAAAGCCTGACGGGAATCCAGCTCGCGGTGCCGGCGTCGCGCGTCCTCGTCCAGCTGCTGACAAACATCGTCGGATTTCTGCTGGTGGCGATGCTGGTGTCGTATCTCGGCGAATCGCTGCGCAGCGCCCACTATCGACTGCAGGAAGAAACCGAGCGCACCAAGCAGTTCGTCGCCCTGACCGACCACGTCGTGCGCTCGGTAGGCGCCGGGATCATCGCCTGCGATCTCGAGAGCAGGGTCCTGCATTTGAATCCCGCCGGCGCCCGGGTGCTCCAGATCGTCGATGCGGAATCGGTCACGGGGTTGCTCCTCGACGAGGTCATTCCGCTCGAAGACCAGAGTTGGGGGCTCTTGAAAACGCGGACGCGAGACCGCAACGTAGTGCGGCTCGAGGGATCACTCGTGAGCACGGGCGTGCGGATCGGCATGACCATCGGCCCGCTCGCCGACGAGCACGAGATCGTGGTCGGCTTCATCGTCACATTTCAGGATCTGTCCGAAATCAAGGTGGAGGCTGAACGCCAGCGGATGCAGGAACGAATGGCGGCAGTCGGCGAGATGGCAGCGCGGATGGCACACGAAATCAAGAACCCGCTGGCTTCGATTTCAGGATCCGCGCAGGTGCTGGAGTCGGCCGGAACGCTCGATGAAAACAATCAGCGGCTGCTCCAAATCCTTGTCGACGAGTCGCGCCGCCTCTCCGGAATTCTCGACAGCTTTCTCGAGTACACGCGACCCCGGCAGACCGCTCTGGGCCCCTGCGACGTCAGCGCCATGCTCCGCGACTGCATCGATTTGCTCGGCCGTTCCGACGAGCACCGCGATGACCACCGACTGGTGCTCAGCGTTCCCCAACATCTCAGCCTTCGGGCCGAGGAGCACCTGCTTCGCCAGATCATCTGGAACCTCTCCCGCAACGCGCTGCAGGCCATGCCGGACGGTGGCGAACTGGAAATCACGGCCGTGCGCAGAAACGGCCACGTAGTGCTGCGCTGGCGTGACACCGGTGTCGGGATGACCGAGGAAATGCGCCGGCAGGCCTTCGAGCCCTTCGTCACCACCCGTCCCGGCGGAACCGGGCTCGGCTTGGCGGTGGTGTACGCTGCGGTGGCCGAGCACGGCGGCACGATTGCAATCGACAGCGCTCCGGGGGCGGGCACGGTTGTAACCGTCGAGCTTCCGGCCGAGAGAGAGGTGGTATGAGCCGAGGCCATATCCTGGTCGTTGACGACGAAAAGTCACTTCGCGAGTTCCTGACGATCCTGCTCGAGCAGGAGGGCTATGAGGTGACGACGGCCGATACCGTTGCCAGCGGCATCGAACGGATTACGGGCGAGTCCTTCGATCTCGTGATGTGCGATCTCAAGCTGCCCGACGGCAGCGGCCTCGAGGTGCTGGGAGAAGCTCGGAATCGGCAGTTGGAGAGCCCCTTCATCATCATCACGGCTCACACGACACCGCAGCACGCCCTCGAAGCGTTGCGCGCGGGCGCCGCCGAGTATCTATCGAAACCCTTCAACGTGGACGACCTCAAGCTCATCCTGACCAAGCTCGTCGGTGATAATGCCCAGCCGGAAGAAAGGCCGGATGTTCCTGATTTCATCGGTTCGAGCCCCGCCATCCGGCGTATCTTGGACATGGTGCCGAAGCTTGCGGCAACGCCGTCCACCGTCTTTATCACCGGCGAAAGCGGCACCGGCAAGGAGCTCCTTGCCAAGGCCATCCACGCATTTTCCGCCAATGCCAACGGGCCGTTTCTCAGCGTCAACTGCGGCGCCCTGCCCGAAGGGCTGTTGGAGTCCGAGCTTTTCGGCCACGTCCGCGGCGCCTTCACCGGCGCCGTGCGCGACAACAAGGGGCTGTTCGTCGACGCCGAGGGTGGGACCCTCCTCCTCGATGAGGTCGGTGAGCTGACACCGCCGATGCAGGTCAAGCTGCTGCGGGTACTCCAGGAACGATACGTGCGCCCCGTAGGGACGAGTCATGAGATCGAGGTGAAGACGCGGGTCCTCGCTGCCACCAACCGCGATCTCGAGCAGGCCGTGAAGGACGGTGAGTTCCGCGAGGATCTCTACTATCGGCTCAACGTGCTCCACCTCCACCTGCCGCCGCTCCGCCAGCGGGTCGAGGATGTGCCGGCGCTTGCGCGCCACTTCGTCGAGAAGACGTGCGAGACCTTCGGCCTGCCCGAAAAGAGACTGACCCCCGATGCGCTGCGTGTGCTCCAGGCCTACTCATGGCCGGGCAACGCCCGGGAACTCGAAAACGTGATCGAACGCACCGTCGCCCTCGAGGCCACGGAGATGATTTCGTCAGGCAGCCTACCCGTGCACCTCCGTGGCGACTCCGCCGTATCTCAGACCGAGCACACAGGATTGCCCGAGGAGGGACTGGACATCGATGAGTATCTGGATACCATGCGTCAGTCCCTGATGCGCCAGGCGCTGGAGCGCACGGGCGGCCACCAGAAGCAGGCGTCGGAGCTCCTGCGCATGTCATATCGGGCCTTTCGATATCACGCGGAGAAGCTCGGACTCATGCGCGACACGAAGGAATGATCGCCACGGAGAGCCCAATGAACGACGGCAAGCGGTTTCGCCCCAACAGTCTTCATAACCTGGCGATGACGGGAGTGTGGAGGCTCGCGATGCTCACCCTGTTCGTCGTTGCGTGCGCCCAACCGGCGCCCAACGCGGCCGATGTCGGCGCTGCTCTACTTCCCCTCGAGGTCGAGCTGCCACGGGCGATTCTCCCCGACGGCGCCACTGTGGAGCTTGAGCTCGCCACGACCCCCGAGGAGACCACCACCGGTCTGATGTTCCGGCCGTCTCTGGCCACTGATCGTGGGATGCTCCTTCTATGGAGCGAGGAACGATACGCGACGATCTGGATGATGAACGTCCTCGTTCCCCTCGACATCGTCTTTCTCGACGATGCGGGAGAGGTGATCGAAATTGTTGCCGATGCGCGGCCGTGTGCGGCCGAACCCTGCCCCCGGTTTACCCCCGACGAACCTTCACGAGCCGTCCTCGAACTGGCGTCGGGAATAACCGTAGCGCATGACATCACCGTCGGCGAGAGCATCAAGTTCGAGCGGGTCTCGGGCTACCCCGCCGTGGCGAATGAGGAATTAGGAATGAGGAATTAGGAATTATCGCTCAACTCCCCTCCCCGACTTGAGCGGGTGGGCGCCATTCCTAATTCCTCATTCCTAATTCCTAATTCAAGATGTGTCGGCTGACTTCTCGGCATCCTTCTTCTCTGGTTTGTCGTCTTTCTTGGATGCGGCGGCGTCCGACTCCTCGGTCTTTGCGAGCGCGCTCGAGCGGCCACCGTTGCCCTTGCCGTAATCCGTAACGTACCATCCGCTTCCCTTGAACTGGAGGGCGGGCGCGCTGAGGAGTCGACGCACCGATCCACCACACTCCGGACAGGTCATATCTGAAGCATCCGCAACTCTGCGGATACGTTCGAACCGATGTTGGCACACGAAGCACTCATACTCGTACAGTGGCATTCCGCTTATCCCCGGACCTGTATCAGGATCTTCCCGCTCGACGCGGGATCTACCATTACGAGTTGCAGCTCGGACATGGCATACAGAACACGCGCGTTGGCACCTGGACTCGCGGCGCCGCTTTCGCACAGCTCGTAAAGCGTTCGTTTGCCGTCGACTAGTTCGAGGAGCTCGCGCTCGTCTGGCTCGAGCTGGAAATCTTCGAGATGGGGCGGACGTGGGAGACGTTTGAGTACGGCCTCGCGACCACCCAAGCGAGCGGTGACGGACGTCAACCGGCGATAATGGCGCGGGCGGTGGGGATCTTGATCTTGAAAACCTCGTCGTCTTTGGCGCGGCCCACCATGAAGCTCACTGTCCCCTCGTCCTGGTTGAAGAGGCTCCATAGGATCGCCTGCGCCTGCTTACGGATCACCGACCCGAGATCGGCCTCCTCGATCAACCCCATTCGGACCAGGATCTCGCCATGGCGGGCGCCAGGTTGGTCGGCGAGCTCGTCAGACGAGGCGCGGAGCTCGTCCTCGGTGATGACGTCGATCCCGACCAGGAAGCTCCCCAGCGACTCGGCCCGGTCGGAGGAAGTGGCAAAGATGATGTCCCCGTCGAGGAGATAAATTCGTTTCGTGCACACCTCGTGCACAACCTCCAAGACCCCGGGAACCCCGTATCGACTGATGGTCGCAAGAATCTCCGGCAGCGGCGTCTTCTGAAGCTCGCTTCGGTAGATGAACTCACCGCTCGAC
>RCNC010001016.1_pt1 | contig 18734 bp, 15 predicted proteins | sample 2041301 | NCBI WGS metagenome assembly RCNC01 (sample SAMN09708231, study PRJNA481090) | Marine sediment metagenome, whole genome shotgun sequencing project. | biome: marine sediment; feature: ocean; material: sediment; isolation source: Sewage treatment plant 13A marine sediment (STP13A) ... | reverse complement strand
CTTCTTAACCATCAGCATTCCAACTTGATTATGAAATATTGATAAATATAATCATTTTATTTTGGATGCATTCTTAAATAGAAAAAAATTAAGCCCACAAAATCCTGGCAGACAAGTATTTATAAATAAAAATATCATTTTTTTCATATTTCTGGGTAACCTGTCAGGCTTTTGTGGAATAAAGTTATGAATTGATCCCTAAAAGCGTTCGCCGAAAAGCTTTAAACAGAGTAGGCAGATTCTCAAACCCAAAAGTGATGAAAAAATTAATCGCCCTTTTTTCGAAGAAGAGATCACAAGTCTCATTTGCTGCTTTCAGCGCAGATGTTTTATCAGTAAATGATTTGGTCAGTGTAAGAGGAGGTGGTGAACCTTATCAACCAGACCTTCCAATTCTCATTCCGCCTGATGGTGGTAAAATGAGATAGCAAGAATTTGCTTTTTCGATTTGATGCTGCCTTAGTAGACAGCTCAGATCAACTTTGACATATAGTTTTCGAGGTACGACTTGTGGTAGCTGAGATTTAGCACCCAAGAAGACACCGTTGAAAGACATTTCCCTGGTTAGGGGAATGGTGGCAACTGCCAGGATACATAGTATTCATGGTAGGAATGCACTTACATAAGGTGAGGATTAATTCCTTACAGATGGAGTACGAATATAATGATGTAGCTATATATATGCTTGAATATAAAAAAATACAACAATCAAACCCTTATATACATGGAAAAGATGAGTAAATATGACGAATTCATCCAGCCTTTCCTGGATGGAGAACTAAGTCGGGAAGAGTTGGATTGGTTCAGTAAAGAACTACAATCGAACGCAGTCCTGGCTGAGGACATTAAATTGTACAGGGAAGTCGATAGTGCCATCCGGGAGCAGGATGTAATGGAACTACGCGACCAACTGGATGTGATCCACAATTCAATTGGGGATCCTACTAAGGAACCGGACCAGCAGCACTCACGTATTAGAAAAATGCTGTCTTACGGAGCCATTGCCTCTTTGGCAATATTGCTTTCTTTTGGTGTATTGTTGAAGGTACAGCACAAAAAGCTGACCAATGAACAAATATACCAGAGACATTATGAACCATATGGGGCTACAATGATCTATCGTTCAGGTGAAACCCAGAGCCTTATCAATCTCGCACAAACCAAGTATGATGCCCAGGATTTCTTTGGGGCGATTGAAATCTATGAGCAGATACTTGGCAGGGAGCCTGGCAGCATGCAATCAAACCTCTATTCAGGTATTAGTTACTTGGAGACTGAACAGTACTCCAAGGCTGAAAACAGGTTTGGAACGATCCTAGATCATAATGATAACCTGTACATTGAACAGGCAGAATGGTACCTTGGGTTCTGTTACCTGAAGACAGGTAAGAATCTTGAAGCCCGTACTCATTTTAAAGAAATATCTAAAGGAGACGGAAGCTTCAATAAGAAAGCAAGGAAACTAATGAGAAATATTAAGTAAGACTAAACAGTACCCATTCAGGGATTTCATGAAGAGGACTCTCACATACGAAGATTTGCTGGCATACGTCGAGAAACTTGAGAAGCGTGTCAAGGAACTGGAAACCGAGGTTGTAGATAACGATACCAAAACCGAGGAGCTGAAAACCAAGTTCTTGTCCAATATCTCACACGAATTGCGTACTCCAATGAATGCAATTCTGGGTTTCTCCAGTTTGCTGAATGATCAACAACTTCCTAATAAAAAGAGGGAAGAGTATGTGGATCATATCAATCAGAGTAGCGCCAAGCTGCTTAATGTTGTGGAAGCGATGATTGATGTTTCCATGATACAAACGGGACAATTAAAGATCAGACAAGAAGAATGCTTTGTCAACCAGTTCCTGACAGATATTTACCATTATTTCAATGTAGACAGACATCGTAATGACAGGCATCATATAGCCCTGTTATTAAACCTGGGATCAAAATCTGATGATATCATGATTCATAGCGATCAATTCAGACTTAATCAGGTAATCACCAGCTTATTAAGTAATTCATTTAAATACACAGAAAAAGGGGTAATAGAGTTTGGTTATCATATGGATGAAGGTGAAGATAAGATAACCTTTTTTGTAACAGATAGTGGGAAGGGAGTTTTGAAGGAGAAATCAAAACAAATATTCGAAAGCTTTGAAAAGGGTGATGAGTACGAATATGGCAAAAGTGTTGATAGTGGGGTTGGCCTGGGGCTGACGCTTTCAAAAGGGATCATAGAATTAATGGGCGGAAAGATTTGGGTTGAGGACAACGTTTTTAAGGGATCAACTTTCAAATTCTTTATCCCTTGCAAAGCTGTAAGGGAGATAAAGTCTCAACTGAATAATCCGTTCACAACGAATTTATTTATTGCCTGAGAATACCAGGAGATCTGGGCGAGATCCCTGATATTTTTAGGAAGATAATTTGGGTTAGTAAGGATCAAAAAGGAAGATCGTCAAATTCCTCAGAGGGAGGAGTGTCTTCATCCGCCGGAAAAGGTGGCGGGGGAGGAGGCTCTTCAGAGGATGCGGCGATCTTTTCTATTTTCCAGGCCTCAAGATTAGTGAAATAGCTCACATTATCGTCTTTTACCCATCTTCTTCCCCTAATATTGAAGTTTACGCGTATCTCATCCTGAAGATTAATACTATCAATAAGATTACAGCGGTCCTGGGTTAGCTGGAACTTAATGTGATCAGTAAATTCCTTGCCTCCCTGGTTTTCAGTTTTTTCAATTACAAAATCTCTTTTGCGAAACGTATCACTGACCTGGTTTACATCAAATTTCTCAATCAGTTTTCCAGCTAACTCAAAACTCATTGTATTATTAGTTTATGGATATTAATTCAATATCGAAGATTAATGCCATATGAGGCTTAATAGGACCACCTGGACGTGGATTTGCACCATATGCGAGTTCGCTTGGTATGAAAACTTTCCACTTAGAACCAGTTGGCATGAGTTGAAGGACTTCAGTCCATCCCCTTATTACCTGGCCGACGCCGAAATCAACTGGCTCACCACCGTCAACTGAAGAATCGAAAACCGTCCCATCTATTAATGTACCGTGATAGTGAACTGTTACCTGACTCTCACTGGTTGGTTTTTCACCATTTCCTTCAACAAGGATTTCATATTGAAGACCACTTTCTGTTACATTGACTCCTTGACGGAGCATATTATCTGCAAGGAACTTCTCACCTTCGATAATATACTCTTCACTTGCTACTTCCTCTGTCTTTTTCATATACTCTGTAATTAGCATATTGGCTTCATCCTCATTCATAAATAAATCTAACTCATCAATGGCGTCTTGCATACCATTTGCTACAGCCGAAACATTAAGTTCGGTCATTGGACTGCTTGCCATTTGTGTTCCTATTTGATGGCCAATTATATATGATACTGAATCATGGTCGGTTTTTAAATCTACCTTTCCAATTTCTTGTTGACAGGATGATACATAAAACAACACTGCAGGAAGTAATGCGATAAAAAATTTACCTTTCATTTGATTTGGATTAAAATTTAATAACTAATGAACCGCGAATTTAGTTAATAATTTTAATAATATGTCCTGCACACCAATAAGTTGAGATCCGATTTCAGCTATATATGGTGAAACATATGGAATATCAGCATTTCACATTATCAATTAGGATTTATATGCCCTTGTCATTTCATGTTTTTTGGGAGGTCCAGGGATTTTTTTCACGCTAAAACCAGCTGCTGTTAGGTTGCGCCTGACTATGCCTTTAGAAGAATATGTTGTAAGGATGGAATGTGATCTCATTGCCAGGAAAATTTGTTTAAATAGATCTTTTGTCCAAAGTTCTGGTTGCTTTTCCGGTGCAAACGCATCAAAATAGACCAGATCAAATTCATCTGTCAGTACCATCTCGTGCATATCACACTGTAATTTCTTCAGGATAAATCCAGGCTTGATTACTTCCTCATGTTGCCATGGAGAATCATGAATGAGTTTAAACATACCTTTCCTTGGAGGATCAATGATTGATTCATAATTCAATGATTCAGTTATTGTACTTTCCAGAGGATATTTTTCAATTCCAGTATAGTTGACAGATATATCTGATTTATTTGTTTCTGCAAGGGTCAGAAAGGCATTTAATCCGGTCCCAAATCCCATTTCAAGGATTCGGATATGTCTGTTCTTACATTGTTTTAACCCTGCCTCAATAAATACGTGTTGGGATTCAGTAATGGCCCCGAAAACAGAATGATAATGCTCATCAAATTCTTGAACATATATGGAGTGAGATCCATCCTTTGTAATAACTATCTCTGGCATCCTGACTGCGTAATTCATCCCAAATTTATTAAATTGTCCTTCAGATTGGTAATATTTCAGATATTGGGCAAAGAAGATTCGGATAAACCTGTCAGGAAGATCATTCATATCGATATGGATGCTTTTTATGCTTCTATCGAGCAACGTGACTTCCCGGAATATAAAGATAAGCCCCTGGTTGTAGGAGGAGCAAGTAAGCGAGGAGTTGTTGCAGCTGCCAGCTATGAAGCCAGAAGATATGGGATCAGGTCGGCTATGCCAACACTCACAGCCCTCAAAAGGTTTCCCGGACTCATTATTGTAAAACCCCGGTTCAACATTTATAAGCAGGTTTCAAGGCAGATCATGGAGATTTTTCACTCAATTACAGACCTTGTTGAACCGCTTTCCCTCGATGAAGCATTCCTGGATGTAACATGTAATACGCTAGATCAATCGTCAGCTACGATTATTGCCCGGGAAATAAAGTCGAGGATCAAAGATAAGACTGAATTGACAGCTTCTGCAGGCGTGTCAGTGAATAAGTTTCTGGCTAAAATAGCTTCGGATATGGATAAGCCTGACGGTCTATACGTAATCAAACCCCATGAAGTTGAGGTATTTATAAATGAACTACCAGTAGAAAAATTCTTCGGGGTTGGTAAAGTCACTGCCCGGAGGATGCAGCAGCAGGGAATATTTAAAGGAAACGATTTGAAGCAAAAGAACCAGGCCGATCTAATCCGGTTATTTGGGAAAAGCGGGAATTTCTTCTATAATATTTGCCGGGGAATTGATAACAGGCCAGTAAATCCTGAACGAATAAGGAAATCATTTGGTAAGGAACGGACCTTTGAAGAGGATCTTACGAATCTCGATGATATCTATATAACACTCCAGGATATCACCGATATGCTCTGGCATGATCTTCTCAGAACAGCCGTAAAGGGTAAAACACTAACAATAAAAATCAAATATGCAGATTTTCAACAGATCACCAGGAGCAGAACTTTCTCCAGGGAGATTGAGAGCGATGACCAGATTTTTTCAACTGCAAAAGAAGTTTTGAATTCAGTATTTGTCCAGGGTAACAGGATAAGACTATTAGGTATCACTTTGTCAAACCTGACTCAGCCGGACCATGATGATCACACAGATAATAATCAGTTATCATTCGATTTCAGTTGATTTTTATTATTATTATATACTAATATATTATAGTACAAAAAACTAATTTATGAATTTATGTATATTTTTATAATATTCATATTTTCAATCAAATAGTTAATAATCTACTATTGTTGGATTATTATTAATCATTATAATTGTATGTAAATACGTATGATAAGTGGCATCTACAAAATTTTATTTAGAAAAAAGGAAAGATGAGAATGGCAGAACCAGGACGAAGCAGGTTCCGATACTACTTTATTTCAGTTTTGATGGCAAGCGATTGCAAATAAATACCGGGGAACGGATTGATTTTGTAGATTGGGACTTTCGGGCACAGTGCGTACTGACATCGACGCGTGGGAGCAAAGCCATGAACAGGTACTTGCAGTCCCTCGCCGATGAAGTGATGGAAATTTACCTGGAAGCCAAGACAATTGGATTGAGCCCTGGAATTGATTACTTGCGAAAACAGATTAAATACAACAGGCGAAAACATAACATAGGCTTTTTCGATGTGTTCATGCTGTTCATTGATGAAAATCATAACAGGTGGAGTATTTATACCTTCAGAAAGATCCGGACCACTTACCATCATCTTAGAAAATTTGCGGAAACAGAACAAATTGAGATTGAATTCAGCCGGATTGACAATACTTTCCTGGAACAATACATCCGTTTCTTCAGGATTAAATTCAGTCATTCAAATAGTACAATTTCAAAAAACCTGGATGTCTTAAAATGGTTCCTGAATTGGGCTACCAGGAGAGGATATAATAAAAGCCTGTTATATAGGGAATTTCAGCTTGAATGGATCAGCAAGCCGAGAATCAGCCAGTTAGATCTTGTTCTCGATTGGGAAGAGCTGACGAGGATCTTTCAATTTGAACCCTTATTATCAGAACTTATAGAAGTCCGGGATATTTTTTGTTTTATGTGCTTTTCAGGAATGAAACTCTCCCGGATATACAAGTTGAAAAGCAGTAATGTATATCCAGGTTACATCAGTTTGCAGGGGAATGGTAAATTCCAATCATTTAATTTACCACTCAATGATCGTGCCTATGGAATTATCAGTCAGTACATTGATAAGGAGGGGCCGGATGGGAATTGTTTTCCGTATTACCGTAATCATGAATTTAACAAGCATTTAAAGCAGCTGGGAAAAAATGCCGGGATAAATAGATTTGTTGATGTCTCGTTGTACTCAGGTACAGAGAAAGGATTGAGGCAGGTCCCAAAATACGAAGTGCTTTCATCCAAAGTCGCTGTCAATACTTTCTTATTCAATGGATTGAAGCTTGGCATTTCGGCCGAGGTATTGTCGTTTCTGACCGAGAAGAAAACCCTGGCCAGCATAGATAGGATTAGACCTGTGCTTGAAAATGCGGCTTACGACGATATCAGAAAATTTGATAATTTGCAGGTGGATTAATGAATTCAGACACTGATGTATCGAAAAACGCTGATATTATTTTGTACACTTTTACTTTGTTTAACAGCGTGTCAAGTTGATCCTGTGGACTATCCAGGTGTAGATCCGGTAATCGCTTACAATGCAGGGGATTATGAACACTGCTTTGACAGCCTGGTAGCTGAACTGGGGTACCGGAAAGATTTGCCAGAGGGATTTGAACTACAGACCCTACTCGCGCTGAGGCATTATCCCGAACTAACAAATACACATATCCAATTCATCGTTAAAAAAGCGTTTATCCCTTTAGCATCCAGACCCTCCTTTGTTTCCTTGCTCAGACAACGGGATAAAAGAATCTACCGGGTGATCATCTCTGACCAAAGCCTGTCACAGATGGAGGCGATATTACTTAAAAATCTGCCTTTCAACGCACAGGTGGCAATTATTGGCCACGAGCTTGCTCATGCAGTAGATTATGAGACAATGAACAGCCACCAGTTATCGATTGTTGGGTTACTGTATTTTAGTGGCTCATTCAGGGCTTCCATGGAAAAGGGAACGGATAGGCGTACCATTGAACATGGACTTGGATGGCAGTTACTGGAATATGCAGAGCATGTGAGGAAAGTCTCCCGTTCTGATGATAGACAGACTGACTTTATGGATAAGTTCTACATGAATCCGCAGGAAATCAGGAGCCATATGGACCAATCTGAATTGTACCAAAACGTTGTCAGGTAACTCATATCTGCAAATGTCTATATCATTTCTACTCTCTATCGCATTGACAGTGTTGAATATTTAATATCTTGAAGAATGATAATTCTCAAAAAACACGGGTAATGGATCAAAAATTGAATTATAAAGGGAGCATACTGTTTACAATAATTATTCTGTTCATCACATCCACTTCGGGTTTAAAAGGACAAGCCGGAGAAGGCATTGAAGGTATCTGGCTGGGTACACTTAAAGTGGGTGAAATGGAGTTAAGAATTGCCCTCACTTTCTCGGAATCTGAAGATGGTACGCTAAGTGCAACCATGAATAGCATTGATCAGAGCAGCGGAGAAATTCCCATGGAAAAAGTTATCATGAACAAGGATAGCCTGCTGGTGCAACATTCTGGAATTGGTATCGAATATGAAGGAGTAGTCGATCTGGCTTCAAACACTTTTGATACAGAATTCAGGCAGGGACCAGGAAAATTTCCAATTTTATTTAATAAAGTGGAGAGTTTGCCTATTTCAGCCAGGCCCCAGGAACCAAGGAAACCATATCCATACAAGGAAGAGCAAGTCCAATATGAGCATGAAGCAGCAGGGATTAAAATTGCTGGAACGCTTACCTATCCAGATTCAGGTGGACCCTTTCCAGCTGTCATACTCCTTTCAGGTTCTGGTCCGCAGAACCGGGATGAAGAAATTTTTGGGCACAAACCCTTCATGGTACTGGCTGACCACCTGACCCGGAACGGGATAGCTGTATTAAGATCGGACGACCGAGGTGTGGGCAGTACAACGGGTAGCTTCCAGGGATCCACTACGGGAGACTTTGCCGATGATGCCCTGGCAGGGGTTGCCTATTTAAAAGGAAGAGACGAAATTAATCCTGAGTGGATTGGGATGGCCGGGCACAGTGAGGGAGGTATGATGGCTCCTATCGCTGCCTCTAAATCCAACGATATTGCCTTCATAGTGATGATGGCCGGTCCTGGAATTGCTTTCAGTGATATTATCCTGTTCCAGAAAGAAACCGGATGGAAAAAAATGGGGATGAATGATGAAGGTTTGGAACTGAACCGGTCCTGGCATGATCAGGTCTCGGAGATTACGTCAATGGATATTGACAATGCAGCGGTCAGGGAGAAAGTTATGCAGGTATATGAAGGTCTTAGTGATGAAGGAAAAACACTTTTGCATAAAACACCGGAAAGTATGGATGCTGAAATTAATCATCTTACCGATCCCTGGTGGCGGTATGCAACAAAATATGATGCCCAGGCTACACTTATGAAGGTAAAATGTCCTGTACTGGCCATCAATGGTAGTAAAGACATGCAGGTGACTGCAAAAGAGAATCTTGCAGCAATAGAAGAGGCCCTGCAATCCGGAGGAAACACTAATTACCTTATCAAAGAAATGGAAGGATTAAACCACCTGCTCCAAACCGCTGACACAGGTGATGAAACCGAATACGGCAAAATTGAAGAGACCTTCTCTCCAGTGGCTATGAGACTTATTGCCGACTGGATCCTGCAGCAGGTTGAGATGAAATAAACTTATTCATTTTGTCTTAGACATGCGTTTATAAAGTCTTTAGAAGATGCAGAATATCCAAATTCACTCTCAACCAGCCGAATGGCAGCAAATGTCATCCACTTGCCTTCAATGGTTTCTTCATATTCATACGCTGTTGTACAATCACGTAATACAATACATTTATAACGAAAGGTGTTGGTCATTTCACGAATGGCTCCTGGAATATTCAGCAGACACAGATCTGCCATGAAACCTGCATAAATCAGAACACTTATGTTCTCTCTCCTGCAGAGCCCGTTCAATTGCCATCCTGTTACAAATACTGATTCTTCCGGAAGTGGTTTTAATAATTTGGCAATATCAAACTCCATGGTATGGGTTTTCCATACGGGTCCTGGGTAATCTTCCCCATATTCTCTGTTCCAACCCTCCTGGTAAGAGACAGGATCAATGTTTTTTTCAAATGCAACCCGCTTCACAGGGTTTTGTAGTCCCTGGTCATTCTTGAGTTCTTGGTATTGAGGATATTTTTCAGCATAGGTAGATTGTGCCAAATGAAACACTTTGATTCCGGATTGGCGGGCTGCTTTTAAAACCGGATGTATGTTTTCTTCGACAATTTTATGGGCTTCAGGAACCCATGCTCCGGCTTCTCCATCTTTCCAGGTTGTTGTATCATAGATGGGATAGGGACCATCTGCTTCACCCAGGTTCCAGGTGTGGACAAGCACCAGGCCAATTTTTCCAGCATTGATATTTAAGGTATCCATATGCAATCCTTCTTCTCCGGAGGGTGGCATTCCGGGCCCGTATAATTGTGCAATCTGGTAGTACCGGATCGGCAAATTGAATAATTGGCCTGATAGGGTATCTGGATTAACTGAAATAATCAGCAAGATCAGCCAGATAACTCCAGTATGTATAGTCTTTATTTTCATAACTTTAGTATTTGAGGATGATACCCTGATAAGACTCCAGTACAGGAATGGTTATCTGGACTGCTTCATCTACCATCTTAAATGGAACATTGTTTCCATCAAAATCCTTAATATCAGCCGGAATAACGCCAGGGTTGAATTCAAACTCAATATTTTTGTGCGGGACAATATATCGGATCACTCCTATACTTTCATACTTACCCCTAACTAGTGGACTTGTAGTATGATTGATCATTAAGACCGTATATTGCTTCTTGATAGGGTTGTGAAATATTCTTATCTCAACCGGAGGAGGAATACCAGGAGTTTTCAATATGGCAGGACCACCAACCCAATGGATCGTTTCTTCGAGCAAGCGGGTATATTCCGGAGCGTAAACCCTTCTCTGGATTTCATCTGCCTGTGGAACAAAATACGCAGTTTTTCCCTTGCCATATTGACCTACAACTGCGAGGGGCCAGAGAGCCGGACCGGGAAAAACGCCTCTCCTGTTGTATTCTTCGGCAGATAATCTTGCATGATCGGGATTGTGAATGTCACCGATGACTGTTGCACCTTGGGTGGGTTTAATGGCAGCAAAATTCCCCCAAAAACTGAAATAACTATCCTTATCTATACCTGATGTTACCGCATGATCCTGCCTTGCGCTTGCATAATAAAAGTAACCCCGGTCGATATCACTTACCTTAAGATCAGGATGCCGGGATAAGGTTGCCTGTGAATATGGGGTTCGGATATCAAGTAGCTTATAACCTAGCATTTCAGACAGTATTGGTTTCTCTCGTAGACTACCATTGGCTTCCTTATACCCGGTCATATAAGTAGCAAGTAATCCCATGCCTTGGTTTACTGCGCGCTCAATGCTTTCTGCAGTTTTATCGGCAAGGTATGTTGCATTCGGAATGATCAGAACCCGGGTTTTGTCCAGGTCACCTTGTTGTATTCCTTTCTCAGATATAATATTAAAAGGTATATGTGCCTCAAACAGAAGTCTGTAAATACCCTCAAAATCTTTCATATATTCAGTCGGATCTTGTAAATATGATGGCAGGGAATGAAGTAGTGTTGCATAATAGACCTCTTCTCCCCTGTCATTCAGATCGTAAAATTTTTCAATATCTGCAAAGGTCTGACTAAGTTGCTCTTTTCCCGTGGCATCAAAATCCATGGCGCAAAGATCAAGCATTAATGGAGCTGAATGGTTTGCAACACAATCCATCAGCAGCATTTGAGTCCCCTCTACAGGAAAGTGCCTGGCATCATGTTTTACCGAATGTCTTACATTACCCCAGATGGCACCGTTCTCAAAATAAATCTTGGTTATCCGGTGTTTCATCCCCAGGGCAACCAGATCATCCCTCTGATAGAATTCAGGCATAACGACATCCACAAGATCTATACCCAATCTGGCATGATGGTTTTTAATCCAATTTTGGACGTAGGCTGTTCCAGGCTGATTCTCATCAATTATTTTCCTGATCCCGGCACAAAATCCTTTGATACTATTCTGCCGAAACTCGTTTAGCAATTTTGGGTACCGGGAAGAAGGAATGCTATGGTTGAATGCAAGTACAAATTCATCCTCAACATTTGGCATGGACTTACTGTAAAGGCTCTTAAATTTCTCCTGGCAGCTGGGACAATAGCAACTCCCCGGTAACTGATCAAAATATATCCCATCCACATCATAAAGGGTAAGTATTTCTCTCACTTCTTCATAAATCAGATCCCGGTAAGGAGTATTGTAGCATATGTAATTGAATTGTCGTCCAGGCTTTCCATTTACCTGGGGACCTTGAACAATCCATCCGGGATGTTCCTCCAGTACCCTTCCTGCTCCCATGGAAGTACCCAGCCACCAGGGAACAAAATAGAGATCGTTCTTCTTGCACAGAGTGGCTAGCTCAGCAATTAAATCCATGTTGCCAATTCTGTCATATTTTGGTGATACCTCGCTGTCCCATAATGCATAACCATATACGGAAACACAGAAGGCCAGGGTGTTACAGTTTAGGTCTTTGGTTTTCTGAACCAGGTGTTTTGCATAATCCTTGTCCAGGTCTTCCCCGATCCGGATCCAATCATAGAATATCCGGGCAGTCTCAAACCAGGGCTTATCATCCCCTTTCGAGATCTGGGCAGGGAGAGTATTAAAATTGATAAAAAGGATGATTATGGCTGATAACAAGGGATTCGACCATCGGGTGGATCCTGAATTTTTTCCCATAGTAATGAATTTATGCGATCAAAGTTAAGTGACCCATCGGTTAAATCAAATTTGATGGTGTTTTGATTACAAGCTATGCTTTTCCTGCTCTGAATCTTCCAGTTTGATCTTTTTATCCTTCTTAATATCCGGGAGGTATTCTTCATAGATATTGTCCATGGCATTGAAGATATTTCTTCTTGCATTCCGGTTTAGCCTGTCCAGTTGGCGTATGATATCTTTGATTGACTCCCTTCTGGTAGTATTATCATAGGGACATGATTTCTCTTGTTTTTTGAAGGAACGCAGGGTAGCGTAATAAGTCAATTCTTTTTCCGGGATGAATAGAAGTGGTCTTATCAGCCGTATCCGTCCTTCGAACATGGATAATTTCTGTGGCAATGAACTGTAAGAGCCATGGAAGATCATATTTAGCAGCACGGTTTGAATGGCATCATCCTTATGGTGGCCCAGGGCAACCTTGTTACAGTCAAGTTCCTTCGATAATTCAAAGATCCGTTTCCGCCGGTTCCAGGAGCAGATGAAGCAGGGGGACTTTTTTGGATCCACAGTCAGGTCTATCTCAATTTCTTCCAGGTGAAGGGGGATGTTCAGCTCGGCGCAGAACTTCTGCAGGTATACTGTATCCATTTCGTAACCAATATTCGTAGCACTCACGTGCACTGCGAATAGCTGGAAATCAAAAGGCAGGTGCTTTCTCCTGTCAGCCAGGGCTTCGAGCAGTATCATCGAATCTTTCCCCCCGGAGAGCCCTACAAGAACCCTGTCACCTGCTTCAAGCAGCTGATGTTCATTTAGCATTTTGCCCACCTTTTTGGAAATCTTATCAAATTGCTTTCTGCGCCTTCTGTCCTGGTCATTCATGTTATAAAAATATCTATTTTTAATGGCTATTTTAAATAAGCTTCTTTATGAGACACTTCATTCTCGCCATTCTCATATTTCTGCCTGCATCTCAGACACTTACAGCCAATAATACCAGTGAAGGGGAAATGCAGACGATTACAGAGAAGGTATCCGGACTGAAAAAGTATGATGGTTTTTTTACTTTCTACTGGTCTGAGGGGGAAGGGAAAATTTTCCTGGAAGTGGACAAATGGAACACCGATTTCCTGGCAGTCAGTTATCTTTCAAGGGGTATGGGATCGAATGATGTGGGACTCGACAGGGGGAAGATTGGCATGCAGAAGGTTGTCTCATTCTTTCGCAGCGGGAACAAAGTCTTACTGATTCAGCCGAACCTGGATTTCAGGGCCGATTCGGAGGATAGCCTTGAGGTGAGAGCTGTGTCTGAATCTTTTGCCACTTCAGTGATCTGGGGATTTACAGTAATGGCTGAGGAGGAGGGAAAGGTGTTGATAGATATTACGGATTACCTGTTGAGTGACCAGAACCATATCCCGGCTGTCCTGAAATACACGGGACAGGGATCATATCGTGTGGATGCTTCCAGGTCTGCCCTGAATATGGACAGGACTAAGAACTTTCCAGGCAATACAGAATTCGATATAATCATGACCTATACGGGAGATATGGCCGGAAGATTTGTCAGCCAGGTTGTGCCATCACCGAAACATATTACATTGGGTCAGCATATCTCTTTCGTGAGTTTGCCGGATTTAAAAGATTATCAACCCAGGATATTCATGCCTGAGAGTGGTTTTATGTCTCTCCAGTATATTGACCTGGCCACCCCCCTGGGAGAATCCCTTACCAAAAGATTTATCTACCGGCACAAACTGGTTAAAAAAGATCCGTCAGCGGATATTAGTGAAGCAACAGAGCCCATCGTGTATTACCTTGATCCGGGCACCCCTGAACCCGTACGGAGCGCCCTCCTCGAAGGTGCATCCTGGTGGAGCGAGGCATTCGAAGCCATCGGATACAAGGATGCTTACCAGGTAAAACTGCTTCCCCCGGATGCCGATCCGCTGGATATCCGGTACAATGTTATACAGTGGGTGCACCGGTCCACCCGTGGCTGGTCATACGGGAGCACCATCACCGATCCTAGGACCGGCCAGATTCTGAAAGGCCACGTCAGCCTTGGTTCCCAGCGGGTCAGACAGGATTATTTGATCGCAGAGGCCTTGCTTTCGCCCTATGAAGCCGGCCAGCCGGTCCCCGGGGACATGCAGGAGATGGCCCTGGCCAGGCTGCGACAGTTATCTGCTCATGAAGTGGGACATACACTAGGGTTTCAGCATAATTACATAGCATCGGCCGACGAACTTTCCTCAGTGATGGACTATCCCCATCCCCTGGTAACGTTAAAAGATGGCTCCGTGAGCCTTGAAGGTGCCTATGACACCGGCATAGGAGCATGGGATAAAGTATTCGTGGCTTATGGATACCAGGATTTTCCAGGTACCGTGGATGAGGAAGATTCTCTTATTGCCATCCTGGAAAAGGCAAGGTCTGAAGGCCTCCGGTTTTTATCTGACCGCGATGCAAGGGGTGAAGGATCGGCACATCCTCATACCCATCTTTGGGATAATTCACCGGATGCAGTGGCAGAGTTGGAAAGGGTTATCACTGTCAGGCGCCATTTGCTCAAAATATTCTCTGAGAAGAATATTAGAGAAGGAATACCTTATTCGGAATTGGAAAAGGTTTTGGTACCGGCATATATGTTTCACCGTTACCAGTTGGAAGCGGCTGCCAAGACCCTCGGCGGGATGCATTATAATTATGCCCTGCGGGGAGAGGAGCTGAAGCTGGAAATGGTATCTCCGGCTGACCAGTTGGCCTGCCTTGATGCCGTAATCAAAACGATTGAGGCAGATTTTCTTGCCATCCCGGAAGATATATTGGAGATCATACCACCTAAACCACTCGGATACAGAAGGGACAGAGAACATTTCCAGTCCCGTACAGGTGTTACCTTTGACCCCCTGGCTGCCACAGAAAGTGCTGCAGACCAGACCCTTACCTTGGTTTTTAATGCACAGCGTGCGACAAGGATTGTTGAGAACCATGCCAGGGTTGCTGAACAACCAGGACTCCAGGATGTTCTTGACAGGGTCATCGATGCAAGCTGGCACATAATTTATGTCGATCCATACCTGGCAGAAATACAACGGGCAACGAATTATCTTGTCCTGCATCATATGATGACGCTGGCCTCTGATAAATCAGTCCTTGGACAGGTTCGGGCTATTACAGGGTACAAATTGGATGAACTTGAACAATGGATAAAATCACAACTGGCGTATTCCTGGGACTTAGAACAGGAAGCACATTATAAACATACACTTAAACTGATTGACTTTTTCCACCAGCACCCTGAGGAGTTTGAGCATGAGAGTCCCTTGAAACCTCCACCCGGACAGCCAATAGGGGACTGTGGGATTTAATCAGACAGGCATGAATCTAAGAGAGACAAAACTTTACCTGTGGTTTACGGATCTGATGCTGCGCTTCGGAGTGAAGACTGAGAAATTGGAGGAATTCCTGAAGTTTGCCGTTGTTGGAGGATCCGGAGTGATCATTAATATGGGTTGTTTCTTTCTTCTGACGAGATATGCCGGACTGAAAATTGAATATGCTTCTCCCATAGCCATCGAAGTTTCTATTCTAACCAATTTCTTCCTTAATAATACCTGGACATTCAGGAAGCGGAATACGAAAGTGGGATTGACAGGAAGGATCCTGAGGTATCATCTGGTAACAGGGCTTGCCGGACTTGTCAACTATGGCATCCTGCTATTACTGGCAAAGGTATTTGGTATGCACGATCTGATCGCCAATCTGATAGGGATCATTATCGGGACTTTTATCAACTTTTTTCTTAACTCCTTTTGGACCTGGCGGATTAAAGAGGAGGATCTGTAACCTCAAACTTTGCAGGCAGTCCATTTATTCCTGGCATTAGGATCTCGGAACCAAAGGAGATCATTAAGAGGTATTCACCAGGTTCTTCAGGTACCCTAACCAGCATATCAAGCACTACTTCTTCATCTGGTCCCAGAGAACTCAACCGGGGTTGCTTCCCGATAATGTCTGTTAGTAATTCTCTGTCAGGGTTAAAAAATGACTGGTAGAGCAAGGGTGGAAGATCACAAGGACAGTCAAAGCAAACCTTCTTCTCTGTTGGATTGTGTATCTGGATGGGGACAGAGATCATTGTTCCCGGTCCACCCTGGAGCTTCTTTTCCAGGATTTTGATGGATAAACGATTATAGGAGCAAAAGCTACTGATGTCATAGTATATGATGTCATCCAGTACCGTAGAGATGATCTTTGTACTATCGATGCTTCCCCAATGCTGTAACAATACCTCCTTACCTTCCAGTTCTTCTTCAAAGTTGAGTATGTCGTACTGGTTCCTCCTGTAATGTAATGTATTGCGTGTATATGCTGGTTTTTTGGTGTAAAACCTGTAAACGGAAGGAGCCTGGAACCGGTTCAGGAATATGACAGGCCGGTCACCTGCTATTTCTTCAATCTGTTTGGCCCAGGTTTCCTTTCCATGGAATAGCTTAGCAACATTATCTGGAAGAGGAAGAAAATCAACGATGAGGTAGGACCTGATAACCAGGATCACCGGAATACTTGCCAGTCCCAATACCCGTATCCATTTTCGCAAACCCGGATAATGGCCGAGATTCAGCATCGCCAGCACAATCATCGGGGGAAAGGCTGCTGCTGTCCAGTGTGGTTCCACATGCCCCCTGACACTGGACAGGAAGAAAAATCCAAAAAAGCCAATAAGATTGAACTTCAGCATTCTTTCATAGGCATCGGCCGGCCGGCTGGTAAATGCCAGAAACAGCAGCAGGACGCCTACAAAGGGACCCGTTACCAACAATTGGTTACCCAAATATTCCAGTATTTGCCTGGGCTGGAAGGGATCGTTACGGCTTATCAGGTGATATTGAAAACTGACAAAGTCGTTTTTAACCTGCCAAATGATATGGGGCAGGTATAAAACAACAGCGACTGCTACGATTACCCAGAAAGTCTTGCGCAAGATGAGTTTCCAGTCCGACAATATGGTAAAAAAGATGATCAGCAAGGCATGGTATTTACTGTACATCATCAGGGCAATGATCACCCCCAGGCCAAGTGCCTGTATCATCCGGTCCTCCGCAAGAAATCGCTTCAGGACCAGGAAGAACAGGGAGGTGAAAAAGACCAGTGGGATGTCAGGTAATGCCAGGAAACCGGCTACGTTCAGATGCATCAGGGTGATGGCAATGATGCAAATAATGAAAGTTCGTGGATCCCTGTTCCCCTTTGGTATCAGTTGATAAACAATCAGGATGGTAACCGCTCCGAGCAGGGAGGGAAAAAGTCTGACACCCAGCTCACCCGGGATGATCATGGTGCCAAGTTTAATGAGTATGGCAATCATGGGAGGATGGTCAAAATATCCCCAGGCAAGAAATTCACTGTATACCCAGTAATATGCTTCGTCCTCAATTATTTCCGTGAAGTAGGATTGTATAAGATTAATCAGAAACCAGGCAAGGGCAAACCAGGCAATTTTTGTATTCTCTTTCGAAAGCATATTGTCCCTAAAAATAGATTATATTTACGTTCCAACAATTGCCTATGCGAAGAATTCTTCCAATACTTTTTATCACATTAGCCTTCTCTTCCACAGTACGATCACAGAGATTTGAGTGGCTTGCCGGTTTTGATGGTTTCCTGGATAACCGGGAGTATTATTCTATACATAATCCCCAGACAATGTTTGGTTCGAGATTCCGGGCCGAGGTGGGAGGAAGTATTGATGGTATTCACAGGCTTAGGGTAGGCATTAACTACTTATATGAATTTGGTACTGCCATTGATGCTTCAAAACCCAATCTCACCCTCTATTATGAATATCATAACCAGGGAGTAAGGCTATTTACCGGGGCATTTCCACGAAGAGACTTGCTACGCTTCCCGCTGGCCCTCTTATCTGACACCTTGCATTATTACCGGCCGAATATCGAGGGATTGTATGCAGGGTATTCGTGGTACTGGGGACAACAGAATGCTTTCCTTGACTGGACAAGCCGGCAGTCAGATACCAACCATGAGAGATTTATGGCAGGAACATCCGGAAAAATGTTCTACAGGAATTTCTACCTGTCAAATTATTTTCTGATGTCTCATTTTGCAGGAGCTGCCATAAATGATCCGGATCATTCAGTGAATGATAATATGGGATACAATGTAGATGTAGGAGTGGATCTTTCTGGAAGGACTTTCCTGGATTCACTTTGCATCAGTGTTGGGGTTCTGGGCTCACTAAACAGGGTACGTGCCGAGGGGGACGGCTGGGATACACCGGTGGGTTTCCTCGGACAGGCTACCTTACTTTATAAATTTGCCGGTGTATCGGCTACCTATTATGCTGGCGAGGGACAAACCCTTCTGTATGGGGATCCGTTTTACCGCCTCGACAGGTACGGCCGCCTGGACCTGCTTCTTT
>RCNC010001013.1_pt1 | contig 18760 bp, 16 predicted proteins | sample 2041301 | NCBI WGS metagenome assembly RCNC01 (sample SAMN09708231, study PRJNA481090) | Marine sediment metagenome, whole genome shotgun sequencing project. | biome: marine sediment; feature: ocean; material: sediment; isolation source: Sewage treatment plant 13A marine sediment (STP13A) ... | reverse complement strand
AGGCCGCCCCAGAAAACAACGCCGGGCCCGCGCGAAGGAGCTGATGGAACTCGTGGGGCTCACTCCGGAACGGTTCGCCGACCGGTATCTCGCCGCACTTTTCGATCGCCCTTTCCACTGCTTACGTGTCTCCAACGGGCTGGTATCCGAAAAATTCGAATCCATGATCTCCGGCATTCCTACGCGACGATCCGACTTCTAAGAGGGCATTCCATCGGGGACGTCAGCTATCAGCTCGGGCACAGTTCCATCTCGATTACGTTCGATGTGTATGGGCACTGGATTCCTGGCAAATTCAAATCCGAAGTGGATGAGCTGGACATAAAGGCGCAACAAAATGCAACTCATCCGCAACTGGATGAAAGATATTTTGAAATTGCAACATGAAATCAAGTAGTTAGGAATAGTACTTTCACACAACATGTGGGGTAGATTTCCTCTTTACACACAACCCTTCTCTCTCGTACACTGCTCCAGTAGAAAAATGGTGTATGGACGGGAGGAGTGAATACATGGCCCCTGGATCACAAAACACGCTGTCAAGCCCCATGTTTGAGAAAACCAGGAATGTTTCGTTTGCCTTGAGGAGGAAGCTCAACCGGTGCTTCCTGAGTCATTTGTTTGAGATAAGGGCCCATACGAGACCTGATTTCCCCGTTCTGACCTTCGAGAACCCTTCGGGTCCTGACATGGTTCAGACATTTCAGGATTTGCACGAGAATTCACATCGTTTCGCGCAGGCCCTGGTCGATGCCGGCATAGATAAAGGGGATACCTATGCGGCCATCATGTACAATTATCCTGAAATGGTTCATTTGATAGGGGCCGCGAGCATCCTGGGTGCGGTGATCGTCCCCATCGATCCGAGGACAAGGGGGGATAAGCTTGCTCATCAGATAAGCAATTCCAAGAGCAAGGCTGTCTTCATAACGGCTGACCTGCTGGAGAACATGGAGGCCGTCAAGGACAAGATTCCGGGGGTCGAGAGGATCTTCACGGTCGAGAAACCAGGGAATCCGGCAACCGGCGATATATCGAAACTCTCTTCCATCCAGGAAATACTTGAAGCGCCTTTCAGGCCGGTCGACTATCGAGTCAGCGATCTGAACCATCCTCTGCAGATCATATATACCTCCGGCACGACGGGTGATCCCAAAGGTGTTGTGTTCGAGAACCTTCGCATGCCGGTTGTTGGCTATCTTTTCAGCAGACACTGGAATTACCGGAAGGACGACATCCTCTATACCGGCCTTTCCCTTACCCATGGAAATGCCCTGGGTTGTACGCTGACACCGGCGGTGTACAGGTGTATCAGGGCTGTCTTCAGTGCGAAGTTCACAAAGAGCCGGCTCTGGGATATTACCCGCAAACACGGCGTGACGTCATTCAGTATGCTGGGCGGAGTGGCAGCCGGCATCTACAACGAGCCGCCCAAGCCGAATGATGCGGACAACCCAGTGAGGCAAGTAGTGAGCGCTGGTATGCCGCGAGCCATCTGGGCAGACTTTGAAAGGCGTTTTGATGTGAAGATCCTCGAGTGGTACTCCACCCTGGAGGGGGGAGGGTTTGCGCGCAAGCCCCCTGGGAAGGGTCCCATAGGGAGCTTCGGTAAGCCGGTGTGGATGTTCAAAATGCGTGTCGTAGATGAGAATGACAAACCCTGTCCACCCGGTGTTCCCGGAGAGGTCATTGCCAGTTTGAGAAGTGGCAGCACGGTCGTCAATTACTTTGATAATCCTGAAGCCAGCAAAAAGAAGACTCGTGGCGGATGGAATCGTACCGGGGATATTGCCCATGTTGATGAGAATGGCTGGTTCTTCTTTGATTATCGTGTCGGTGGCGGGCTGAGAAGGACGGGGGACTTCATACAGCCCGACACGGTGGAGAAGGTCATTGGCGACCACCCCGATGTGAGCGAGATCTCCGTCTTTGGGATTCCCGCGGCCAGTGGGGCACCGGGCGAATCCGACCTCGTTGCCGGGATCGTCCTGTTCCCAGGCAAGGAACCTGATTCGGCAAGTATATTCGAATGTGCTCGCAAAGGTCTGGAGGCAAACAGCGTCCCCAGTTATCTCCTATTCCTTGAAGAGATACCCAAGACCATCAGCGAAAAGCCCCAGGAGCGGTTCTTGAGAGAGGCCTTTGAAGACCATCCGGAGTGTATCTACAAGTTGGAGGACTATCAGAAGAACGAAGCGTCCTCCCGCAGGCCTCGAGTACTGCGAGTTCCTGGTTTGGGCCAATGAAGATGCAATAAAAACAGATGGTTACACATTGTCAGCCGACACCAATTCACTGCTTTTCCGGGCAAGGTGCGGCAATCTCTGAACGTGCTCCGCTGATCTCTCCGAAACCGGCACGCAGCCCCCCCGACGGCCGTCGGTGGCACTTCCAGGAGCCACCCTAAACAACGGCCCTTCTCTTGCCGATAGGACAACAAGGGCACCGGATGAAAAACCCCAGTCACGTTCCGGGGTTGCATCGGATCCAACCCGTGTCGCCTCCCACTCCTGTGGGGCATTCCTCTTGTGTTTGATGAAGCCATTGGAGGCCGCCATCTAGATGAAAAAGAACCGTGCCGACCTGGGACCCCCGCCCACGCAACGAAGGTTTTCGACCCGGGAAATCGTAAGAGCCGTCTTCTACACCGTGACGATAACCGTCTTGGTTACATATCTAACTCATACCTTGCGAATGGAGAGAGAGGATTTACTTGTTGGTCAAACACAGAGGCAATTGGAAACACACGCGAAGTTAATCGCGGAAGGCATTCAGGAGTTTCTTACGGATATTTCGCAAGACCTGGGTGTCCTTGCGAGACACCCCACCATTCTAGACAAGGCCAATCAATCCCTCGTCACGAGTGAGCCCTCCACAGCAACCTCTCTGTGTCAGAGCTTCTTTGAAGCGCACAAACGAAACATCGATGCTCTGTACATATTGAACGCAAGAGGCGTTGTCGTACAAGCAGTACCCCCTATGCCTGAAGAGGTCGGCATAGATATGGGAAACAAACCGGATGTTGCCATTGTACTAAGGGAACACAGAACTCGCATTAGCGAGGTCTTTCGTGCCCCTTCAAATAACCTTGCCATATCCATTCTGTACCCGCTGTTTGCCAACGGAGAGTTTGCCGGAGCTGTTCGATCCGTAACGCATATTGAGACGATTTGTAACCGCTTCACTCATTCGGTCAAGATCGGCGAAAGTGGCTACGCGTGGCTCCTGGATGACAGGGGAAGGATACTAGGACATCCCAGGTCAGAGTATGTAGGCCGGGATCTCGTGACGCTGAGTCGCGACATCCTCCCCGCTCATGAAGGATCTGGGCTCGAGAGTATTGCAGCCAACATGACCCAAGGTGAGGCCGGCGTAGGCATTTATCAAAGTGCCTGGCAATCGGAAGAAGACGGTGAGACCAAGAACGAACTCATCGCCTATGCTCCGGTTCGTATCGATCACGGCCTGTGGTCCGTTGCCGTTTCTATGAGTTATTCCGAAACCATAGGAACTTTCAACAAACAGGCAAGAAAAGACACATACCTTGGGTTCTTTGTTATATTCTTGTTCTTAACGGGTGTGATTGTCTTCTTCAGGACAGAACGGAAAAGGGTCGAGTCATCAGCGCAAGCCATGTACTTGAAGCAGATTGCTGATTCAGCAGAGGCCGTACGGGAACGAGAGGAACTCTTCAGGACGGTCCTCGAATCAACCGGAGACGGCATTTCCGTGACAGATGAAACCGGAGCTGCGATCCACGTGAACAGCCGGTTTGTCACCATGTGGAACCTGCCGCAGGAGGCCGTCGACGCGGGCGACAACATGAAGCTGCTGGAGTGCGCAATCGCCGAAGTCGAAAATCCTGCTGCCTTTACCTCAAGGATGCAGGAGCTCTTCTACAGTTTAGAGGAAGCCTTGGACACACTGAGCCTGAGAGACGGTCGTGTTCTGGAGCGGTTTTCAAGCCCCTTGATCCGGAACGGTGTCGTGAGTGCCCGTGTCTGGTCCTTTCGAGATGTTACTGACCGCAAGCGGGCAGAGGAGGCGTTGAGAGAGCACCAGGAGCACCTCGAGGAACTCGTGGAGATTCGAAGCGCCAAACTCAAGAGTGAAGTCATCGAACGCAAACAGGCCGAGGACAAGATCCGAAAGCTGAATCAGGACCTTGAGGAAAGGGTCAAGGAGAGGACCGCAGACTTGGAGAAGGCCCTCGACGAGCTGAAGAAACTGGACGAGATGAAGGACTCCTTCCTGTCGTCCGTTTCCCATGAGTTGCGGACTCCGCTTACATCGATTCGATCCTTCTCGGAGATCCTTCTACGATACGTGGATGAGGATCCCGGAACCCAGAAGGAATTCATCCAAATCATCAACACGGAGAGCGAACGGCTCTCTCGGCTTATTGACGATTTGTTGGATCTTGCACGAATCGAGGCGGGGGAAATGCTCTGGCGGGACAGCATCTTGTCATTGCAGGAGATCATTGAGGATGTAGCCAAGGCTCAACATCAGTTGCTCGCGGAAAGATCTCTCCGCTTGCGGATCGATATCTCACCGGATCTCCCGCTTGTTCTTGCCGATCGCGACAGGATCCAGCAAGTGATCACGAACCTGCTCGGAAATGCGGTCAAGTTCTCGTTTGAAGGGGGGGAGATCAGCCTTCTTGGCGAAGTCTGGGACGGAAAGGGGACGGGTGAGATCTCGCAGTGGATCAAGGTATGTGTTTCCGACCAAGGAATTGGGATCCAAGAAGGAGACCATGAATTCATCTTTGACAGATTCCGTCAGGTATCTACAGACTCCTCGAAGGACAAACCCAAAGGTACGGGTCTGGGGTTACCCATCTGCAAGGAGATCCTCAGCCACTACGGCGGCAATATCTGGGTAGTGAGTGAGAAAGGCAAAGGGAGCACCTTCTTCTTCACGCTGCCCGTAGCTACTGCCTCTGACAATTCAGCCAAGCACATCCCGGCACTGGACAAGCCGGTACCGGGTTGAGATCCGGGACGCGAGGTTTATCATAACCACGCCGAAATTCTTGCCCATCCTCTGACTTTACACACAACCGTTCTCCCTCCTATACTGCCCCGGAAGAAAGGAAGCTCCTGTTTTCAAGCAGGACGCATCCGTGTATAGTTGAACCTCGAACCGAGAAGGGAAAACGAATGAGTTTTCTTAAAGGGCGCAACATTCAGATTATCGCAACCTCCACGTGTTTCCCACAGCAATTCAAGGTTACGGAGATCGCGCAGATCGATAAGCAAGAAAACTATATAGGGTGGGAGCACGTATGCGTGTGCGAGCCGGACTTGCATCCGAGCGAAATGGCGGCCACGGCTCTGCGGACTGCGCTGTCCGAAGCCGAACGTTCTCCGGATGAGCTTGGGTTCATTCTTTCTATCGCAACGGTCGGTGACTACCCTCTTCCTTGGTCGCTCGCCACAGAGGTTGGCGGCATTGTGGGGTGTTCGAAGACCTGTGTTCCGATCGATCTCAACGCCGGCTGTGCAGGCCTGTTGGTCGCCCTGAGTGTCCTGTCGGGTTGGTTGGAGGAGGGCACCCAAGGCCTGGCCGCAATCGTTTGCGCGGACCGAAACAGCTCTTTCATTGAACGAGCGGGGGCCCCATCGCAGTTGGCCGGGTTTTCCGATACGGCGTCGGCACTCATCGTAGCCACCCCAGAGTCCGCTTTGCCTTCGTTGGGATGTTTCTGTGGTTCCGAAATGCTGTCACTCCCCTCGTTCAACGACCTGAAAACCCGCGTCGCCGGCGGAACGCGCTTTCCGCAAGCCGGCGCGGACGGCGGGTTGTATCTCAATCCTGCGCACGGGCCGGTCGACACGGCTATGGCTTTTCAAGGGCGGCTGAAAGAAGCCATTGAGGGGTTACGGGGACATGTGGACATCAACGAAATAGACCACCTGGTTGCGACGCAGATGAGTCCGTCTTTCCTGAACATGCTGCGACGGTTACTGAAGCTTCGGAAGGATCAGGTTTGTGTTACGGGTCACGACTATGGGCACAGCGGCTCAGATCTGATTATCGGACTCGATGCATTGAAGTGCTCAAACAAGCTGCATGGCAACACGCTGCTTCTAGCGGCTGCAGATTATCTGTTCGCCGCCGGGTTGATTCGATCTGATCATGAGGAATGAAAGAGTGGCAATCTCATGGGAAGGAATCAAGGCCGGAGACACTCTTCCTGAGATGAAGAAGAAGCCGGGCGTATCCCAGTTAGTTAAGTACGCAGCGGGCTCCGGGGATTTCAACCCTCTGCATTACGACTATAGATCCTCTCCGTCCAAAGCCGTCGGGTCCATCATCGTTCACGGGAGATTCAAATACGCTTCCCTGGGTGAACTCGTCTCGAACTGGCTCGGCCATAAAGGACGCATAAAGAAGATCTCCTGCCAGCATTTCGGGATGGACTATCCGGACAACGAGATACGCTGCAAAGGGACGGTTCTGCGCAAGTGGGAAGAAGGGGGCGAGAAACTTGCAGAACTAAGAGTATGGACGGAGAACGAGGAAGGGAAACGGACGACACCGGGCCTGGTAGTCGTTGTTTTCTAATCGGGGCTAGCTCACCCCGCATAGATAGACCTTTTGCCCCGTGATCTTTCCACTCCGGTCCGAGAGAAAGAAGTCGATCACATTCGCCACATCCTCAACCTCCCCGAATTCGGCGATGGGCTGTCGATCCAGCAGTTCCTGGATCTTCTCGGTGGAGAGATCCTTGATCATATCTGTCTTTATGAGAGCCGGTCCCACTGCGTTGCAGGTAATCCCGGAGCCCGCGAATTCCCTCGCCAGAACCCTTGTCAGACTTTCAACTGCGGCCTTCGAAGATGCATAGATTGATTCGCCCTCAAGATCGAGAGGCACAGCCCCCGTGGTGAAGTTGACAATCCTCCCAAACTTCTTTCTCGCCATGATCTTGCCAACTTCACGACAGAAAAGGAAAGAACCAAAGACATTCGTTCGAAAAATCTTTTCCACAACAGACAAGGGCGTAAGAAAAGCGTGGTTCTTCGAGGCTATGCCTGCATTGTTGATGAGGTAGTCGATGCGCTTGTGCTTTCGGCGCACATCGGAGACCAGGTGGTTGACAGCCTTCTCATCCGACACATCCAAGGAGAAATGCTCATACCTGTCGTGCCTCAAGTCCGTCTCTGCCCTGGAGCAACCGACAACCGTCATGCCTTTGTCCAGGTAGTATTCCGCCAGGAATCTTCCGATCCCCCGGCTCGAGCCCGTAATCAACATCACCCTGTCCAACTTGACCTCCCACGGATTCGAATGGGCCGTATATCCCCCAATCCTACAGCTCTACTTGGGAGCCTCTTCGATCAATTCCAGGATGAAATCCGTCAGCCCGGTAACGGTCTTGAACGGACTGCTCTCACCGGCCATGGCCTCTTCATAGGTGAGAGTAATCATGTACCCCTGATCCTGGAAGTGAGCCTCAATATCCATGATCAAATTCACGAAGCCCATGGAATCCACCTCTGAGTCGCTTCCGTACAGTATCGTATCAGAATTTCCTTCGCCTTCACCTTCAATATCCTGTTCTTTCAGATAGTCATTGTATGCGGTTATAATGACTTCTTCGATCTTTTCCCTTTGCATGCTCTCCTCCGGTAGCGACTCCCGCTTCAAGTTTCAGGAACAGGTAAACTCTACTCTCATCAAGAGGCCTTCGAACGGGACGGAATCAGGCCCGGCTCGCCGCCAACAGGCCATAGCCCATCACACCGTTGTCCCAGAATTTCTCTAACACCTCACAGGAAGAAAAGAATTTATTCCAGTCGGGTTCATCCAGGTGGGAGAGGATTTCCTCCCGGTTGGCCTCCGCGTTCCGGCGCCAGCGCTCAAAGGTTGGCCGGGTCGCTGCGCTAATGTCCTCACGCAGTTCAACAGCCAGGCCGTTCGCCTCGGCTTCACCGGCATAGAAGTCCAGGGTTTCCATCCTTGCCCGGCCGAACACATCGTGCAACAACAGGAACTCGTCCCGGTAGCGGATCACCTCCTGCAGCGGCAGGTGCTGTTGCAGCATGATATCGCACAGGACCAATCGCCCGCCGGGCTTCAGCAGTCGGGCCGCTTCACTCATCAACCTGGATTTGTCCGGCATCAGGTGGGATGACTCCATCACCCATACCCGATCATAGGAGGCGTCGGCGTACGGCATGGCCATGGCGTCGCCCAACTCAAAATTCACCAGGTCTTCCACCCCACTGCCCACGCTGGCCTCCGCAGCCCGGTCAATACACACCTGGCTCGGGGAAATTCCCGTCACCCGACAGCCGAACCACCGCGCCAAACACCGGGCCGGCTCCCCGGTGCCACAACCCACATCGAGTACCAGGCTTTCCGAATCGGGTTGGGCCGCTTCCGCCATGCGCCGGGTCAAGCGTTCCGTGGCCTCCGGCAGGCTCTCGTCCCCCCGGTCGAAATACCCGTAGTGCAGGTTGTCGCCCAGGAGGTAACCCCAGGCATCGGTGACGTTGTCGTAGTGCACCGCCGGATTGGCGGCCGTCTCATCAACGCTCATCTCATTCCACCCTGTACGAAGCCAGCGCCATCCTCTCAGCAGGTAATGCCACCATCGACGGCGATCACCTGCCCGGTGATGAAATCAGCGGCGGGCGATGCGAGATAACCGACCAGTTCGGCCACATCACGAGTGTTGCCCAGACGCCCCATCGGAGTGCGATTGACGATCTGGCGGCTCTGCCGGGCATCCAGCTCTTCGTTCATCTCGGTGGACAGAAAGCCGGGCGCCACCGAATTGACGGTGATGTTGCGCGGCCCCAGTTCTCGAGCCAGGGCCCGGGTGAACCCATCCAGGCCCGCCTTGCTGGCGCCGTAGACCGACAATCCGCGGTAACCCGAAAGGCCCACAATGGAACTGATATTGATGATCCGCCCCCAGCCCAGGCTCAACATCGGGCGGGATACCAGGCGGCTGATGTGGAACGTGCCCTTCAGGTTGAGGTCGATCACCGTATCCACGTCTTCATCGTGGAACAGGGGTAAGAGACCACTGCGAGCAATGCCCGCGTTGTTGACCAGAACCTCGGTATCGCCAAACAGCCCCTGCACCTCATTCACGAAGCCCTTCACCGCTCCCTTGTCTGTCAGGCTCAGGGAATCGTAGAAGAAGTGGTCGGGATACTTGGCGCGCCAGGCCTCCACCTCCTCGGTGATCGAACGGCTGAACGTCGCTACCTTGTGACCCTGGTCGAGGAAATAGGCAACCAGGGCGGCACCCAGGCCCTTGCTGCCACCGCTAATCAAGACCGTTCTGCTCTGATCGTTCACCTCTCAGTTACTCCTTACCAGCTTACGATTTACGATGTCCAACTCCGGCACAACATTTACCAGCCGGGGCCGACTGTGGCGGTCCAGGCTGAGACAGGCCTCGAACACCCTCTCTTCGATATCCTCTTCATCGGCACCGTCATCGAGGACAATATCCACGGCGACAATTTGACCCATGATCGCATTGGGATGGCCGTAGGCTTTGGCCAGCTTCACACCCTCCACGGTGGAGACCGCGTCCTCCACGTTCACCGGGTGCACCTTCACCCCACCCACATTGATCATCTCGCTCTGGCGCCCTAGGAAAACGATGCGGTCATCTTCGATACGCACCAGGTCACCCGTGGCTCGCCACTCCCCCTGCGCGTTCCCTGTCTCACCCATGAAACCCCGCATACCGTGGCGGGAGTAAATGAACAACTCTCCATCCTCGATGCGAAACCGCACCGGTGCATCTTCATCGTAGTCCAGTATAGACACGGGCAATCCGGCACGGCCGTCTGCCACCGCGACACAGGAACCTGCCTCGGTACTGGCGTACACCTGGGAGATGCGAACCCCCGGAAACAGCGCTTTAAGCCTTTCGAGCAGCGAGGGTGTCACCACTTCGCTGCCCAGGGTAATCTGCTGCAGACCGGGCAGCGGCCGGTCCTCCGCCTGTAACTGGGCAATGGTAAAACGCCAGAAGGTGGGAGAAGCACTGATATGGGTCACCTCGTTGGCCCGCGCCGTGGCCAGCATGTCGCTGACCGATCCGGAATCGGGCACCACCAGGGCCGCGCGGTTGACCAGCACATGCAGGAACATCTGAATGCCGGCAAAGTGATTCAGGTGATAGGTCAGCAGCCAGCGTGTACCCCGGGAACGGGCACTCTCCCGCACCTGCCGGATGAGGTCGCTCCACAGGTAGCGCACACACTTGGGTTTCCCGGTCGTTCCCGAGGTCAGTACCAGAAACTCACTGTCCGCACCTTCCTCAGTGCTCAACGCGGTGGACTGCAAGCCCACCTCGCGCAACTCTGCCGGGCCAACCACCGGGCCGTCGACCGGCGCAGGTCCATCCAGGTCGGTCACCAAAAGGTCGCCCTGTACGGTATCGAACGACTCTCTGAGTTGCCCGGCTTCGAAATCGTGATTCAGCACGCACACCGTGGCTCCCGCCAGGTTGGCGCCGCAAAGCAGTGCCAGCAATTGGGGTGAGTCTGGAAGATGGATGGCCAGGCGTCGGGTGCCGCGGGCAGCAAGGGCCGAACCGTACAGCCCCGCTTCCGCCAGAAATTCAGAAGGGGTCCAGCTCGAATTACCGCCGATAATCAGCTGCCGGGCAGGGAAGTCGGCTTCGATACCCCGCAACAAGCCAGCTATCACGCCGATCCGTCTCCATAAAATGCGACGATGTCAGCCACGGTCTCTGGCAGTACACCCTCTGTGTAGGGATCCTTCTGGAAGGTTTTCTCGAGCAGCGCAGAGAGCTCGGCCACGCACAGGGAGTCGAGGCCCAGCCCCTCGTCGTACAGGGGTATTCCCAGGGTAATTTCCTGGGCAGGCTTGTCCTGGTGCTTCAGTACAAGCTGCAAAATATCGATGACCTTCTGTTCCACGGACATTGGATCTCCCTGCTAACACACGGTTACGATCAATTGATAAACAAGTAGCATTTTTAAGGCTATCATGAACAACTTTCAGCTGTCAAAATGACTGGATTCAACCACAATCAATATCGAATCAAGCTGGCTGACCAACTGAGGCCGCCGCCAAAAGCAGCCAAGACAATAAGGTCTCCTCTGTTTGCCAGATTCTTCCCAAGGGCTTCATCCAAAGCGATAGGAACGGAAGCTGCAGCCGTATTGCCGTATTCATGCAGATTTACAAAGAACTTGTCCATAGGTGCATCTAACCTTTCGGCTATTCCTGTTACAATGTTGATATTTGCCTGATGGGTTACAAACAAAGACACATCCGACAACGAAATTTCCGATCCATCAACAATTTCTCTTATGACATTCGAACCTTCCGTAAGAGCAAAATCCAGTATGGCCCTCCCATCCATCCTGGCGTACCCTGATCTCTCATCCTCGAGAGGCATCACACCGTTACAGTTTGCCACCGCAGCTTCTCCTCTCCCCCCGTCACTCTTCATCAAAGACGCAATGATTCCTGCGTCCGGCCTTTCCGCATCCGTCCCCAAAAGGATCGCCCCTGCACCGTCACCAAAATAAGGTACGGTGGTAAAGTCCTTCTCAAAGAGTATTCGAGAATACATATCGGCCCCAATGACCAATACATTGTCACAAGCTCTATTTCGAATGAGGCTGTTCGCTACCGACATGCCGAAGAGTGCTCCCGAACAGACGGAGTTCATATCAAAAGCAAACGATCGACCAAGTTGCATGCCGATGTCGAGCTGAACTTTCGTTGCAGTGGGAGGAAAGGCCCGATCCGGCGTGGAAGTACAGACAATCAAACCACCCAAATTCGCAGGAGAGAAACCAATTTTTTCTAAGCAGGCTTTAGCAGCTTCAGAAGCCATTGTCGATGTCAACATACCCTCAGGAGCCCTGCGTCTGGCTCTGACACCTGTCCATCTCTCGATCAAAGGAAGAGCGCCTTTTGGAAATTGTGTCAGGTCCTCATTCTTTAGAATGATTTCCGGCAGATAGGACCCCGTAGAAAGAACCACAGCATTGGCTAGTTCGACCATTCTCTATTCCTCCGGACTGCGGCCTTGCCGGTTTCACCGGCAGACCAATGGCTTGTCCATCAATGAGTTAAAATATTATTTTATCGACGAGGAGGATTTTCTGTCAACTTGATGGGAATAATGCGTGGGGTCAGGGTCTTCTACATTGTGGTCCCTTTGGCGGATTCGACGCATCTATACCAACAAACGGAGCCTCACCACAAGACGACCCGGGGAACATGCACATGAGGTCTTTTCTGCTCAATTCATCGATATGCGTGTGCATCCTCCTTGGCTGTTCTTCCAGATACAATCCCCCGGAGTTCGGAGCCCTCTATAATCGATCCGCTCAGCATCACGACCAGAGAAGGAACCCGATCATACTCGTGCCGGGGATCCTCGGGTCGAAGCTGATCGATGCGGAAACGGGGCGAGTAGTGTGGGGTGCTTTCACGGGGGGCTACGCAAACCCCCGAACACCGGAAGGCGCCCGTCTGATCGCGCTGCCCATGCTCGAGGGCGCGCCCCTGGACCAACTGAGAGACAGCGTTGTGTCCGACGGAGCCCTCGATCGCCTGAAGGTCAAGGTTGCCAGCCTCCCGATCGAAATCGGTGCCTATGTCCATGTAATGGAAGCGCTTGGGATCGGAGGGTACCGGGACGAAGAGTTGGGCAGGTCCGGGGCAATCGACTATGGAGAGGAGCACTTCACGTGTTTTCAGTTTGACTATGATTGGCGGCGGGACAACGTGGAGAACGCAAGGCTCCTGCACGAATTTATCCAGGAAAAGCGCGTCTATGTTCAGACAGAGCGTGCGAAACGCTACGGGGTAAAGGAATCGGATGTCAAATTCGACCTTGTCACGCACTCAATGGGTGGACTCTTGGTTCGCTACTATCTGCGCTACGGGTCAGCAGATCTGCCCGCCGAAGAACAAACACCCGAACCGACCTGGATGGGGGCTCAGTACGTCGAACGAGCGATACTTGTGGGCCCACCCAACGCCGGCTCGGTCAGTGCCCTTGTTCAACTCGTGCAGGGGAGAAAGTTCGGACCCACCCTTCCCCGTTACGAACCAGGCTTGCTGGGTACGATGCCGGCAGTCTACCAACTTCTCCCCCGGGGACGACACGGGGCTCTTGTGGATGTCGGAAACCCGGAGCGGCAAGTCGAAGATGTCCTGAGCCCGGGACTCTGGGAAGATATGGGGTGGGGCCTGGCGGCATCCGCACAGGACGGTGTGCTGAAAGAACTGCTTCCCGACGTCCTGAATCCGTCGGATCGGCGTCGTATTGCCCTCGATCATCAGAGAAAATGCCTGACCCGGGCCCGACGATTTCAGGCGGCGCTTGATCTACCCTCCTCGCCACCGGACGGGCTCACCTTTCACTTGATCGCTGGAGATGCGCTGCCGACTCCGGCGGTCGCCTCCGTGGACATGACCCGCCGTGAGATGAAAGTCACGGGGGAAGGACCAGGTGACGGAACCGTACTGAGAAGCAGTGCGCTCATGGACGAAAGGTTGGGCGCTGCCTGGTCACCAGCGCTTGTCTCCCCCATCACATGGGACCAGGTCCTGTTTCTCTTCTCGGGGCATCTGGAGATGACCAGGGATCCGGCTTTCACGGACAACCTGCTCTTCCTTTTGCTCGAGAAACCTCACTAACATCCTATCAATAAGAACGGGGCATTCCCAGATCGTACTGGGCGATGGTGTTGAGGGCCATCTCGTTGGTCACGGGAGCAATCGCGTTCAGGCGCAGATCCCGCCACAACCGTTCCACACCGTATTCGCACATGTACCCGCTGCCGCCCATGGTCTGAATGGCACGGTCCGCGGCAAAGATCGAGCCGTGAGAGGCGGCGTACTTGGCTATGGTCGTGGCCATGGCACATTTGGGAGACCCCTTGTCGTAGAGCCAGGCGGCCTCGTATACCTTTAGCCTCGCCACCTCCAGCATGACTTTTGCCTCGGCGAGGGGAAACTGCAACCCCTGGTAGGAACTGATCGGCCGCTCGCCCCAAACAGCCCTCTCATTGGCAAACTCCACCGCTTTCCGAATGGCCAGCAGCCCGGTCCCCACGGCAGAGGCCGCAACAATGATCCGCTCAGGGTTGAGAACATCGAACATCGCCTTCAGGACACCACCCTCTTCACCCACGATGTTCTGCCTGGGAATGGTCATCCCGTCGATGAACACGGCGCAGGTATCCACGAAACGGGCGCCCAGTTTCTTGAAGGGACGGGCCTCCACGTGCGCGTCCGGGAGGTCCCCCACCAGGATGGACAATCCCCGCGTCTTGTGCGCCGGGTCCAAGGGAGAGGTGCGGGCGTAGATGGCGATGTGTTTGGCTCCCTCCATGTGGGAGATGAACATCTTCTGCCCGTTCACCACATAGTGATCCCCATTCAGTTCCGCCCGTGTCGAGATGTTGGTCACATTGGAACCGGCATCCGGTTCGGTGAAGGCGCCGGCCCACATGTCCCCGTTGACCAGGCCGGGCAGGTACTTCTCCTTCTGCTCCTTGTTTCCATGACGTGAAATCAGGTATCCGCCAAAGACGGGTCCTCCCACGAGGATGCCGATACCGCCCATGCCGACGCCGTGTTTTGCCAGCGATTCCGACGCGATGGCCAAGTCCAGGAGCCCTGTGCCGCCACCGCCATATTCCTCCGGTATGGCCATGCCAAGGATGCCCTGGGCAACGAGGGCGTCACACAACTCCTGTGGGTGGCGATGTTCTTCATCGATCTGCTGCCAGTATTCGTCACTAAAATCCTGCGCGATCTTGGCCGCCAGGTCACGCATCATCTTCTGCTCTTCTGTGTAGCCGAACTCCATGGGGATTATCCTTTCGCCAGTCGCTGTGCCAGGTCCTCGAGATTGAGCTCGAGCAATCTCTCCCTGCCGGGACGACCGTCTGCATCGATGCCGCGGATCTCATAGTACTCTTTCAGCATCTTCTCCATGTCCGGAACGGACCCGGCCGTGGGGCCACTCTCCATGGGCGTCATGATCCGTTCGGGCAGCTTCTCGTCCTCGGCCCTCATGCCCATGAGATTCGACAAGCCGCGCTTCAGCAGTACGATACGCTCCGCCGTCTTCAACAACTCCTCCTGCGTGAAATCAGCCCCGGTCGTTGTCCTGTGGGCGGCCACGAGATCCGTGAACCCGATCGTACCCATCGCATAGAGGCACATGGAGCTGGAATTGCACAGATTGCCGAGACTCTCTGAAGCCACCGTCATTTCCGCCTTGCCCTCGCTCGTCATGGCTTCGTATTCTCCGGTCAACCCGAGTTCCGGATACTTCGCAAAGTTCTCCTCGATCAAAAAGTGGATGGAATCCGTGTGTGCCCCCCCGCGGGCCGGGATCACCTGGGCGAGTCCCTGGCCGTGGAAGCCTCTCGGGTCGTGCATCGGCACCTCCAGCCCCTTGACCTCGATGGCAAAGTCAGCCGCGTTGCCTCCAATCTTCTTTGCGGCGCTCCGGACGCCTTCGGCCAGCACGTCCCCGAACCCCTCGCGTTTGCCGATCTTATGGATCATCTCGATGGCCGCGCCGATATCCCCCCACTTGAGTTCGATGCCGTCGGTGTCCTCCGTGGTGATCAGGCCTTTTTCAAGGCACTCGGTGGCAAAGGCGATCGAGGATCCGCAGGAGATCGTATCGAGGCCGTACCGATTGCAGAGCTCGTTGGCCTTGATCACCCCCTCCAGGTTGTTGTTCATCAACATGAGGCCGAAGTTCAGGCAGGTCTGAAACTCCGGTCCGGGGCCTTCATCGGTCTGGTAAGGGCCTTCGTCCACCTTGACCACCCGCTTGCATCCGATGGGGCACGCGTGGCAGCTCTTGTTCTTGACCAGCAGTTCACTGATCGCAAAACCCCGGATCGGTTTTGCAAAGGCATAGAGATCTCCCTGGCTCCAGTTCTTTCCGGATACGCCCCCGTGCTTGGTGCCCGCAACCATCCCAATGGCGGTGCCGTGCTCACGCCAGGCCTTGGCCAGACCCGCATCCTTGATCTTCAGCCGGGCCTCGTGAACAGCATTCTTGAACCCCTCGGGATCCGCTATGGGAACGTCCTTGGTTCCGCGAACAACGATGGCTTTCAGTTTCTTGGAACCCATGACAGCGCCCAGCCCGCATCGTCCGGCGAAATCGCCTTTCCCGCCGGCCACCGCGGCAAACTTCACCTGGTTCTCGCCCGCAGGCCCTATGGAGAGTATCCGAACACCGCCTTCGATCCCTTTCCCCTCCTCCGCCTTCATCAGATCTTCGGTTTCATAGACATCTTTGCCCCAGAGACTCGAAGCGTCTCTGAATTCTATCTTGTCGTCATCGATCCAGAGATAGACCGGGCCGGCCGCCTGGCCCTTCACGATGATCCCGTCGTATCCGGCAAACTTCAGTTGGGCCCCAAAGTGTCCGCCGCAGTTCGCCTCTCCCCAGAGATGGGTAAGCGGTGACTTGGCTGCCACTGCAAACCGGGCTGCCCCTGGGAAACCGGTGCCTGCCAACGGCCCGGTCATGATGAAAAGCTGGTTCTCAGGGGACAAAGGGTCCACGTCCTGCAACCCCCGGTCCAGAAAGAGCTTGGCCGCCAGTCCGGACCCGCCCAGGTACTGACGAAGCACGTCTCCCTCGATCGAGATCGTCTCCGTTGATCCCTTGCTCAGATCAACTTCCAGAATTTTGTTCTGATAACCTTTCATTGCATTTCCTCCGAAAACGAAATCTTTTTGCCAACCCTTTTCTACCAATCCTTCATGGCTTTGAGTTGCGGGTTCATGTCGATCACCTTGTCCAGGGTGTCAAGTACGCCCGGCGGATTGGATACATTGTCCGGATCCAGCCCTTCCTTCACTTTTCGAGCAAAGTCCCCATAGTTCGGGCCGTAGAGCGGGCTGTCATGACCCAGGGGACTCATGATCTGATTGAAGAAATTGAGCCCACCGACGGCTGCAACAAGCTTTGGGGATGCAAAATGATAAAACTCCGTAATCTTCAACCCCTCTTCCGGACCTGCATCCTGGTCAGAGTGGAGGATGAATTCGAGGTAGCCGCTGTGCCCGAAGTCATTCATCTGGAACCATCCTCTGTCCCCATGATCTTCCATGAGGGGAGGCGTGTAGGTCTTCTTCATCTTCGCGAATTCCACACCGCTCTGCACACTGGCGTCCAGAGAATCGAGCTGTCCTGTCGTGGACATGAAGGTCCCGGTCAGATACCACATGGTCACCGCATCGCCGCTCTGCATCCACGACCCGTCCACCTGTCTCGTGCGGCGGAGGGTGCACCCGAGCTTTTCACCAATGGCCATGAGGACCTTTTCCTCATACTCGAGTTGCTTCTCGGATGCATAGCCGATGAGCATGACACGATTGATCATGAACTCAGCCACTTCCTTCCGCTTCTCCTCCGGATCCTGGGGCCACAGCTTCCAGAACTGCTCCTTGGACCCTGACCTGGCAATGTACCGCCAGGCAATGGGCACACGGGTCATGGCCGCAGCGATCTCCGCATGGGCGATCTCATACATGAACTCGACCATCACATCCATGTTCGGGCAAGAGAAGTTGTACCACTTCTGCCTGTCCGTAGGGAGCATGAAAAAGGTGTGACGATCCATCTGCATGGGTTTGAGTTTGGCCGTGTGGAAGGGCAGAAGCCGCACGCACATTCGGGTTACGATCCCGAGAGAGCCCAGCCATCCGATATGCCCTCTCAACAGGCCCCTCAGGTCGGGACCGATCCCTTCTCCCCAGAACCCGTCGCTCCCGGACGCGAAAGACCCTAACCGTACCAATTCTCCGCCGGGAAGGATCCATTCCACCCCCATGATCCTTCGGGGGGCAAGGCCGGCCCTGTAGGTGAGGGGTGAAAACCCGAAAAGCAGGTGGTTGGGAATCACGCCGACTTGAGATCCGCCGCCCGGAACAACCGTGTACAACCCGTGTTTGAGAGCCTCGGCCTGAAGCTGCGCGAAATTCACACCCGCACCGACCGTGGCGTTCATGTTCTTTGCGTCGATTTCCAGGCTGTCCATCCGCTTGAAATCTATGTGCAGGCATCCTTCGAATCTTGCACCCGCCTGTGGCGTCCAGAAGGTGATGGATGGGGTGTAGCCGATCTTGTAGCGGCTGGCAACCTTGACGATTTTCTGAACTTCCTCCGTCGTCGCGGGCAGGATGACAATGTCCGGGGTCGTGCCAAGGGTTTCTGTCTCGGGATTGATGAAGGCCCTGTCTTTGTTTCTATAAGCCTGCCGGATTTCCGGATCCTGGCTGATGTTCTCCGGCCCGACAATGGCTTCCAGTGTTCTGTAGATCTCTTGAGGGATCATCACAACCCACCCTTTCCGTATATGGATTCATTCAATACCTGCGTGATGTCAAAGCATTTGATCGGCCGGCTTCCTTGTTCCGCTGCCTTTGTGAATGTATCCTTGCAGTAAGGGCAACTGGAAACGAGCGCTTCGATACCCACATCCTCGGCCTCGTCCAACCGGTGATTCGCCACATTCTCCGTATATTCCGGATACGCCTCCGCCACACCGGCCCCGGCACCACAGCACAGGGTGCTCATCCCGTTTCGAATCATCTCCTTCAGCTCGATCCCCGGGATACTTGTCAGGATTTCACGGGGTTCCATGATGACCCCATTGATTCCCCTGCGCCACACCTTCGGCGGTATGGTGACCCCGTATTTCCCCCGTTCCCCGTGCCACGGCACCCAGTCATCACTGCACCG
>RCNC010001012.1_pt1 | contig 18766 bp, 20 predicted proteins | sample 2041301 | NCBI WGS metagenome assembly RCNC01 (sample SAMN09708231, study PRJNA481090) | Marine sediment metagenome, whole genome shotgun sequencing project. | biome: marine sediment; feature: ocean; material: sediment; isolation source: Sewage treatment plant 13A marine sediment (STP13A) ... | reverse complement strand
TGGTCCTATAGGTTACACGAACCCCGCGCATGTCCGGGTTATGACATGCACCTCCCTGTTGGACTTGGCCGGGCCTAGTGCCCGGCCTTTTTTTGCGTGGACGAAACAGGTCGTAGAGGCCTCCGGTGGCAGTTTTCATAAACAGATGAAGGGTTGATGTGATCGGACCTGCCATATTAGGTGGACAGCGGGCATAGTGCCCAACTGCAGGAGAGATGGCATGAAACAAGTGATTTACGAAGAATTTGGCGATCCCGGATCCGTTCTCAAGCTGGTTGATCGTGCCGCGCCCACTCTGCAGGAGGGGCAAGCTCGGGTTTGTGTGCTACGTAGCCCGATTAATCCGTCGGACCTCATTCAGATTGCTGGCAACTATGGCGTGCGCCCAACTTTACCTGCAATTGCGGGAAACGAAGGCCTTGGCCGTGTGGTTGAGGTGCGCGGAGATGGGGTTTCGGTCGGTCAACTGGTGTTGATCCCGGCGGGCTCAGGTGCCTGGGTGACAGAAACGGTGGCAAACATCGGTCATCTTGTGCCTTTGCCGGAGGGAGATCTGGATCAGCTGTCGATGCTGATGGTGAACCCGGCGACAGCGCACCTCTTGCTTTCTAATTTTGTTGAGCTGCAGCCAGGTGATTGGGTAATCCAGTCTGCCGCTAATTCGGCAGTCGGCGGCTATCTGGTGCAGCTTGCCAAGTCGAGAGGCGTTAATGTGGTGTCCGTCGTGCGCCGCGAAAGCGCAATCGAAGGATTGAAAGAACTGGGCGCCGAATGCATTCTGGTCGATGGGCCTGATCTGGTGAAACAGGTTAAGGCGGCCACCGACGCTGAGATGAAACTGGCGGTTGACGCGGTGGCCGGTGATACCTTTGGCCGCCTTGCGGAAACATTGGAGATCGGCGGTACAATTGTGGGATATGGCGCAATGTCTGGCGCCCCGGCAGAGCTGTCTGCTGGCGCGATGATTTTTCGTGATGTCCGCGTGCGCGGTTTCTGGTTGATGCATTGGTTCCAACAGGCCAGCTCTGCTAAGCGGATGCAGGTCTACGGCGCACTGACCAAGGAAGTGGCAGAAGGCACGCTTTATGCACCGGTTGATCGGCTTTTTTCACTGGAAGAAATCGCCGAAGCGGCAACCTATTCTGGCGCGGGCAGGCGCAAGGGTAAAGTAATGCTTGCACCGAACGGTGTGTGACGCAAACGGGCATGGCCCTTGGGTCCGCCCATCGTTAAGGTGCGGCAACTTTGATTGCCGGAGCCTTCGCGATGCCCTTTTCACTTGCCACCTGGAACATCAATTCTGTCCGCTTGCGCGAGCCTATTGTGTGTAAGCTGCTGGCGGAACAGGGGCCAGACGTGCTGTGCCTGCAGGAATGCAAGTCACCCGTCGACAAAATCCCACGCGACGGCTTTGCTGCCATAGGCTACCCCCACATGGTGGCACGCGGGGACAAGGGCTATAATGGCGTCGCGATCCTGTCCAAAACCCCCATTTCTGAGGTTTGTGCTCAGGATTTTGCAGGTCTGGGACATGCCCGGCACATCGCCGGTCAGCTGGAAAACGGTGTCACCATTCATAATTTTTATGTTCCTGCAGGTGGCGATGTCCCGGACCGCGAAGTGAATGTTAAGTTCGGCCAGAAACTGGATTATCTCACCGACATGCGTGATTGGTTTCGCTCTGAGCTCCCCACGAGATCAATTCTCGTTGGCGATCTCAACATCGCCCCGCGCGAGGACGACGTCTGGAGCCACAAGAAACTGCTCAAGATTGTCAGTCACACGCCGGTTGAAGTCCAACATCTTGCCGAGGCACAGGATGCTGGAAAATGGGTTGATATCACCCGTCAGGATATTCCCGAAGGTCAGCTTTTTAGTTGGTGGTCCTATCGCGCCAGGGATTGGTCTGTCGCTGACAAGGGTCGCCGGTTGGATCACGTTTGGGCAACACCCGACATTTCTGGTGCGGCGCATTCGAGTCACGTGCTGCGCGATGCCCGTGGATGGGAAAAGCCCAGCGATCATGCGCCGGTCTTTGCAACTTTTGACCTTTGATTCCGCGTATGAGACCCTCATATAAGGCAAAACGCGACGAACACTCGATGCGAGGATGGATAAAATGACTGACCTTGGACTTTCCAGCGCACCAGCTGCAGATGAACTGATCAAAGACGTGACCGAAGCGAGCTTTATGACGGATGTCGTAGATGCCTCGGCTGAGATACCTGTGATTGTTGATTTTTGGGCTCCCTGGTGCGGCCCTTGCAAGACGCTTGGACCGATGCTGGAGGCGGCTGTTATCGCGGCCAAAGGTGCCGTCAAGATGGTGAAGGTGAATGTTGACGAAGCTCAGGCGATTGCGGGCCAATTGCAGATTCAATCGATCCCGACGGTTTACGCGTTTCACAAAGGTCAGCCGATTGATGGGCTTCAAGGTGCCCAACCAGAATCCGAAATCAAGGCTTTTGTGGCACGCGCTATTGCAGCGGGCGGCGGTGAAGCGCCGGAAGACAACCTGAACGATGCAGTGGAAGCTGCCGAAGAAATGCTGGCCGAAGGCGCTGCGGCTGATGCGGCGCAGACCTTTGCGGCGGTTTTGGGAGAAGAGCCAAACCATGCTGCAGCTTACGGCGGGCTGGTGCGCGCGCATATTGCGCTTGAAGATCTGGATCAGGCCGAGGCGGTCCTGAATGGTGCCCCGGCAGAGATTTCAGGCGCAGCTGAACTGGAAGCAGCCCACGCCCAACTGGAACTTGCGCGACAGGCTGCAAATGCGGGGCCGGTGGACGATCTGCAGGCGGCCGTTGCTGCGACACCTGACGATCATCAAGCGCGTTTTGATCTCGCACTTGCTCTGCATGCCAATGATCAGATCGAAGCGGCTGTGGACGAGTTGCTTGATATCTTTCGGCGTGACCGCGAGTGGAACGATGGAGCCGCGAAGGTCCAGCTGTTTACGATTTTTGATGCCCTCAAAGCCAACGACCCAATTGCGCTGAATGGACGCCGCAAACTCAGCTCTATGATATTTGCATAACCACCCTGTCGGGCTAGGTCCTGATTCATGATAAAAGCTGCTGATCTACCAGATGTTCTGCCTGTCTTCCCGTTACCGGGTGCGTTGCTTCTGCCGCGCACTCGGTTGCCGCTTCACATATTCGAGCCACGATACCTGCAGTTGCTGGACGATACATTGAAAACGCGCGAGCGCCTGATTGGCATGGTGCAGCCCAACACGGTGCCGGGACGTGAAGGGATCGGTCTGCATAAGATCGGGTGCGCTGGGCGGCTTACGCAATTCTCTGAAACCGAAGACGGCCGCTATCTGATTACCTTGTCGGGGGCTTCAAGGTTTCGGGTACTGTCCGAGGTCACTGGGTTCACACCTTATCGCCGCTGCGACGTCAGCTGGGACGGCTTTGACCGCGATCTTGGCTGTGAAGAGAAAGACCCGTTTTTTGACCGGCCTGCCTTTTTGGATCTGTTGGGTCGCTATTTTGCAGCGCGTGATTTATCGACGGACTGGGATACCCTGAAAGAAGCGGACGATGAGTTGCTGGTGAATTCCCTTTCAATGCTTCTGGACCTTGATTCCGAAGACAAACAGGCGCTGCTTGAAGCGCCTTCACTCAGCACGCGCCGCGAAACTTTGGTCACATTGATCGAGTATAAATTGCGCGCGGGTAATGGAACGGATTTGATGCAATGAGTGATGTTACCCCTGCCTTTGACCGGCGCATGTTGGAGGCGCTGATCTGCCCAAAAACCCATGCGCGTCTGAAGTATGACGCGGCCAATCAGGAACTGGTGTCGATATCCGGCAACCTCGCGTTTCCCATTCGTAACGGAATTCCGGTGATGTTAGTCGATGAGGCGCGGGTGCTGGACTAAACTATAATGTCTTGCCCTGCATCAGCCGCGGGACATCACCTGTCAGCCCTGCCGCTTCACGGATAAAGCTGCGGCGCATAAAAGGTGCGGAATTGACGATTCCCATGCCAATATCGCGCGCTGCACGCAAGAAAAAGTTGTCATTGGAAAAGAGGCGATTGAAGGTATCCGTTGCTATCGCCAGGGTTATGGTGTCAAATCGACGCCATTGCTCATAACGTTCGAGCACCAGTATCGATCCGATGTCTTCGCCGCGGCGATTGGCCAACGTGAGGGTCTCTGCCAAGGCGGCGACATCGCGAAGCCCTGCATTCAGACCCTGCCCTGCAATAGGATGCACGCCGTGTGCGGCGTCGCCGATGAGGGCCAGTCGATTCGCGACAAAACGATTCGCGATGGTTAAACTCAGGGGATAGGTGTAGCGTTTGCCTGCCAGCGAAATCTCGCCCAGAAAGTCGCCAAAGCGCGGGCGCAGCGTTTCCAGATAGTCCCCGTCGCTCATCGCGTTGATACGCCGGGCATCTGCGTCCGCTTCGCTCCAGACGATCGAGCAACGGTTGCCAGTCAGCGGCAGGATCGCCAGCGGACCAGGTGGCATAAAGAACTGATGCGCGATGCCGTTGTGCGGTTTCTCATGTGCAACGGCGCAGACCAGGGCGGTCTGGCCATAGCCCCAGCCAGTGCGTTTGATCCCTGCGCGGGAGGCGGTTCCGCTGCTGCGCCCATCCGAGCCCACCAGCACCCGGCCCGCGATTTCCTGACCACTGGCCAGAGACACGATGATCCCGGTCGCGCCGGTCTCTTGGGCAACAACGGTTTCGCCGGACAAGTGCGTGATCAGTGTCTCTGATGACATTGCTTCCAGAAAGGCACGGCGCAGATGGCGATCTTCGACCATAAACCCCATCGGGCCCTCTTCGATTTCAGCGTGATCGAAATGCATGAGAAACGGCGACGGGCCTTCACCGGCGCGTCCGTCTGTGACTTTGATCTCAAGCATCGGCTGTGCGTGATCGTCGATCGCTGACCATACTCCGATTGTCTCAAGCAGTCGTTTTGACGCCAGCGCCAGCGCATAAGATCGCCCGTCAAAGCCGGCATTCTTGCGAACCTTTTCACTTAGCGCATCAATTACTGTCACGGAATGCCCGGTTTGCGCCAAGGCCAATGCCAGTGCCGGGCCGTTAAGGCCACCACCAACAATTACGATATCACTTTGCGTTGTCATGAGGGTGAATATGGCGGCAGGTTCGGGATTGTCCATGCGTGGTGCTGTCGCTACCCTCGGGTTAAGCCGAATTGGGGGATATTTGATGCAAGACTGGTTGACGATGAGCGCTGCTGATTTGGGGCGCGGTATTGAGGTGGGTGACATCGATCCCATTGCCCTGACCCAAACCTATCTGGACGCCATCGATTCCCATCCTTTGCGCGACCGGATTTACGCGCGTGTGACGCACGCGCGCGCCCTTGCCGAGGCAAAATCTGCCAGCGCCCGCGCGAGATCTGGCCATCGTTTGTCTTTGCTCGATGGTGTGCCAATCAGCTGGAAGGACTTGTTTGACAGCGCCGGCATCGCCACCGAAGCAGGATCGGCGCTGCTCAAAGATCGCATCCCTAAGACGGACGCGATTGTTTTGGCCAACGCGACATCTATGGGTCTGGTTTGCCTAGGCAAAACTCACATGAGCGAGCTCGCCTTTTCCGGGTTGGGCTATAATCCGATTACGGAGACTCCTCCGTCGGTGAATGATCCTGGTAGTGTTTCCGGCGGATCCTCTTCGGGTGCGGCTGCGTCTGTCGCGTTTGGGCTGGCAGCAGGCGCGATTGGATCTGATACTGGTGGTTCTGTCCGGATCCCGGCGGCGTGGAATGATCTTGTGGGGCTGAAAACCACATCGGGACGTGTGTCTCTTGAGGGAGTTGTTCCGCTTTGTCTGCGCTTTGACACTGTCGGACCTTTGGCCCGGACGGTCGAAGATGCGGCATTGCTGTTGGCGGCGATTGAGGGCACAAAACCGGCAGATCTCAGAGGCGGCGGGATCAAAGGCAAGCGCTTTGCCCTCCTCCAGACCGCGGTCATGGAGGATCTGCGCGACGCCCCGCGCGAGGCTTATGAAGGCGCCTTGGATCGATTGCGCACGGCTGGTGCAATCCTCGAGCTGCTCGACGTTCCAGAGGTGAGTGAAGCGATGGCGCTGACCAGTGTTGTCTATACTGCGGAAGCATATGGCCTTTGGCGTGATGTGATCGAGGCGAACCCTGATTTGATGTTTCCGGAGATTCTGGAACGATTCAGGCTCGGTGCATCCCATTCGGGGCCCGACTATGTGGCAGCCTGGGCCAAACTGGTAGGATGCCGCAGCGCGTATGATCAGGCGACCGCCGGTTTTGATGCGGTGCTGTGCCCATCTTCTGCAATTCTGCCGCCCAATCTGGAGCGATTAAAGGCGGATCACGACTATTATGTCACAGAAAATCTGCTGGCCTTGCGAAACACCCGCGTCGCCAACCTGATGGGGCTGTCAGCTCTGACACTGCCTACCGGCACGCCCAGCTGTGGTATTACACTGATGACGCCGCCGGATATGGACGAGCAGGCGCTGCGGTTGGGCGCTGCGGTCGAAAAGGCATTGTCCTAAAAACCACATATCCCCCTCAATCGCTTCACTTTTTGTGGACGCAGAGGCAGCGCTTGGGTACTTTGGCTCAAACGGGGCGCGAATGATCCCGACCTTGAGGCAGTTTTGATGAAGTTTCCCGAGCGGTTTTCGAACCTTCCGGCCCATGCGTGGCCCCGTTTGCGGGCTCTTTTGGATGTGCATGAACCGGGTGGCGACGTGGTCAATATGACCATCGGAGAGCCAAAGCACGCCTTTCCAGCGTGGATTTCAGAAATCATCACCGACAATAGTGCTGGGTTCAATAGCTATCCGCCCAACGAAGGCTCGGCGGAATTGCGGAATGCGATATCAGATTGGATCAAGCAGCGTTACGGCGTTGCCGTTGATGCGGCGACACAGGTTATGGCGCTGAATGGCACACGTGAGGGGTTGTACAATGCGGCGATGGCTTTGTGTCCCGAGAGCAAAAATGGCCGCCAGCCGGTGGTTCTGACGCCAAATCCGTTTTATCAAGTCTACATGCTGGCCGCGCTTTCAGTTGGCGCCCAACCTGTTTTTGTGCCCGCGACCGAAGCCACCGGCCATTTGCCTGATTATGCCGCCCTGTCGCCTGATGTATTGAACCAAGTGACAATCGCCTATGTCTGTTCGCCCGCCAATCCGCAAGGGGCCGTGGCGAGCCGCGAGTACTGGACTGATTTGATTCGGCTGGCAGAGCAATATGATTTCCAGATCTTCGCGGATGAGTGTTATTCCGAGATCTACCGCGATACGCCGCCTTCCGGCGCGCTTGAAGTTGCATCAGAAATGGGCGCCGACCCCGAGCGTGTCTTGATTTTTCATTCGCTGTCAAAGCGCTCGAATCTTCCGGGGTTGCGGTCTGGTTTTGTCGCTGGTGGGCCAGAGAGCATCCGGCGCATCCAGCAGCTGAGAAACTATGCCGGTGCGCCGCTGCCCTTGCCCCTTCAGGCGGCTGCGGCTGCAGTTTGGTCGGACGAAGATCACGTGATCGAGAACCGCCGTCTTTATCGTGAAAAGTTCGATTTGGCGGATCGTATTCTGGGCAACGTGCCCGGATACCGTACGCCGGAAGCCGGGTTTTTCCTGTGGATACCAGTGGATGACGGCGAGCAGGCAACATTGAAACTCTGGCGAGAGACTGGCGTGCGGATATTGCCGGGCGCGTATCTTAGTCAGGAAGCGGATGGGGTAAATCCCGGCGCAAATTACATTCGGGTCGCGTTGGTGGCCCCAAAAGAGGAAACGCAGCGTGGATTGGAAGCGATCCGCGACTGTTTGTTCCAATAAAAGACAGAGGTTAAGAGTATGGCATATCAGACACGCGGACGCGATCCGCTTCTGGACAGCAACACCCAGGCTGCGATTGAAAAACGCGGCAAGGAACTATTTGGAATTGGCCTAATGGTTCTGGGTGCGATGGCCGTCGCCATGATCTGGTCTTATACGCCGGACGATCCCAACTGGATGGTGTCTACAGACGCCCCGGTTCAAAATTGGATGGGGCGTATCGGCGCCACGATCGCGGCACCTTTGTTCATGATTGTTGGCTGGGGCAGTTGGGGGCTGGGTGCTGTTTTGCTGGCGTGGGGTGTGCGTTTTATACTGCATACCGGCGAAGATCGGGCTGTCGCACGTTTGATTTTTGCGCCAATCGCAATCGCTCTGTGTTCGATCTATGCCTCGACGCTTGAGCCGGGTTTGGTCTGGAAACAGACACATAGCTTTGGGTTGGGTGGCCTGTTTGGCGATACTGTTATGGGGGCGGTGTTGACAGCCGTGCCGATCGGATCAGCATTTGCTGTCAAAATGATGTCGTTTTTGATGGCACTTGGCATAGTCGCATTGGGCACATTTGTTCTGGGCATTACCCGGGCCGAACTCAAGCGGATTGGCCGGTTCTTGTTGATTGGTCTGATCATGGCTTACGCGGGTTTGATGGGTTTGCTCGGGCGCGGTGCGTCGGGCGCTGTTCAGGCGGCGCAAGCGCTGCAGGCGCGACAGGCTGAGAAACGCGAGCGCGCACGCCTGGGCGCTCAGGATGCGGTGATTTATGCGGCTGCGGAACCAGTGATGTCGGAGGCCGCCGCCAGCGTCGTCGAGCAACCCGAGGTCGAAGAGAAACAAGGGTTCCTTGCGCGGATGCCGTCTTTGATCAAACGCCCGGATGTTATGCCTGAACCTGAGTTGGTGGAATATACCGCTTTGGCCGATGATCTGGATATGCCCGGCGATGACCGGATCAAGGCAAAGATAGCAGATGTGATCAGAACCCGGGTGCGCAAAGTTCCGGAACTACAGGTCGACTCCACTACCCCGCTGACCAAAGGCCGTGGCCGGGGGCCTGATCCCTTGCTCCTGAAGACAGGCCAGTCTGACGATTTGCGCCCAGAGCCGCCGCTGACTGCCCCTGATTTGGAACAGTCGCAGTCGAATTTGTCGGATATTTCCCTCGCGCCGCTTCCTTTGCAGGACCAGGCGTCGGCCCACTCGCCCATCATTCCGACGGCGGAACCCCGCAAGGTTGTGCAAAACCTGATACGCAAAAGCCCCGCGCCCTCACGTCAGGCAAAGGCAGAGGCCCAGCCCGGTCTGGCGTTTGAGGAAAACCACATACAGTATGAGCTTCCACCGCTGAACCTGCTGGCAAGCCCGTCCGAAGTCACCCGGCACCATCTTTCCAATGACGCATTGGAAGAAAATGCGCGGATGCTGGAAAGCGTTCTGGACGATTATGGCGTGAAAGGTGAAATTGTTGCGGTTCGCCCTGGTCCTGTTGTGACCATGTACGAGCTTGAACCTGCACCGGGTCTCAAAGCGAGCCGTGTCATCGGTTTGTCAGATGATATTGCCCGCTCGATGGCGGCGTTGTCGGCGCGTGTCAGCACAGTTCCCGGCCGGTCGGTGATTGGCATCGAGCTGCCGAATGAAAACCGCGAGATGTGCGTCTTGCGGGAAGTTCTGGCGGCCCGGGACTTTGGCGACAGCAACATGCGCCTGCCGTTGGCGCTGGGCAAAGACATTGGCGGCGACCCGATGGTGGCGAACCTTGCCAAGATGCCGCACCTTCTGATCGCAGGGACAACCGGTTCAGGTAAATCAGTGGCAATCAACACGATGATTCTTTCGCTGCTTTATAAACTGACGCCGGAAGAATGCCGCATGATCATGATTGACCCCAAGATGCTGGAACTCAGCGTCTATGATGGCATTCCGCATCTTCTGTCGCCTGTTGTAACGGATCCGAAAAAGGCGGTTGTTGCCTTGAAGTGGACGGTGGGCGAGATGGAAGAACGCTACCGTAAGATGTCCAAAATGGGTGTGCGCAACATCGAAGGTTACAATGGTCGTGTGCGAGATGCTTTGTCTAAAGATGAGATGTTCAGCCGCACGGTGCAAACCGGATTTGATGACGAAACCGGCGAACCGGTCTTCGAGACAGAACAGTTCGCACCAGAACTGCTGCCCTATATCGTCGTTATCGTGGATGAAATGGCCGACTTGATGATGGTCGCGGGCAAAGAGATCGAAGCCTGTATACAACGCCTAGCACAGATGGCGCGTGCCTCTGGGATTCACTTGATAATGGCGACGCAACGCCCGTCGGTTGATGTAATCACTGGGACGATCAAGGCAAACTTCCCGACCCGGATTTCGTTTCAGGTGACAAGCAAGATCGACAGCCGCACCATTCTGGGTGAAATGGGGGCTGAGCAGCTGCTTGGCATGGGCGATATGCTTTACATGGCCGGTGGTGCCAAGATCACCCGGTGCCATGGTCCGTTTGTCTCTGATGAAGAAGTCGAGGAGGTCGTGAACCACCTGAAAGGCTTTGGCCCGCCGTCTTACGTTAATACGGTGCTCGAAGGGCCGGATGACGATCGCGAAAGCGACATTGATCTTGTTCTGGGTCTGGGTGGCAACACCGATGGAGAAGATGCCCTTTATGACACCGCGGTGCAGATCGTGATGAAGGATCGCAAGTGCTCTACCAGTTATATTCAACGCAAGTTGGCGATTGGCTACAACAAGGCTGCGCGTCTCGTTGAGCAGATGGAGGATCAGGGTTTGGTCTCGCCTGCCAATCACGTTGGAAAACGGGAAATACTGATGCCTGAACAACAGTAGTTAGACTCCGGGTGGGACGCTTACCACCGGGGTTTCTTCATATCGGCAAATCGCGGCCATGTGAGCAAGAGTGGGGTGTAAATCCTGCGCGTAAAGAGTATTTACCGGGTATGAAACATGTTCTAACCGCTACCCTGTTTTGCTTTGCCACCGCGTTACCCGCCGCGGCTGATATCCTGCCGTTGGCAGAAATATCGAAATATCTGAACCAGATGACTGTCGCGCAGGGCGAATTCACCCAGACAAACGATGACGGCTCAATCTCTACTGGCACGCTCTACATCAAACGCCCCGGTCGGATGCGGTTTGAATACAACCTTCCTGAAACTGCATTGGTTGTGGCAGGTGGCGGGGCGGTGGTGATTGTGGACACCAAATCGAACCAACCGCCTGAGACTTATCCGCTTAGACGTACGCCACTGTCGATCATTCTGGCCCGTAATATAAATTTGGCTAAGGCTAAAATGGTGGTGGGTCACAGGTTTGACGGCGCCGCAACCATCGTCACGGCACAAGATCCCAAAAATGCGGAATACGGAAATATTGAGTTATCGTTCACTGAAAACCCGGTTCAGTTGCGCCAATGGGTGATCAATGATGCCGCTGGTGGACAAACCACAGTGGTTTTGGGGGACCTCAAAACCGATGTTAAGCTGGCCAACAAGTTATTTAATACCAGATCCACTGGCGCATCCCGGAAAAACTAATTAATCCTAACGGCTTGCTCTCTTGCAACTGGCCAGTTGAGCCTCATAGGTCTTTGCGCGGGCGTCGACCTCATTTGCGACGCGCAGCAGCCAACTCTTCTTGTTGTAGTTACCCCGTGCGTAGCCGGTGTGACCTTCGTGATAAGCCAGATACTGATTGCGGGTGTCAGTCAGCGCGATGCCGTTGCGTTCGCGCGTGGTGTTCATGTACCAGCCCATGAAATCCGAAGCATCGCGGATACGATCACGTTTGGCGCTGCGCCGGCCAGTATCTCGGCGGTATTCGTCCCATGTTCCGTCCAGAGCCTGGGCATAGCCGTAGGCGCTGCTTTGCCGCCCCATGGGGATAACGCCCAGCGAATACTGGAAGGGGGTACGGGCGTTGGCGATGAATTTGCTTTCCTGATAAATCGTCGCCATCTGAACATGCACAGGCACGCCCCAACGACGCTCAGTCGAGCGGAAGGCCTTCATATATTCGGAGCGCTGGCTGACAATGCTGCAGGCGTTATCCAGATTGCGCGGAGCAGAATAGTTTCCGCGACCGCACGACGCCACCAACAACAATAATACCAATGCGCGAAGAGTTCTGCTCATCTGCCTCTCGCTTTTTTTATAGTTCTTTTTTTGTTACTTTAGCGGATTTGGGACAGTTGGGAAATGACAATTTTGTTCAGCGGCGGCCAATTGCAGAAGAAAAACAGAAAATACTCTATTCTGGATCACTGTTAAGGCATGGTTCACAGACTGTTTCCTAAAAAATAGGCACAATTGTTGGACAAATAGGGCTTGAAAAGGTAATTAACCATGAGTAGGGGCTTAAATGTTATGTTACGTACACGCGCAAAATACCACCTCGGACAAGTTGTCCGTCACAAGAAACACCCATTCCGGGGGGTGGTTTTTGATGTCGATGCGGTATTCGCAAATACCGACGATTGGTATGAGTCTATTCCAGAAGAAAGCAGGCCGATAAAAGATCAGCCTTTTTACCATTTGCTGGCTGAGAACGACCAGAGCTTTTACGTCGCTTATGTGTCAGAGCAGAATCTTGTTGCAGATTATTCAGGCCAACCCGTGGATCATCCCGATATCCCCGATCTTTTTGGACCGTTTGAAGACGGGCTTTATCCGTTACATTTTCAACTGAATTGACAGGCCCGAACGGCGCATGCTTCTGCTGCTGGTTCAGTATCCTAAAGCACACCCGTCTTTGCGCGGATCACTTGCGCCTTCCAGCACGCCATCTTCATGGATCATGATCGCCTGAGCGCCGCCAATTGGTTTTTCGACAACATCGACCTTGTGCCCCATGTCAGCAAGTTCCTGACGCACGGCTGCTGAATACCCGCGTTCGATATCGAGTACGCCTTTGTCAGCAAATGCGCGGGGCGCGTCGATCGCGCTTTGTGGGTCCATACCGAAATCGATCATATTGCTGACAAAACGCGCATGGCCATTGGGTTGATAAGCCCCGCCCATGACGCCAAACGGCATCATCACGCGCCCGTTCTGTCGCAGCATCCCAGGAATAATTGTATGCATCGGGCGTTTGCCGCCTTTCAATTCGTTTGGATGCCCTTGTTCCAGGGTAAAACCACCACCACGGCTCTGCAGCAGAATGCCAAACTTGTCAGATGCAATACCTGACCCGAAGCTGTGATAGATGGAGTAGATCAGAGAAACCGCCATGCGGTCTTTGTCCACCACCGTGATGTAAACTGTGTCTTTGTGCACGGCCTCGCTGATTGCAGCGGGCGCTGCTAGGGCTTTGACAGGGTCAATCAACGCGGCCAGTTTCGCTGCAGTTTCAGGCGCCAGCATATGATCCAGGCGGGTGGTATGATCTGCATCCGCTATGAATCGGTTGCGCGCATCATAAGCCAATTTTGCCGCTTCAGCCTCGATATGGGCACGTTCGGATCCCGCTGGGTCCATGCCGGCGATGTCAAAATGCGAAAGGATGTTCAGCATCAGGATCGCCGTTGCACCCTGACCGTTAGGTGGATGCTCCACCAGTTCCACCCCTTTGTAAGCGCCGGAGACAGGGATGGTCTCGTCACATTCAGTCGCGGCAAAATCAGCGACTGAATGAACGCCGCCCATTGCGCTGAGGGTGGCCACCATATCCTCGGCAATTTCACCGGTATAAAATGCATCACGGCCATTCTTGGCCACTCGACGCAGCACCTCAGCTTGACCCGGGGCGCGGAATATCTGGCCGCGTTTAGGGATCGCGCCATCGATCATGTAGCTTTTGAGAGCACTGCCCTGCAGGATACTGCCTTCGTTTGCCCAATCAAACGCCACACGCGGAGCAACGGGTACACCTTCGTCCGCATACTTGATGGTTGGTGCCAGAATAGCATCCAAACCAAGAACGCCCCAACGTTCCGAAAGATTGCATAACGCATCGACTGCACCGGGAATCGTCACCGAATCAACACCGTTCAGCGCAACGGAGGTTTCACCGCGCGCTCGCAAGACCGCCGCATCTGCCGCTGCCGGAGCCCGTCCCGATCCATTCAGAGCATGAATTTCATCACTGCCTGCGGGGGAAAACAGAACAAAACAATCTCCTCCGATGCCAGTGCTATGAGGTTCACAAATGCCAAGCAGAACGGCACCCGCAATGGCCGCATCCATCGCGTTTCCGCCTCGTTCCAGAATATCGACAGCCGTTCGGGCCGCAAGGGGGTGCGAGGTTGCGCACATCCCGTTTGCAGCAAAAACTGCGGATCGGCCGGGGGATTGAAAATCGCGCATGTCAGTGGTCCTCATTGTCTGGTTTGGTGACAATAGGAGGGTCGTTGCGGATTGCAACGCGGCACTCATGAACTGACGATGATTTGGGAAGTAAACCTCGGCGACGCGCACTGGGTGGGGGCTGTGAAACGCGACGCCGAGGGAAGCCATATGCGGCTACAGGGCCTACTATGCTGATACATTCAGGCACGATTTGGGACTCATTAAGGCTCTTTTAAGGCGTTGTTCATTCTGTTTCCGATTTGGTTAAGTTGGATAACCTTACAGAGTGCAGTTGAAAGCGAAATCCGCCACAGAATTCTATTCTTCTTGATCATACATGGATGCGCCAAACGGAAAACGCAGGGTTAGCAAATTGCGACGGCCTTTGCGCCGGTACGTTAGATCTTTGGTCAATACTTGGATCATGAACCATCCAAACCCTCCTTCCGGGAGATCGTAGAATTCAACGCCCGGATCGGCTGCTTTTGAGCCGGGGAATGAACCGCCGGACATTTCCAGCCCCTCATCTTCGAACCTTAGATGCAGGCCATCCGGCTTCTGGCTGAACCAAATCCTGATAACACCATCTGCTCTTCCCGCGTAGGCATGTTCGACAATGTTGTTCAGCACCTCAGCTGCAACCAGTTCGAAAGTGGCGGTGTCGTCAGCGTTCAGGTCAAGACAAGCAAAATGCTGCAGTATTTTGGCCAGAGCTTCACGAACGGCCAATGCGCGACTGGAGAAAGAAACCACGAAATCCGGACAGGTCTTAGGGCGGCTCATCCACACCTTTCCTTTGTGCTCTTCACATTGAAGCAGCAGAATCAGCGTCGAGTGCAGCGTCAAGAGTCGGGTACAGGTTGAAGACAGTGTCCATTCGTGTGAGGCGAAAAACTTTTTCCACGGCGGGGGTTAACCCGGCCAAGTCGAGCCTGCGGTCGCGCCCCATTTGCTTCATCGAAGCAACAATTGCCCCCAATCCGCTTGAATCGATGAAATCGACGATTGAAAGGTCCAATATTACCCGGTCGGGGCCTTCCTCTGTCTCGGTGCGCATGGCATCTTTGAATTGAATGGCCGCTGCAGCATCAATGCGGGTCTCCTCCACAGTGACAATTCGGAGCGTATCGGTAAGAATACTTGAAAGTTTCATGGTTTTGTCGCCTGACGTGATGTTTTGTCGAGGCAACTCTAGGATGCAAAGCTTACCAATCGGTATGCAGCGCCAAGAAGAAGGTTAGTGACATGAAGGACGTTGTGATTGCAGGCGCATCCCGAACGCCAATGGGTGGATTTCAAGGTGTCTTTGACGGGGTCGCCGCAGCTGAATTGGGTGGTGCTGCAATTCGCGGAGCCTTAGAGGGTGCGGCTACCGCAACGGTTGATGAAGTTCTGATGGGCTGTGTGCTCCCCGCAGGTCAGGGTCAGGCCCCGGCGCGCCAGGCCAGTTTCGCGGCGGGGCTGGGCGAGGACGTGCCTGCTACAACGTTGAACAAAATGTGCGGATCAGGGATGAAAGCCGCGATGATCGGCTTTGATCAGATCGCGCTGGGGCAGTCTGAGGTCATGGTTGTGGGCGGTATGGAAAGCATGTCGAACGCGCCCTATTTACTGCCAAAGATGCGCGGTGGCGCGCGAATTGGGCACGCTTCTGTTATTGATCACATGTTTCTTGATGGGCTTGAAGATGCCTTTGACAAAGGCCGCCTGATGGGAACCTTTGCCGAAGATTGCGCCGAAGCGTTTCAATTTACCCGTGCGGCGCAAGATGAATATGCGCTGACTTCGCTATCAAACGCGCTGGCTGCGGAAAAAAGCGGGGCGTTTGGATCAGAAATCTCAACTGTTTCGGTAGCTACCCGGTCAGGTGAGATGAAAATCTCTGAAGATGAACAACCGGCTAAAGCCCGGCCCGAAAAAATCCCTCTCCTCAAACCGGCATTTCGTAAAGATGGTACCGTCACGGCGGCCAATTCTTCTTCGATTTCTGACGGTGCCGCTGCACTGATCTTGGCATCAGCCGACGCCGCTGCAGCCCAAAGACTAAATGTCCGGGCGCGCATCCTTGGGCATACCAGCCACGCACAGGCACCTGCCCTGTTTACCACCGCGCCCGTACCGGCCGCTCAAAAACTGCTCGCCAAAATCGGATGGACTAAAGACGATGTGGACCTGTGGGAAGTGAACGAAGCATTTGCGGTAGTGCCAATGGCCTTCATGCACGAAATGGATCTGTCGCGCGACAAGGTGAACGTGCATGGCGGAGCTTGCGCTTTGGGCCATCCAATTGGTGCGTCAGGGGCCCGGATCATGGTGACCTTGCTCAATGCACTCGAACGTTACGACTTGAAACGTGGTGTTGCAGCGATCTGCATTGGTGGTGGAGAAGGAACTGCTATCGCAATAGAAAGAATGTGACCAACCCTGTTCAGGTGATATTGTACCTTTTCCCCAGTGAGGTAGAGGATCGCCTGATTTGGACCAGCAGAACGAAGAACTTATGCAAATAGACTATGATGCTCTAGCCAAAACTCTTTTGGCGCTGACGGACGGTGAAACTGATACGGTCGCGCTGATGGCGACGGTCGCGTGTGAGGTACACCATTCTGACCAGAGATTTGACTGGACCGGGTTTTATCGTGTGACGGAGCCCGGCCTGTTGAAAATCGGGCCGTATCAGGGCGGACACGGATGCCTTGTGATTCCGTTCAGCAGAGGGGTTTGCGGTGCCGCTGCGCGAACCGGACAGGTTCGGTTGGTGGCCGATGTCGAAGCCTTTGACGGGCATATCGCCTGTGCAAGTTCGACGCGCTCAGAACTGGTTGTGCCGGTCCGGGATGTGTCTGGTCAAATTATTGCAGTGTTTGACATCGACAGTGACCAGCCTGATGCCTTTACCCAAAACGATGCCAACTGGCTGCAAGATATTCTAAATCAGATATTCGCGCGATAAGGCATAAATCACGAAGCCAACAACCAGTATCTGCCCACCCGCAATCACCTTCATCAAAGACGCGAATGGCTGTTTACGGGTTTTATGGCGAAATCTGCGACGTGCCGAGAACGCGCCGATTGTCCCGCCAACGAGGCACAGAAATAGCAAATTTTGTTCAGATACCCGCCGCCCGCGACGCGCAGCCTTCCGTTTGTCGTACCAGAACAGGAGCCATGTGAAGACATTGATGAGCAACAAGTAGCTCAGAATCACGAGCACCGTCAGCAGGTTCATGGAAGGGTTGGTCAACAGGTTCATGTGCAGGTCTTTGACCAGAGCCCGCCAACATACAAGATGTGTGGAATGAAAAATATCTTGTTTTTTTCATCGACTCGCACCATCGTGAAATTTGCGGCCATATTTTCACGAAAGCCTCCGATGTTGCACAGTGATTCGACCAAACCTGACACGCTGGGCGCCGACCTTAGGGCGCTGCGAAAAGCGCGCGGGCTGACGTTAAGTGATCTTGCAACGGTTCTGGGTCGTTCTGTTGGGTGGCTTAGTCAGGTCGAGCGGGATTTGTCCGAGATTTCTGTAAATGATCTGAGAGATATTTCTGCGGCGTTGGATGTCTCAATTTCCATGCTCTTCAGTCACGACGCAGCATCAGAGCAAGAAACCGGATATGTTGTTCGAAAAGGCGCACGACGCTCCATTGGATCTGGAGCTGCTGGGTTGATCGAAGAGTTGCTGTCTCCTGATCTGACAGATGATTTCGAAATGGTGCATTCGACCTTTGAACCGCATAGCCAAGTTGCTGGCGTCGTTACCCGCCCCACGCAAGAAGTTGGGTATTTGATTTCGGGAAAGCTGGACATTGAAATTGGCGCGCGCCAATTTACCATCCATCCCGGTGACAGTTTTCGCATCAGGGGAGAACCGCACCGGTGGTCCAATCCTTACGACACACCTGCAGTTGCGATCTGGGTGATCGCACCGCCAGTGTATTAGGTGGGCGCGCTATGAGCATTGAGAGCTGGATTATCTTTGCGCTGTTTTGGGCGGTCTTTGTCACGACACCGGGCCCAAATGCGGTCAACTGCATTTCCAATGGGATGACCCTGGGCTTGCGTAAGTCGATGATTGGCGTACTGGCGATCCTGACCCAGGCCACAGTGTTCCTGATCCTGTCAGCATTGGGAATCACTGCGCTTATTGCAGCCTCTGAAAATGCGTTCTTCATTGCCAAACTGATCGGTGCGGGCGTTCTCATCTATATTGGTATTCGCGGCTGGATGACGGCGGCGATACCTGTAAGGGCCGAAGAACGGCCAGCAAAGTCGATTTATCTGCGCGCCTTGGCCATCGCCACGATCAATCCCAAAAGCGTTGCAGGTTACCTCGCCGCGTTCTCGCAGTTTGTGCAGCCTGACGTACCGATCTGGGATCAGATGGGCGTGATCATGCCAACGGCACTCACCCTCACGGCGCTGAGCTACACCAGCTTCACGGCTTTAGGCGCAGGCATCGGTCGCGCTGCATTGGGGGCTGTTTTTAACGTTTGGGTTCGCCGTGTTATGTCGGGATGTTTCATCTTTTATGGTGTCTTGTTGGGCAGCGCGTCGATTCCACAAGGGAGGGTCTGATGATCAAGGGAAGTTGTTTATGTGGTGCGGTCCGGTTCAAAGCGTCCGGAACTGCGCGGGATCCGGCGG
>RCNC010001054.1_pt1 | contig 18777 bp, 14 predicted proteins | sample 2041301 | NCBI WGS metagenome assembly RCNC01 (sample SAMN09708231, study PRJNA481090) | Marine sediment metagenome, whole genome shotgun sequencing project. | biome: marine sediment; feature: ocean; material: sediment; isolation source: Sewage treatment plant 13A marine sediment (STP13A) ... | reverse complement strand
TAGCCATGAAAAAAACCTTCCCTGTTAATAAATACGACAAAACGCTGGCTGCCGTCATATCCCTTCTCATGGCAGAACGGGCAGTCTGCGGTAAAGATGGTCTTATCAAGCGCTCCATGGTGCAGATGCTTCTGGTAGAAATCGTATATGGCCTGGGGGTAATCACTCATATCATGCTCTAAAATAGTATGGCAAGGCAGGATCGCCTGAAAAGATTTTTTTAATGCCAATTGCTACGTCTGCACCGTCACCTCATATTATTGACTACCACGCGGTAGAGATTAAAGTCAAGAAAACGGGTGGTTAATAGCTGCATATACATTGAATAATAAAGCCTGGGCCAATTGCAGGGCAGATGCCAGCACACCCGCGGCAACAGTTTACAACATTATTTTATATCGAAAAATTAATTAAGAGACAGAAATAACATCAAATTTCTGCAGCAAGGCGAGCGTCTCGGCAAGGGGTAGACCAACAACATTGGAGTACGATCCGTTAATTCCTTCAACCAGTGCCCCTCCTTTGCCCTGTATCCCATAACTCCCGGCCTTATCGAGCGGTTCGCCTGTCTGTACATAGGCGCGAGCAATTTCTTTGGAAAATTCCACGAACCGGACTCTGGTACGTACCCGTTCGACAATGTTTATTTTCAGACCGTAACAGGCCAGACAATACCCTGTCATAACATTGTGCTCCCTGCCGCAGAGAGTCATCAGCATCTCAATGGCCGCTTCGTCAGATTCAGGTTTGCCAAAGACCTTATCTTCGATATAGACGATCGTATCTGCTGAAAGTATCCAGGCATCTGGATAGTGTTTACAGACATCCTTCGCTTTTTCACAGGCCATGCGTTCCACAAATGTTTGCGGCGATTCCCCTTCCTCTCTCGTTTCATCAAGTGATGAAGCTATGGTTCGAAAACTCAATCCTAATTCTTCCAGAAAGGCCTTTCTTCGCGGGGAATGCGAAGCAAGTATGATTTTTTTTTCGGTTATATACACTTCAAATCCTTTACTGCTGTTTAAATCCTCGGAAGAACATCAAAAGAGATGCTCCTGATAAAACTTTCCAGAAATTATTATGCACTTTTAAAAATAAATTGAACTGTGATACTATATAGAAACGAAATTATCCATATCAAGGAGCATGAGCATGAGCGAAACTGAAAGACTCACGACCAAAACATATCAGCCGGGTGAAGTTATCTTTCATGAAGGTGATCCGGGAAAACATGTCTACCTGATAGTCAGTGGGTCAGTTGAGATTTATAAAACAGTCGGAGACCAGCGTCAATTACTTAATACCATCGGCAGTGGTGAGATATTCGGGGAAATGGGACTTGTCTCCAACGAACCAAGATTCGCAACCGTTATAGCAGCCGATGATTGCCGCCTGATCATGGTCCAGGATAAAGCATTCCACCATGCCCTTGTAAATGAGAAGATGCCGATTATTAAACCGCTGATAAGCCAGCTGGTTGATCGATTCAGAAATGTTGAAATCCAGAATCATGACTATTTAAAAAGAATCAGCCACCTGGAAAACGAATTATCATATGCCAGGGAGAAACTGCTGAATTATGAACTGGCCAAGGAAGATTAAGACACAATTACCGTTCGTGGCTTCCCGTCTTGTTCACAGGTTTAATGTACTTCAAAGAAGGAAAGAAAATCCATCAGGCCAGCGTCTGAGCTGACAACATCCAGTTTATCGGTTCTCTCCACCATTGCTCCATAATGATGCGGTACATTGATACGCTCATCTCAACCCCGGTCAACAGTGACAGCTAATTGTGGGAACTCGAAGCAGACCCCGTATTTTAAAAGGTGCCGTTTTCATAGTATGGCTGATATTGTTCTGTCTCTTGCTTCAACGAGATTATTTTATTACACCGTTGGACAGTCGAGAAGCGGTTGCTCTTGAACGTGACGCCCGAACGGAGTACCAGGGAATATATTTCAAGAACAATAAAATCGGTTATGTGGAAACACAATATGTACCAGGAAATGATAGTATTCAGATTGAGCAGCAGGCATACATGCGTCTTAACATCTCCGGCGACACACATCCAATTGACCTGAAATTATCTGCCACCCTGAACAGTGATAATACCCTGCGACAATTTAATTTCCATTTTTCATCGCTTTTCTACCAGATGAAAGCTCATGGTATTGTTGAGGGTAACCGCGTTGCCTTTGAACTGGATACCGGTAATAACACAATCAAGGATAGCCTGGAACTCCCGTCTCCACCGCTGCTCTCGACTTCGAGACGTCATTACCTGCTGTATGAAGGCATCAAATCAGGTGATAAAACACGTATTCCCTGGTTCGATCCAGTTTCACTTTCTTCAAAACTTTCAACCATCGAATATCGCGGCAAAGAGCAGATTCTCATCCATGACCGTGTTTACCACCTGCACAGGTTCATAGAACATTTTTCGGGTACCAGGGTTAATTCCTGGCTTGATGACGCCGGCAATGTGATTAAAGAAGAATCCCCTGCAGGATTTGTCTTTCTCCAGGAACCCGAATTTAAAGCCAGAACGCTTGACGATGTAAACACCGACCTTCTGGCATCGTTAGCCGTCAAGATAACCGGGGAAATGCCCGATAATCTCACAGATCTGGGCTCCATGCAATATCTGATCAAACTACCGCCTGATGGAAAATTTGACATGAACAGCGGACGCCAGAGTTTTTCCAAGGATATTCTAACCGTGAGCAAAGAAATTTTCCCGAATGATGAGGAAAAGACCGGTTCAACATGTGCAGGATGGGAAAATGAACTTGAAGCATCACCCTACATCCAGACTGATGCTGCACAAATTATAGAACAAAGCAGCTCCATAACGTCCGGACTGACATCTGATGGAGAGAAGGCAGAAGCATTGGCATCATGGGTATTTCAGCAACTGGACAAGCGCCCTGTACTCGGTATACCGGATGCCCTGACAACCTTGAACAATCGAATTGGCGACTGTAATGAACATGCCTCTTTATTTACAGCACTGTCCCGGGCATCAAGAATCCCGACAAAGATAGCTGCAGGAGTGGTCTACCATAAAGGGGCGTTCTATTATCATGCCTGGAATGAAGTGTGTCTGTCGGGAAAATGGATAAGCCTTGATACTACAACGGACCAATTCCCTGCAGATCTGAGTCATATAAAATTTGTTGAGGGAGAACTCAAGGAGCAGGTGCAGATCGGGTCATTACTTGGAACACTGGAGATAGAACCCTTGTCCTGGCAACAATGAACAACACCGAAAAACTCTTATGAACTCAATACTATTGTCACTTGCAGGTTTGACGAAACGTTTCAACCAATTTACCGCCGTCAACGACATAACGCTGGAAGTCTTCAAAGGCGAAATCTTTGGATTTCTTGGCCCGAATGGTGCCGGCAAAACCACCACTATCAAAATGATCGCCGGCCTCCTCAAACCAAGCTCTGGTTCGTTGTCAATTTGCGGACACCACATGGACAAGGCATCAGCCCGCTGCCGCCAGTTAACCGGTTATATACCTGATCGCCCCTATCTCTATGAAAAATTGACCGGCAATGAGTACCTTAACTTTATCGCCAGTCTCTATTCAGGGGTACTATCTCATGAGACCTGGCAGGATCATGCCAACGAATACTTGGATCATTTTGATATCTACGATTGGAGAAACAACCTCATAGAAAGCTACTCCCATGGCATGAGGCAAAAATTAATCATAACTTCAATCCTTATGCTTGACCAACCGTTCATCGTCGTCGATGAACCGATGGTTGGCCTTGATCCTAAAAGCGGTCGAATTGTGAAGGAACTTTTCAGGAAAAAGGCGAAAGAGGGAAAAACAATCTTCCTGTCAACTCATTCCATGGAGATAGCCGAAGAGCTCTGTGACCGTATCAGTATCATTTCCGGAGGTACTATTATAGCGACCGGAACCATCGAATCCCTGAGAAATGAGGATGACCATCGAAGTTCCAGCCTGGAAGACCTGTTTCTGCAGTTGACAGGAGCGTTTGAACTGCAGGGGGTTATCGCCGCCTTGAAAAATAGTAGCAGCAGCAGGCAATAAGGTTACATTATGTCCTCCCGTCTCTTCTTCCCCTATTTCAGGATTAACAGAAACAGGTTGTATAAAAATGGGAAGCTGAACCTGAAGCTCCTGCCAATCGGACTCTTGGGAATGGCAATTTGCATCGCACTCTATCTCATATCCGCAAAGACCCTCGGCTATTTCCACGCTCAGAGTGAACTTGGTATTATTCTCAGCATGAAGATCTTCCAGATGATCTGGATCACTATTTTTGCAATGCTGGTATTCTCTTCGATGATCACGGGAATCTCGACACTCTACCTCTCCAGGGATAACGATATCATTGTTGCATCACCGGTGGACATGTCAGAATTATATGGTATGCGGTTAATAACCACCTTTCTCAATACCTCATGGATGGTAGTCATATTCTCAGTACCTGTCTTCACTGCATTCGGCGTTGTTTTTCAATCCGGCCCCTGGTACTGGCTGCTGCTCATCATTACTATCCCGGCAACCGCATCAACTGCCACCGCGGCAGCTCTTTTATTCATCATCGTTCTTGTCTATCTTTTTCCCGCCCGACGTACCAAGGACATTATCTTCTATCTGACGCTCTGCTTTGGAATATTTCTCTATCTGATTTTTAGACTGCTGAAACCTGAAGACCTAGTTAATCCAGAAAAGTACGGTCAATTTATCGAATACCTGTCGGCAGTTTCCAATCCAGCAGGCCCCTGGCTTCCTGCCGGCTGGACAGCAAATTTACTCACAAACTATCTGCTTGACCAGCAGGTTGACTGGCTGCTGCTCAGCCTGATTATCCTCACTCCGCTCGTTCTCTATTATATAGGCGAGATGGTGATGGTTAAACTGTTCATCCCTGGATTTTCCAAATCACAGGAGTCGTTTGGCGGCAACAGGCACTTTACTTCATCTGGCAGCTCTAAGAGGGCCTGGGTGTGGATATTTAGAAAAGAACTCATATCCTTTTTGAGAGACTCCAAGGAATGGTCACAATTTTTCATGATTGCAGCACTCGTCGTCGTCTACCTCTACAACTTTAAAGTACTCCCCCTCGAACGAACATTTGGAACAGTTTACGTCGCTAACCTGATAGCCTTCGGAAACATCGGTCTGACCGGTTTTCTTTCTGCATCGCTTGCCGCCCGTTTTGTATATCCTGCGGTTGGTGCAGAAGGCGGATCCTTCTACCTGGTCAAGAGTTCCCCGCTGACCCTTTCACGTTATCTCTGGTACAAATACCTGTTCTATGTCATGCCATTTACCTTTCTGACCCTGATTTTGATCGGATTATCAAATCACTTCCTGCAGATCAGCGGGCCGATGTGGTGGATTTCCCTTTTCAGTGCAACGATCATCTGTTGGACTGTTGTTGCAATGGCACTCGGTTTCGGTTCGATATTTGCAGATTACAATGCAGAAAACAGAGCAGCTTCGATGGGGCCCGGTGCTGTTTTTTATCTCTTCTGTTCCATCACCTATGTTCTGGCTATACTTTTCCTGGGTTTTACTCCGACATATCGACTCATGAGAAGCTGGATTGCCCATAACGGCATACCACTGATGGATGCTGGGCTGATTACTGCGTGGGGAACAGGGGTCTTGGTGCTGTCACTTGTCATCTCACTCCTGATCTGCAGGAGAGGGGTTGCCGCCCTGCACCCCCAGTAAAGAGCGTTGTTTCTATAACCACTTCCTGACGATTAACCCATTATAGCGTAACCGCCGTCAACGGTTACAACCTGACCCTGGATCATATTGGACAGATTACTACAGAGAAACAAGGTCACATCGGCGACATCTTCCGGCGTAGTAAGCCTGCCCAACGGTGTCCGGGCCAGTGCGTTCTCCAGAATTTCGTCCCGGTTGGGAAATTTTTTCAATGCATCTGTATCAACTGCCCCTGCGCTCACCGTATTAACACGAATTCCGCAGGGTCCAAGTTCGACGGCCAGATGCCGTACAAGGGACTCAAGGGCAGCCTTTGAAGCTCCAACCGTTGTGTAGTTCTGAATCGCCCTGACGGACCCGAGACTTGAAACGGCAATTACCCGTGCCCCTTCTTTCATCAGGGGTAAACCATTCTGCACCAGACTTAACAATGCCCTGGCATTTATATCCATTGCCCAGTTCCAATGGCGTTCAGTAAGCTTCATTACCGGTTTCAGGACTCCGGATGCGGCATTACTGACAAGCACGTCGAGTGCATGAAATTCCTCGGTAATGGCTTCAAACATTTGCTTTACATCATGTTCCTTGGCGACATTTGCCTTCACTATCAGACATCGCTGTCCCCTTTTTTCCACTTCTGTTGCGGTATCCTGAGCATCCTGGCGATGTCTGATATAGTTGACCACGACATCCATTCCGTGCTCCGCAAGACGTATTGCGATTGCACGGCCTATGCCGCGTGATCCACCGGTAATAAGGGCAACACGCCCGGTCATGTTAAACATATTGAGTCCTTTCAAGTAAGATGTGACGTAGTATTAGTTGCTGTTCTTATTTGCTGACAGATGATCAATTCAACAGAAGAAAGAAATCAGACTATAGTGATGAACAATTTCCACATCAAGTGTTTAGATCTGCATTTGCTCAACGGAATGAATGTGTATAACAATGCTTTAACTTCAAACCCTGAGCGTAATTCTTTTAACCAGACTGGTGAAAAAACGTAACGGATTGAAAGGAACAGGGCTTAATGTTTCCGGAGCGACAAATCCGGAACCCGAGAAGTCCGATGGGACTGCAAACGGAAAACTGATATTTTCAAGATAACTACCGACAAGTTTTCGCCGCTTGGCAGCCCTCCAGACCGGGCAGAAACCCGGTTCAAGCTCAAGGAGGGTTAGTATTGCTGTATCAAGAGCGACGGGGTCATTACTCATTGCCAGGCAACCCAGGTGCAGCGGCTCACCATTTACCGGACCTTCCCGGTGCATGGCGATAATACCGTCTGCAATTGATATATTGTCGGGAAGGAGTTTAACAAGATCAAGCATCAGATCACCAAACCTGATATGAGAGGAACCGTTCTTCATATGCGCGACAGCCTTTCGCATTCCGCAGACAATACCAAACAGGTTCTTCACTGCGGCTGTCAGATACATCTGATTGTGGGCTTTTATCTTGGGCAGATTAACAAAATAATCGCAATCAAGTGGTTCATCGGCAATCCCAATAGCAACGCCATGCGACAGTATTGTCTTCCTCACCGTCTTAAAAGGGAGAATAGTGATGTCCAAATGTGCAATATCATTTGCTATGCCATGACGGCTCAAAACTGAGTGAAGGCTGCCAAAAGCTGGTGAGTCACCGATTGAGACCTGAGCGCCACAATCAAGAAACCACTCAGCCACAGCAGCAATAAACTGACCATTGGTGCAGGCCAGGGCTGGTGCCCTGCCGCTGATCAGGTTCGGTTTCAATAGAACCTTTTTGCCGTTAAACTGTTTGTCTAGTGAGAGATGAACGCTGCTGCTTTCAAGAAACTCCTTAATATGTTTTTTGTCATAGGAGTCTGCCCTGGCGAGCAATACCTGAATGGGATCTGGGTTCATTAATCTATAATCATAAGGTCAAAATAGAGAAAAGCCGGTTTCGAGGGGATTCGATACCGGCTTTTCTGGGAGAAAGGAGAGAAGAGATTTAAACAGTATTACACTTTGCATTTTTTATACCATACAAATTAATATTACGTTTTTACCTTTATTTTCAATATTATAACATCTAACTCTAGAAACTATGTGCCGGAAAAACAGATAAAAACCGTACAATTATTTTTACCCAGAATCTTCAAATGGCTTGTAAGTTCGCTATAAGGCACAAAATCAAGACCTTGCACCATATAAGAATTTTTACCATTTAAGTTTGAATATTAATACCATTATGTCACCTGTCTACCGTGCAAAAGAAATAACACGGGTCCTGATAACATTTTCATTTGCTTCAATATCCGCTACAGCCTCAGGAGTTACGCCTGATTCCATATCAATTATGTTATATCCAAGCGTACCGTTTGACTCGTTCTTGAAAGAATCAATGTTAATCACATAGCCTCCGATAATTTTTGTGATAAATGCTATCATACCGGGTACATCCTTGTTAATAACTATAAGCCGGTCTTTGACGAGGTCGGAAGGAATCGTTTCGATGTTGGGAAAATTGACGCTGTTGGTAATATTGCCGTAGAGCATATATCTGATCATTTCCCGGGCTGCCATAACAGCACACTTCTCTTCTGATTCAGAGGTTGATGCGCCAAGATGAGGAGTTAACAGTATCTTGGGATGTCCGATAAGTCTTTCTGTTGGAAAATCTGCGACATAACCTGCAAGCTGACCGCTTTCCAGGCCGTCCAGGACTGCCTGCTCATCGACAATCGGTCCCCGGGCGTAATTGACCAGGACTGCCCCTCTTTTCATTCGCGCGATAAAAGCATCATTTACCAGCGCCTTGGTTTTATCGATCAACGGGACATGAAGGCTGACGATATCTGCATCTCCAATACAGTCGTCAAGAGATTGGGTAAAATGTACCTCCGGCAGCAGCATATGGATATTTGCCAGCATCGGTTGAGGATCGAAGCCTGTAACATTCATATGACGGTGGACCCCTCCGTTAGCCAGCCTCACACCTATCTGACCAAGTCCGACAACAGCCAGCCTTTTTCCGGCAATTTCAACGCCTCGAAATGCTGCCTTCCGTTTTTCAACCTCAACGCCAACTTTATCTGGTTCCATCTCGCTCAGTGAGTCACAGAACTCAATTCCCTTCCAGATATTCCGCTGCCATACACCAATCATCGGGAATACCAGATCGACAACCGCACTGGCATTGGCACCCGGAGTGTTAAAAACACATATTCCTCTTTTGGTAGCTTGATCGACGGAGATATTATTGACCCCGGCTCCGGCCCGTGCAACCGCCAGCAGAGAATTGAAGTTATCAGTATTAACCAGCGAACTCCTGACAAGAATCCCCTGGGGATCAACCTCATCGCTTGAAACGGAAAACTGTTTACCAAAAAGTTCAAGTCCTTCTGAAGCGATATTATTGATTTTTTTTATTCGAAAAGCTGTCACAACATACTCCCTCTAACGATAACAATTATTAATTATATGGTTTTCTAACCCACTCATCACCCAGGTTGCATTTGGGTGAGTAATGACACATTCAAATCGTTTGTTCCACTTATATCTGCTTACGACGATTTCACCGCTCTTGTGAAATAAGCTGTGCGCGGTGCAGACCAAGAACATTATTCTCCCGCTCGGATAGAAAACGGACGATACCCTGCGCGGACTTCACCTCATAACCGATATGGATCAGGGATTCACGGGAAAAAAGGTAAAAAATCGATTTTTTAAAGAAATAGGCCCTGTCACTCTTTTCATAACACCCGGCAAGGGTCTTGGGAAGCTGATGAAATAAGGTTTTCCGCAACTCATTTGGTTCCAGGTCAGCGTCTTGCAAGTGATCCGGCAAAAAACGATGGCCGCATCGCAGCCAATCATAACAGAGAAGTTCCCTTAAAAGAGTGAAATCTGGCCTCGATTCCACGTGACGTAACAATAGTCTGCTCAGGGTCTCCTGGGTGGCAGCCTTCCAATAATAGCCCTGCTGGAGTAAGCGTTTAGATAATGATGAGAAAAAGAGTGACATATTTTCACCGCTCTTTAACAAATACCTCCAGATAGTTACAAAATATCTGTTATTAACGTACTTTTCCACGCATTCACTCAGCCAGTAAAGCTCCCGGAGGCTGTCCGCGCTGAGCCAGTTATTTGAATAAACGCTGTACGGCGGCCGTCTGCTTGCCCGATATCCGTTTTGCACCGCTTCTCTTTCGAGCAGTGTTCCGGGAAGCAGCTTTAACAATCCCATCTGGATATAATGGGGTCCCATTACAAAGATATCATTAAGAGATCGATAGAACGCTTCCTTTGTCTCAAACGGCAGACCGAGGATTAGATCGGCATGGAGATGAATAGTTTCCAATTTTCGGAGTCTTTGGACAACCATAGCCGCTGATTGCGGATTAATCGGTCGTTTGATTGCTTCCAGCGTTTCCTGATGGGTTGACTGGATTCCGATTTCAAACTGAAATCGTTTTGCATCCATCCCCTCAAGAAAGTCAAACATTTTATCAGTAAAGCGGTCCGGAGCAATTTCAAAGTGGAATAACGTTTGGCCCCCATGATCTTTCAGATAGTTCCAGATCTGCAGTGCACGATCCGGAACATCATTAAAAGTTCGATCGATAAATCGTACCACTGAAGGCTTGTATTTGAGGATATCAGCAAGTTCTTCTAAAACACGGTCGAGCGGTTTGTGATACAGCCCTTTTTCGGCTGAAGACAAACAATAGGTACAGGAAAAGGGACATCCTCTTGATGATTCATAGTAAACATGTCTATTCTTCAAAGGACCGGAAAAATCTTCAGGCCTGTATGGATAGTCAAAGTCCATCTTGCCGGTCTTGAAAAAAGAGGTGCTGTAAAACTGATGGAGACGCCCTTTTGCAAGATCTGAGAAAAAGGAATTATCAGTCCCCTCAATACTCCCCTTGTATATGGTAATCCTCTCTGATTTTCCCAAGCTTTCGCCGACAATCTCCGCCTGAGGTCCACCAACCACAAATCTGTATGTTTCATTAATCAGCAGCAGGTCTGAAATCAAAGCTATTGTCAGTTCACTGTTCCAGATAGCCGAGGAAAAAAAGAAGTAATCGGGATTCCCTTCGCATAACCGCTGGATGAGAACGTAGTGAGGATCATTGATAGTGTATTGACAAATCTCAACGGTAGTTTCCGGACTATTCTTTTCAAGCTCATTACGCAGATAAAAAAGGGACAGACACGAGTGGGTATAGCGCGCATTTATTCCTACGGCTTTGATATTCACCTCTTCCTCACCTTATAAATCCTATCTTTTTTTTTAGCATTATCAGTCATATTACTTATAAGTAGTTATTCATAAAGCACTGATTTTTTCTCCATAAATCTGTATCCTGCAAAAAAATGGGACCGTAATGTTAAAACTGTTTACCACGTTCATTTGCACAATCGCAATTACATTGGTTTTTTTTATGTCTGACACCACTCAATCCCTCGCTCATACCACAGAACCAATACCGCACATTGACCTTGCTCTTTCCTTTGACGTTGAACACGCTCTTCTTCGTGGAACAATGAAAGTTCAGATAACACCGGACTACCCGCTATCATTCAGGCTTGACGGCCTCAGGGTAACCGGCGCTGTATTAAGTTCACCGGGGCAGGAGAACCAGCTTGTCACTCCGCTGGATCCCTCCCTTCTCGTACTCCAGGCAACACCGTATGAGAAGACCCTGTTAATTTCATACGAAAAATCTGTGACCAGCAATTTCAGGGATAGCATCTCCAGTGATTCAATTGTTCTCACCTCACTCTGGCACCCGCTTCCTGACCGGAAGTCAACCTTTACGTTGAAGGCCCAGGTGCCGCCAGGGTTCACAGCAGTCAGTGAGTCCGACACATTTCCTGAGACCAGCCCTGATGGAGCTGCTTTATTTTCTTTCTCTCAACCGCTATTCAGCCTCACCTTTGCAGCCGCCCCCTATGTCAGAGAAAGCAGTGCGGTAAGAGACGGTCTCCTGGTGCATACACTCTTTTTCCCGGAAAACCAACACCTGGCCAAAGACTATCTCCAGTCGGCAGTTGATTATATCAAGCGCTATGAAAAACTGATTGGAACATTTCCCTATAACCACTACCTGATTGTGGAAAATAGTAATCCAACCGGCTTCGGGCTGCCCACTTTCACCCTGCTCGGTTCCCAGGTTTTACGACTCCCCTTTATCAGAGAGACCTCGCTCGGCCATGAAATTCTTCATTCATGGTTTGGTAACAGCATCAGTGTCAGACTGGACTCCGGTAACTGGAGTGAAGGGCTTACCACCTATCTCGCCGATATGGCCTATCGGCATGATCAGCATGAAGGTGGGCTGGCCAGGAAAGAAAAAATCCTCGAATACCTCAGTTATGTAAAACCTGATACACTGCCGCTTAAAGATTTCCGCTTTGCAGGTCACGCCACGGATACCAATCGTGCCACTCGAACGGTAGGGTATGGCCGGGCGGCATCGCTCTTTCACGAGCTGGAAATTCGTCTCGGCGAAGAGCTTTTCAATGAGACGATCCGTATATTTTATGAAAGGTATAGAGGAACTGAAGCCTCGTGGCAGAACATTCAAGAGTTGTTCGAGGAAGTTTCATCAAGCGACCTTAGCCGGTTTTTTACAGAACGGCTCAACAGCATTGATCTGCCGGACCTGGAGGTACGGGATATACATACCCACCAGAAAACAGACACAACTTCACTGTCCTTCACCATCGAACAAAAATCTGCCCTGCCATTTGAAATAACCCTGCCTTTTAAAATTAATACAACGCTGGGCGAATTAGATTTTAGCCAGCTGATCACTGAAAAAACAACCAAAATTGCCGTAGAATTCGACGGACATCCGCTTGAATTGATCATTGACAGAAATTATGACCTCATGCGAACGCTCTCTGACAAAGAGTACGTTCCTGTCTGGTCCCAGCTGATGGGGAACAGCAAAACCACCGTGATCCTTGCTGACCACAATGAGCAATCTGTCTATCAGCCGATACTTGATATGGCATCCCGTTACTCGTGGCAGGTAAAGGGCGCCGGGGAATTAGACAGCGATGGCGCCGCAGATGGATTTCTCATTTTTCTGGGACTCTCGAGTCCTCTTTCACGCTCCATGTATGGAATACCTGCACACCCGGAAGAAGGCTTTACTCTCGATATCCATTCGCACCCCTCAAAGCCTCAGCAGCCGGTGGCCCTGATCAGCTCGAGCAGTAAGACTGAAACCAATGGTGCTGTTTCCCGCTTATCACACTACGGTAAATATTCCTATCTGCATTTTAACCAGGGACGCATATCTGACAAGCGTTCCCGTCCCGCCGACCAGGGCCTCCACTTTCCAATCACTGAAAAGCCAGGCGGTATTGTCCTCTCACAATTGAGCAGCTTTAAGAACATGATTGCCCAGCTCAACAATTATCAGGTTATCTATATCGGGGAAACTCACACATCCCGTGCTGACCATCTGCTGCAGTTAATGATCATAGAGGCCCTTCACCAGAAAAACCCCGATCTTGCAATAGGTATGGAAATGTTTCCACGTTCAAGCCAGCATGCACTCGATGACTATATTCAAGACAGTGACGTCAACGAGGCAACGTTTCTCCGAGAATCAAGATATTATGATGTCTGGAGCTATGATTACAGATTATTCAGACCAATTTTCAGCTACGCCAGAAAACACAAGATTGATGTAATCGGCCTCAACATTGATCGAAAAATAGTTAGTTCAGTGTTCAAATCAAACGGCCTTGGCAACCTGGCACCGGAAGAACTCAGCGAACTGCCTGCTGACCGAGTCCTCGACATGGATGGTTATGCTGAGCGCCTGGGTGAGACATTTTCCTTTCATGGCACTATGGAACAGAATTCGGGTTCCTTTAACGGCTTCATCCAGGCCCAGGCAATCTGGGACGAAACCATGGCAGAATCAATCCATAATTATCTTATCGAACACCCCAAAGCAAAGATGGTTGTCCTTGCAGGGTCGCAGCACACCCGTAAAGACTCAGGTATTCCTCCCCGTGTTGAGAGAAGAATGGAACGCTCCCAGGCCAGTGTCCTTAATCTGGCAACAAGCCAGCTTTCAGCAGATGAACTCTCATCAGTCGCTGACTATCTGTTCCTGCTGGATGTTCCCGACTTCCTTCCGCAGGGAAAAATTGGTATCGTACTGCAGGAAAATACTGATGAAGATATTCCTGGAATGAAAATCATTGAGGTAAACCCCTCATCAAATGCGGTGCAGGCAGGTCTGCAAGTAAATGATATTCTCACTCACATCGATAATCAGCCGGTAACCAGTATGGATGACATCCGCACCACGATGCTTGAAAAATCTGCCGGAGAAAATATTACAGTTATGGTAAAAAGAGTGGACAAAAAAAACACGATTACTGATCATACCTTCATAATTGCCCTGTTTAATCCAGATATTAAAAGGACACACCCTTAAATCTATGATCGCTCTGATAGGTGAGGTAAGAGTAATTCGAGATAAGATTTAGACAAGATAAGAGGATCTATGAAGAACCTGGACATCCCGATGCATGGTGACAATACCCCACTTGATCAGGTCAGCCCTACGTCAACTGTCGCCAAAATTATTACCACCTCAGCTTTTCAAAACTTCTTCAATACCATCTCAAACGGTGGTTTCCTGCTTATTGCTGCTGCCATTGCAGCTTTTATCTGGTCCAACATCAACCCTGAAGGATACACTCATTTCTGGCACCAGGACCTCTCCATAAACATCGGCGGCGCAGTCCTTTCCCATTCTCTTGCACACTGGGTTAACGATGCCTTGATGACCCTGTTTTTCTTTACCGTCGGCCTGGAAATCAAACGGGAATTGCTCGTCGGAGGGCTATCGGAACCAAAAAAAGCAGCACTCCCGGTCGCGGCGGCAGTCGGTGGGATGATCGTCCCCGCCCTGATATATTTTATTTTTAATGGCAACTCTGACAGTTCTTCAGGCTGGGGCATACCCATGGCCACCGATATCGCTTTTTCTCTGGCGATACTTTCCACCCTCGGCAAACGGGTACCGTTTGGTATACGGTTATTCCTGACAGCATTTGCCATCGCCGATGATCTTGGCGCAATCCTGGTCATTGCTCTTTTTTATACACCAACGATCCACCTCTCCTACCTTGGTGCAGCACTGGTAATTTGCACAGGTCTGTTCGTTCTTAACAAACTCTGGGTCAGAAACACCCTGATCTATATAATCATGGGCGCTCTGCTCTGGTTCATGGTCGCCCATTCCGGCCTGCACGCCACAATCACCGGTGTTGTCGTTGCCATGTTTATTCCTGCAAAAAGCAGGTATAACACTGACCTGTTCCTGCAAATGGTACGGGAAAGACTGGAACAGATCCGCTGCAAGGGTGGAGACTGTGGCTACACTATCATGTTAAACCGGGAGCATCTTGAAGCCGTTCAGGCAATCGATACCGCCTGCAATGAGGTTGAGACCCCGCTTCAGAAAATGGAACATGTCATGGAACCGTGGATTGCCTATCTCATTTTGCCCCTGTTTGCTCTGGCAAATGCAGGCGTTGTCATGGCAGAACTGGACATGGTGGTTGCCATGCTGCACCCGGTTACTCTTGGTATAGCTCTTGGCCTCACATTTGGAAAACCGATAGGAATCACTCTGTTCACTTGGCTTGCCACTAAAATTTTAGGGGTAAATCTTATCGATGGAGTCACCTGGCCGATGATTGTCGGTGTCGGATTTCTTGGCGGAATCGGTTTTACTATGTCGTTATTCATCGGAGCGCTTTCATTTTCCGTCCCGGTTTACCAGGAGTACGCCAAGGTGGGCATCATCATCGGCTCTATTACCAGTGCATTTCTGGGTTATATCCTTCTCAGGATCGCCAGCACTAAAACAAAATAATCGTTGATGTTTGCAAGCTCAAACAACAGAAAGAGGCTCTTTTGAAACCAAACATAATGATTAAGCTCAGTTTTGATTGAATGGAAAAATGATTCGGCGTGCTTCGTGGTTGTCGTTACGAGTAATAGACCTGGCCTCCATGAAAATGCCTCGACAGTAGCCTGAAAGCTTATTATTTATAGCGGCGAAAGTCTTAACTTAGCTGTTATACTTCTGTTCATAATAGTCCAATCGCCTTTCCAGCTCGGAAATTTTGTCGAGCAGGTCAAGAACGAGTCCACAGCTGGAGATACTTATTTTCAGATCGTCTCTGAGTCTTAAAATTACGGCTAACTTCGACAGGACACCCTCATCGAACAGCAAGTGTGGTTTCTCTATCACTGGATCAATAAGCCCGAGAAGATAGAGTCTTTGGATCATATCCGGGTGAAGTCCGACAAGCCGACTTATTTCATTAATGGTCAGCAACGTACTATCGCACCTCTGCTCGTAAATCAGTATTTCATGATTAACCATGGCTTCCTGCTCTCTGGTGTCTTTTTTCACGAGGATTGAATTTTGATTCTCTTGACAGTTCCTCCAATAATTTCTCCTCAGCACTGGTCAGTTTGTCAGGTATCCTGATTTCCAGTTCAATAATTATGTCGCCCTGTGTACCGCTTCGCTTTGGTATGCCTTTGCCACGCAAACGTAATTTTCTGTGGTTTTGTGAACCTTTTGGGATGGTCAGGGTGACACTCCCTTCAACTGTCTGGATCGGTACTTTCGTTCCAAGGGCTGCTTCCCACGGAGTTACCGCAACCACTGAATGTAAATTGTGCCCGTCCACCCGAAAACGAGAATCTGGCGCTATATTGATCTTGAGCAGCAAGTCTCCGGTTACGCCTGTTCCAGCGCCTTCTTCTCCCTGCCCGGCAAGACGGATAACCGAGCCGTTGGTCACACCCTTTGGAATTTTAACCTGCAGTGTCCTGGTAGTGGGGCGAATTTGCCCAGCCTGGTCCGATTCATATGACTGCAGAGATATGGACTTGGTTGAACCGTGATAGACATCTGCAAGTGAAACGGTGATCTCAGCTTCATGGGATCGGCCCGGCCTGTCAAATCCGCGATAATTGCTCTGGCTGGTATCAAAACCACCGCCGAAAAGGCTGTTGAAGAAGTCACTGAAGCCGTCATCCTCGTTATGGCTGGTGTCTCTGCTGTACTTGAAGGAGCTTGAGAAATTCTCAGCACCCGATTGTTTCCTGAAATCCTGTTTCCCGTTAGGAGGTTGCTGAAAACCACCCTGCTGCCAGTTTTTACCATAGGCGTCATAGAGTTTTCGTTTCTCCGGGTCCTTGAGAACAGCATTGGCTTCATTGATCTTTTTGAATTGGTCTTCAGCTCCATTGTCTTTATTCACGTCCGGATGAAATTTACGTGCGAGCTTCCGGTAGGCCCGCTGAATCTTATCCTGCGAGGCATCTTTGGAAACACCAAGTATCTTGTAATAATCAACATAATCCATGATGGCAGCCACTCAGTAAATAATAACGGATATTTGAATCATCAATATACATTAATACATCAATGACTCTTTTTCCTTGATGTATTTTTTCATATCCTCGATAGTTCGCTCACTATACTTGATGATTTTTTCCAGCTTTATTCGGAATTTATCATCAGGACTCAGCATTTCATCAGCTTTATCAAGTAATGTTCTACCCCTTTTCAGATACCTATCTACCTCCACTATCAGCATTCTTCTGCGATTGTGCTTTTCCTGCTCTGCATCAAGAAACGGTATCAATCTGCTGATGGATAATTCAATCAGATAATCGCGGGATGTTTCAAGCTCTCTTGAGATCTCATCGAGCAGCTCCAGAGACCCCCTACTCAAGACAAATGTTTTCTGTCTTCTCTCTCTATTTTTATTCACTCCCGTTTGTTCAGCGGCTGCCAAATTCTCAAGTGATATACGGTCTTCAACCAACTGATCTATTAACGATTTTTGTTGAACATTCAAATGTTTTGCCGCAACCTTGAGCAGGTCGATTATCTGGTCAGGCAAGCTGAACGTCGCCCGGACAGACTGCTTTTCCCGAAGGAGCTGAGCGTTCAGTTTTAATATATCCGTGTTTTTATTTCGCTTGATCTCTTTCATTTCAACCCTCCAGAGACATACAATAAACCATTTATATTACTTTTGCCATATAATTGTTATGAGTAACTTTTGTAATTAAATATTTTAAATATTTTTTATTTAATCGGCACTTTTCGTAATTATTTTAGTGGTGAATTAATTGATAGCAGATCTCAATGGCTCCATCGGTTTTTATGATGAGTGGTCTGCATAAACAAAACAAATGGAGGTGTGCCATGTTTGCAAGAGTAGGAGATATTGATAGGATGTTTGGGACAATGGGATAGCTCAGGGATCGACTCGGCACTGTTTTTGACGATTTCGACAAATCTGTCGGAAACGCATATAACTGGACTGCCGTTGGAAACTTGCCTAAGACCAATCTGTATGACCTGGGGAGTCGATTTGAGCTGATTGCTGAAATTCCCGGTCTTGGAAAAGATGACATAAACGTTAAAATTCAGGGGAACTACCTTGAAATCAGCGGGACAAGAACGGTAAACGTACCCGAGGGCTATTCAACCCATAGAGCGGAGCGACTTTGCCGGCCGATGTCGATTCTGGAAAGGTCTCTGCAAACCTCAAAGACGGCCTGCTTGTGTTGAGCCTGCCAAAGTCTGAGGCTGCAAAGCCGAGAATGGTGGGGATCAAAACCGGGTAACGATGAATAGTAAACATGCCGGGTCCAGAGGGCCCTCCATTTGTACCTTCACGGGAGCTGCTGTTCAATTCCCATTGGCACTTAGCTGAGCACCTTGAAATTTCACGTATAAGGGCTTTGAACTGTTTGAGCAGAACTAGTTTTCAAACTCCCGGAATATTTCAGGGCACGCAAGGTGCCCAAAGGACCTGGTGATAGAATTAATCTTATGGCACTCACTTGTTGGACTTTCGCTTCCACGGTTTGAAAATTGAAATAAAAACCGTAATCATCAGCACAAACACCTGGGCAGCTCCGAAAATCAGGTTCATTCTCTGATTGTATAGATACGTATCGTCAGAGAGAGCAGTCAGCCCCAACTCTCCCGAGA
>RCNC010001011.1_pt1 | contig 18777 bp, 8 predicted proteins | sample 2041301 | NCBI WGS metagenome assembly RCNC01 (sample SAMN09708231, study PRJNA481090) | Marine sediment metagenome, whole genome shotgun sequencing project. | biome: marine sediment; feature: ocean; material: sediment; isolation source: Sewage treatment plant 13A marine sediment (STP13A) ... | reverse complement strand
GCGAAATAGACGCCGCTGGGTACCTGGCGGCCGGCCGTGTCCCGGCCGTTCCAGTCGATCTCACGCCGACCCACCGACAGGTCGCCCTCGAACACCCGCCGGATGTGCCGGCCGCGCACATCGTAGACATCCAGCGTGGCGCTCCCGGCGACCGGAGCGTCCATCGCCAAGGTAACTTTGGGGTTGAAAGGGTTGGGCCAGGCCGTCAGAGCTGCCTTCACGGGAGAAGCTCCCGACCCTGGCACATCGGCCGGCTCATATGGCCGCGCCATCCAGACCTGCTGGGGCTGGGGCACACCCTCGATGGTGTCCCGCCGCGTCCAGGCCAGGACCACTTCGTTGTTCAACGAGACATCCAGGTCGAGCCCTCGCTGCAGCTGGCCGCCGTCCTGACCCTCCAGGAAATCGCCGGCGTCAAACCAGCCGCCTTCGGTCTTGACCCAGTACTCCAGGGTATGGTTGAGGGGATCCAGCATGGCCCCCGAGCCGATCTGCATCCAGAAGGCGTGGATCCGACCCGTGGGATCGGCGAGGTTGGTGGCCAGGCGGGGCGAGAAGGGCCAGTCCATGTCGTATAGATCGACCGTCATGTTCTCCTGGGGGGCCCAGCCGCCGCCAAGTTCATGGCCGAGGTAGTGGATGGATCCGCAGGGGCAGGTCGGCTGCGGGCCCAGGCCCAGCACGTTCATGTTGACGCCGTAGGAGGTCACCACGTCGAAGGAACCGCCGATGGGCGAGGGCGCCGATCCCCCGTCCCCCGGCACGATCACGGGGTCGGTCCAGCCCGCCGCCAGGTCCTTGGTGACGTACACCAGGTCATAGTTCCCGAAGGCCTGGGTAAGGTAGAAGATCCTCGGCCAGGGCCCGGCCGGGCCGACACCCCAGGTCATCTGCGGCAAGGGCATCAGGCTGGGTTCCTCCGCCACGATCTCCAACGGGGACCAGCCGCTCCCGGCCCCTTTGCCCGTATAACGCACCTGGTAGTCCCCGAACGGTGGGTTGGTGGAGGTCATGACGGTCATGAACACGTAGGGACCCGCCGCGTCGGAGGCCACACCCCACAGGTCGAGGCCCATCAGCGCGCCACCGGGATCGACCATTGCGAAATTCTCCAGATCCCAGACGCCGTTCAGGTCGGACTCGTACACCAGGATCATGTCGCCGCTGGGGACGGCGGCCACGAATCCCTCGCGGGTCCAGCAGATCTGCGGGACGCCGCCCGAATTGAAGAGGACCGGTTCGGGCCACAACTCGTCGGTCGCCGGGCTGGTGGGCACCTGCTGAACCATGGCAAAACTCATGAGGATCACCCCGCCCTCGGCCTGGTACCCGATCATGGTCAGCCCGTCGGGAGACGTGGCCACGGTCGGGCCGTTACAGTCCGCCTCGTGGGTCGTGACCTGTTCGATTTCGAAGGAAGCGAAGACCGGTGCGGCAAAAAGGAAGGCGAGCAGGGCGGCGATCAGGACGGAGCGATTCATGGTATCCCCCTTGGCTGACGAGTTGGCGTTTCGTCACCCTTAATGATACCAAAAGGGAGCGCTCAGGGAAACCCTACCCGGCGCACCAGATCCTTGAACCGCGGGTCCTCCGCATAGTCGCCCGGGTAGATGTCGGGAGTCATCTTCAGAAACACCATGTTGGTCGACTGGTCTTCGAAAGACTTCTCGAAATTGGCGATGGCCCCCTCGTTATCCCCGAGTCCGATCTGGATGATGGCCAGGAGGGACGGATCCACGTATTCCTCCCGGCTCTCAAGGTCGGCCAAACCGGCTCGGGCCTTGGCGGTTTCCCCGCACAGGGCGTAGGTGTAGTCCAGCCAGCTTCGCGTGGAGGGCGTCCCGCTTCCGGCCAGCAGATCCTCCGCGACCGCCGCCGACTCGAGCGCCTCGGTGCAGCGACCCATGTGGGCGTAGGTCTTGCCCAGCTTGATGTGGCCCCAGACCCAGTTGGGGTTCAAATCGAGGGCCCGCTTGAACTGGGCCGCCGCCTTGTCGTACTCCTTCATGGCCATGTAGGTGAAGCCGAGGTCGTGCGCGGTGACATGGGACAGGGGGTCCAACTCTTCGGCCCGGGAATGGAGTTCCACCGCCTTGTCGTAGTTCGTGGTGAAGATGCAGAAGTCGCCGTAGGTCATGACCGGCGGCACGGTGCCGTCGCTCCGTTCGTAACCCCGGCGTAAGTCGGCCTCGGCCCCGGCCCAATCCCAGTTGAAGTACATCTTAATCAAGCCCGACGCGGTGGAAGCTTCGGGCAGGTCCGGGTCCAACTCCATGGCTTTGCGCGCCGCCTCGGTGGCCAGGCCGAAGGTCGGCTCCCTCTCGGACCCCCTCAGGAAAAGCTGCCGGGAATAGGTGTGGGCCAGTCCCGCCCAGGCCAGGGCGAAGTCCTGATCCAACGCGATGGCCTGCTGGAAGGAATCAATGGCGCTGTCCATCTCCCGCCTCGTGCCCGTCGTGAAGTACATTCCCTTCAGGTAGAGGCGGTAGGCTTCCGGATTGGCGGCGGAGCGGCGTTCCAGCAGTTCATCGCCCCCGGCCAGTTCCAACTGCAGGGTTTTAGCGATGGTCCCGGTGATGTCGTTGGAGATGGACTGGACTTCCCCTACCGGCCGGGTGTACCGCTCCCCCCACAGCTGGCGGCTGTCCTTGGCGGCCACAAGTTCGGTGCTGATGTCGAGATCGTCCCCGTGACGAACCACCCGGCCGAACAGGAGGGCGTCAACGTTCAGGCGGCTGCCAACCGCCGCGTGGTCGATCTCCTGGCCCTTCAGCGAAAAAGCGGAAATCCTGGAGATCACCTTGAGGTCGGGAACCTGGGCCAGCGTGTTGATGAGACTCTCGGTCACCCCGTCGCACAGGTACTCCACCTCCTCGTCCCCGGTGGTGTTTTCGAAGGGGATCACCACGAGGGAATCGATCTCTGCACCCGCGCGCGGAGCCAGGAAATAGACCGCCGCCACGGCCGCAACCGCAACCGACGCCAGGATGCCGGCCAGCAGGCCCCGTCGCCGGGGAGGTTTCCCGCCGAGGTCGATCTGCGATGACGTCATCGTCCCCGACTGGTTGGTTCTTTGAAGACTGCGGAGATCCACCAGCAGACCGCGGGGAGTCTGATACCGGTGGTCGGGTTCCTTTTCCAAACACTTGAGGATGATCCGCTCGAGCTCGGGCGAAACTTCGTAATTGAACCGGGCCAGGGCCTCGGGTTCGCGGTGGGTGATGGCATGGATGATTCCCAGAAGGCCGTCGCTGTCGAAAGCCTTCCGGCCCGCCACCATCTCGTATAGCACCGTGCCCAGACTGAACAGGTCGCTGCGGGTGTCGATCTTGCTGCCCTGGGCCTGTTCCGGGCTCATGTAATGGGCTGTTCCGAGTACGGCGCCTTCGGCGGTCTGGGACAAAGATGCGGTATGGTCGCCCGATTCGGATTCCAGAGGTTGCATCAACTTGGCCAACCCGAAATCCAGGACCTTCACTTCACCCCGCCCGGTCAGGGCGATGTTGGCGGGTTTGATGTCCCGGTGAACGATGCCCTTGCCCCGCGCCTCTTCCAGGGCGTCGGCCACCTGAACAGCGATGTCGAGGATTTCGTCCTGCTCGAGGGAAGACTCGGACAGCTTCTCGCTGAGGTCGGCGCCCTCCACGTATTCCATGGCGATGAAGTGGGTGCCGTCCTGTTCACCGACATCATATATGTGGGCAATGTTGGGGTGACTCAGGGCCGAGGCGGCGCGTGCCTCACGCGCAAACCGACTGCGGCGACCGGGGTCCGCGGCCACTTCGGCCGGCAGGATCTTGATGGCCACCCTGCGCCCCAGCCGCAGATCTTCGGCCAGAAAGACCTCGCCCATGCCCCCCGCGCCGATCTTCTCGCGGATTTCAAAATGGCCGAGCTTGTCTCCAGCCTGCATGATGGCGCGCCTTTTCGTGGAGGGTTCCCGCTAGTCCCTTACGGCAGCAGGTCTGGTGAGCAAAAGGAGATGGGCGGCCGTCCAGCTGAAATGCCGGACGTTCTGCCCCGCTCCCGTCACAGAATAGTGGTTCTCCCCCAGAAACGCACCCGGAGTGGCCGCGCCAGCCGCAAGTACATGATCTTCTTCCAGCACCTGACGCCCATCGTCTGGACCTCGGTTGCCGACAGCGGGGTCCGGAGGGCCGCACCAGGACGGGCCTCCGGGCGCCCCGTAAAATACCGAAAAAAGTCTGTGGCTGATCACCCCCAAATGGTATATCTACCATCCACTCTCAGCTCAGAGGCGGAGAGTCTTGGAAGCCAATTACGGCTGACTGATCTTCAACCCCTTTATGGGAGGTTGGACATGAAAACGAATTGTTTCAAACTGAGCGGATTGTTCCTGACACTGGTATTGTTTTCGATATTGGCCGCCACGTCCATGGGACAGGACCTGCGTTCTTCGTTGTTTGCCGAAGCCGATGAACTTATTTCCCTGGGTCAGGAGTCCCGCGCAGACGTCCTGGCGCCCAAGAGCTGGGGCAAGGGCATGGAACGCTTCATGGCGGCCGAGCAAAAACTCTCCCAAGGCAAGAACCTTGATGATATCCGCAAGGACCTCACCCAGGCTGTCGCCAGCTTCCAGGATGCCATCAAGGCCACCGACCTGGCCATGGTCACTCTCGCCCAGCCCCTGAAGGCGCGTGACGATGCCGCCATGGTGGACGCTGCCAATACAGCCTCGGACCTTTGGGCCCAGGGCGAGGCCAAGTTCGCCGAGGCCGGCCGCAAGCTCGAGGAAGGCAACGTCAATGACTCACGCAAGAAGGGCTCGGAGGCCGAGGCTCTCTTTCGGGACGCCGAATTGTCCGCCATCAAGACCTCGTTCTTCGAAGAGACCCGCCAGCTCCTGGCCCAGGCCCAGAAGGAGAAGGTAGAGAAGACCGCCCCGGTGACCCTGGACCGGGCCGCCGCGCTGCTGGCCGAAGCCGAAAAGGCGCTCAATGAGAACCGGTACGATACCGACCGCCCCCGCTCCTTGGCCATGGAGGCCAAGTACGAAGCGCGGCATGCCTTGCACCTGGCGAAGATGGTCAAGATGATCGACGAGAAGGTCATGACCCGCGAAGAACTCATCCTCGAAGCGGAGAAGCCGCTGGCCCGCATCGCCGGTACCTTGGACCTCCGCGTGGGATTCGATGAAGGCTTCGCCAAGCCGACCCAGGCCATCGTGGACGCGGTCGACGCTCTTGAGATGGATCAGAACCAGCTGGCGAGCAATCTGCAGGACCGCGACGACACGGTTGCCGGTCTGACCGAACAGGTGAGCCAGCTGGAAGCCAAGCTGGGCGGCGCCTCGGAGGCCCAGGAGGTTCTCAAGGCCCAGATCGAGGCCCAGGAAGTTGCCCGTCGCCGTTTCGCCCAGGTGGAGCAGCAGTTCACCCGCGAGGAAGCCCGGGTTCTGCGTGAGGGTGGAAAGGTGGTCATTCGCCTGGTGGGGATGAACTTCTCCTCGGGCCAGTCCGAAATCCGGCCCGATCATTTTGCCCTCTTGACGAAGGTCAAACAGGCCATCGCGCTGTATCCCGACGCGAAGATCACCATCGAGGGCTACACCGACGCCTACGGTACGGACGAGGCCAACCTCAAGCTGTCGCAGAAACGAGCCGACGCGGTGGCCCAGTACCTGCTGGCCAACTCCAACCTGATGGGCGGCAACCTCCAGGCCGTCGGATTCGGGGAGGCGCATCCTATCGCCAACAACGAAACCAAGGAAGGACGGGAGAAGAACCGTCGTATCGATGTCGTCATTGACCCGGCGAAGTAATTCCGCTCTCCGACCGGCCCCCACCCGGGGGCCGGTCGCCACCAAGAAACCTACCGAAAAATGCCCCTCGGGAACCCCATCTCCACCTTGACAGAGCTGGCCCCCTGGGGCATACTTTGATCGGTTACCGTACAAAGCGTTGAATCCAGTTGGTATTGCCCTAGGTCGGGTCCGATCCCCTTAATTCCTCGCGGAGGCCCCATGTGAAACTGACCACACGCCACCTGTTCGCCCTGGCGACGATTTGCCTTCTGATCCTCGTGACGGGTTGCAGCGACCGGGATCCCTCGAGCCTGCCGGTGGGGCGCGCGGACATCGACCCCATGGTCTTCGACGAAGAGTACGATCCCATCAACGTTCTCTACGGCGCCGACGCCTACTTCCAGCCATTTTCCGGCACCTACGCCCAATCCCTGAAGGTGGATTCCCTCTTTGCCTCCAACGGGAGCCTGTCCATCAAGGTAACCGTGCCGCCGGACGGGTCGCCACTGGGCGCCTATGCCGGAGGGGTTCTGACCGCGGTGGCGAGCCGGGACTTCGCCGATTTCAACGCGCTGACCTTCAAGGCGCGCACCGATTCCCTTTCCAGCATTACGTTGAACACCGTCGGGTTCGGCAACGACAACACGGGAAATTCCCTGTTCGAGGCGGGCCGGTCGAACATCAACATCGGTCCGGAATGGACAAAGGTTGTCATTCCCATCCCCGCACCTTCCAAGATCGTTTCCGAGAGAGGGCTGTTCACCTTCGCCGAAGGCTGGGAGGCGCCCCACGTCCTTGGTTATGACATCTGGTTCGACGAGATCCAGTTCGCCCAGGTCAGCAACATCACCAATCCGCGGCCCCGCATGCCCTCGGGATCCATCCAGTCCTTCATAGGCACCACGGTAAGCCTCGAGGGGACCATGACCATCTTCGAGGTGGACGGGGCTTTTGTCTTCGTCAACCATTCGCCCAACTATTTCGACTTCCTTTCCTCGGACCCCGCCGTGGCCGTGGTGAACGAGAGCGAAGTCACCATCGTCGGCGAAGGCACGGCGGCCATCACCGGGAAACTGGAGGGCCTCGACGCCGCCGGTTCGGTCGGCCTGAGGGGATTCCTCCCGCCGGCCACCGCCGCGGTTCCTCCCTCCCTTCCCGGAAGCGACGTGATCTCGATGTTCAGCGACGTCTACAGCGACGTCCCGGTGGACACCTGGAACACCAACTGGAGCCCTACCCAGCTCCAGGACTATGTGATCGCCGGCGACAACACGAAGATGTATTCCAACCTGACCTTCGTGGGTATCGAGTTCCTGAACCCGACCATCGACGCCTCGGCCATGACCCACTTTCACCTTGACCTCTACGCACCAGTGGGAACAAACTTCAGGGTCAAGTTTGTGGCTTTCCCTCCGGAATTTCCTGACGGCGTGGAGACCGCGGACCTGACCTTCGACTCCGCGACCACGCCTCCTTTCACCTCTGGCGCGTGGGTTCCGCTCGAAATCCCCCTGGCGGATTTCATCATTCCCGAAGGCTGGGACTGGTCCCATGTCGGGCAGCTCGTGTTGAGCACCGCCAACTCCCAGCTGGTGTTGGTGGATAATGTCTACTGGCATAAATAGTATGGGTCGATTGGATATCCGTTTTTCTTGGGAGCTGGCTGGATGCAGAACGACAATTTGACCTGGAAGGGATTGCGGAGAACCGATCCCGACCGTCCGCGCCCCCTGGCCGACGCCGTATTGAGGCTGATCTGGGAAGAACACCATATTTCCCGCGCGGAAATCGCGCGACGAGCTGGACTTTCCCGCTCCACGGTTTCCGAGGTGGTCGGCGAGATCCTGCCCATGGGCCTGATCGCCGAGGTCGGCGAAGGCCCCTCCGGCGGCGGCCGTCGGCCCATCGTCATCGAATTCCAGGACGATGCCTGTGTCATTCTGGGTGTGGAGATGAGCGCTACCCACGTGGCGGTCGCGTTGACCAACCTGCGCGGCAAGGTCCTGTCCTGGACGACCCGGGACCATCCCGTACGCTCCGATCCACCGGGAACCCGCCAGATAATCACCGAACTCTGCGGTCATTGTCTCGCCTCCCCCGCGGCCGCCGGCCGGCCCCTGGTCGGGATCGGCGTCGCGTTGCCCTGCCCGGTGGACCCCTCCCATGACGAGGGCCTGTCCACCGTCGTGCTCCCCGCCTGGGAAGGACGGTTGGGCCTGGAGGATCTCAGCGAAAAATACGGAGTACCCCTTCTTTTCGACAACGACGCCAACCTCGGCGCCCTGGGCGAACACTGGTGGGGTGTCGGCCGCGACGTCGACAACCTCGCCTACATCAAGGTGGCCACCGGAATCGGTTCTGGGCACATCATCGGTGGGGAAATATACCGTGGCGCCACCGGGGTCGCCGGCGAGATCGGCCACATCGCCATCGACCCCCACGGGAAACGCTGCATCTGCGGCCTGCGGGGCTGCCTGGTCACCATGGCGGGCGGACACGCCCTCGAAACCCGCGCCGCCGAACTGGTGCCCGACTTCCCCGACAGTGAACTGGCCGGAAAAAAATTCACCGTCCATGACATCGAAAGCGCGGCCCTGGCCGGGGACCCCCTCGCGCTGCAGGTGATCCGGGAGGCGGCCGAGCACCTGGGCACCGCCGTGGCCGGACTGCTGAACCTCATGAACCCGGCGGCCGTGGTCCTGGGCGGCGACCTCTCCCGCCTCGGCGAACTGGTGCTCGCGCCCCTGCGTGAGAGAGTCCGCAGCCGCACCCTCGTCAGCTCGGTGGCGGCGGCCGAGATCCTGGCCAGCAAGCTCGGCCTCCAATCGGTGGCCGTCGGTGCGGCCACCCTGGTCCTGAAAACCGCGCTCGCGGACTCCCGGCTCTTTCCCGCCATCGCCAATTCTGTCAATACCTCGTCCGTCCATGCCTCGACCGAGGATTCCGCCTCATGAAATCCGGATTGAACCTGCTGGCGGCCCTGCTGATTCTGGCCGCCATCGGTGGCTGCAGCCAAGAGGAAAAAATCCCGGAGTACGGGCTCATCTGGCAGGATGAATTCGAGGGTCCAGCCGGGCAGTTGCCCGATCCTGAAAAATGGGTGTTCGACATCGGCACCGACTGGGGCAACAAGCAGCTCGAGTTCGACACTGACCGGGCGGAAAACGTCAGCCTGGACGGGAAGGGAAACCTCACCATAACCGCACGCGAGGAGGAGTTCAACGGGCAGCCCTATACTTCCGGCCGCATCAAGACCAAGGGACTGTTCGAGCAGACGCATGGTCGTTTCGAAGCGCGCATCAAGGTGCCGGTCGGCCAGGGGATCTGGCCCGCGTTCTGGCTGCTGGGTGGTAACATCGACGAGGTGGGCTGGCCGAAGTGCGGCGAGATCGACATCATGGAATACCGAGGACACGAACCCCGCGTTCTTTTCGGCAGCATCCATGGCTCCGGCCATGCCGGGGACGACGCCGTTACCAAGAGGCTCGTCCTGGAAAAGGGAGAATTTCCCCAGGCTTTCCACCTGTTCGCCGTGGAATGGAACGAGGATTCCCTCACCTGGTTCCTCGACGGCCGGGCCTACCAAACCGTCACCCCGGCCGACCTGCCGGACGGCGCCACCTGGGTCTACGACCACCCGTTCTTCATCATCTTGAACGTCGCTGTCGGCGGCCACTGGGCCGGCGCACCGGATGCGGAAACCGTATTCCCCCAGGCCCTGCTCGTGGATTACGTCAGGGTTTACGGAATCGTTCCCTGATCCCTGAATCAAAAAAGGCCCGGTCTCTATGACCGGGCCTTTTTTTGTCCTGCCTGGAAGCCTAGATGACCAGGTGCAGGTAGGTCCTGATCTCCCACTCCCGGCCATCAGGCAAGCCCTCGGGATAGAGTTCGAACTCTTCGGGCTCGGGCACCCCTTCGGGCGTGTAGCGGTTGGAGTACCGGTCCAGGGTCCGGTAGGTCCCCCGCACGCCGAACTTGGTCTGCGGGAAGCTGAACCACTGGGGCTTGCCCAGGTTGAACGAGATGTCCGCCATCAGCTGCAGGGGGAAGGTCAGGTTGTGGTCGCGATGGTAGTCATAGGGACCCCAGTCATTGACCTTGACGTGGCTGGCCAGGGCGATGGCGGGCCAGGCGATCCGGCTGTCCACGCCGAAGCGTTTAATCAGGCGTTCGTTGTCGCCGTTGGGTTCGACATCACCGAAGTAGATGTGGCTGATCATGCGCGTGTTCTGGCCGAAACGGTTGACGATCCGGCATTTAACCTCCCACAGATCCCGGGCCGGTGTGGACCCGGGAAAGGCAAACACGTCCTCGGTGTCGGAAATGAACAGGCCCGCGTCGGCAGTGGTGTGATGCCGCTTATAGATGAAGCTGAGGCTGGCCGCCAGATTGGCGCCCTCCCGGATGTCGTTGTCCCAGGCCCACATCCAGGTGGCGGGTTCGGGATCGTAGGCGATCATGATCTCGCCCGCCGTCGTTTCGCGATTGTGGCGCACGGCGAAGGGATCATCGATCCGGTTGCGGGGACGGCCCGCGGTGCCCGCCAGCTGGTCCGAATGGGGCATGGGCCCGACGACGGGCTTCTGCCACAGGAAGTTCGGCCCGATCTGCCAGGTGCCCAGCGAATAGGCTACCCCGGTGATGCCGTTGATCTGGTTGCCCATCCCGCTGTCCTTCAATCCCCACCCGGTGAAGGTGGGAATCGCCGTCGGTCCCGCCTCGGCGACCAGTCCCATGTAGGCGCCCTGTCCGTACCAGTTCCAGCGCCCCTTCTGATAGGTCAGCTTGCCCTTGAAACCGAAGGTATCCTCCGCTTTGACCACATCCTCCCGGACATCCCCGGGCGCGATGGGATTGCCTGAATTCACGAGGTCTTCATCGATCAGCTGGAAGGTTTCGTCCTCGCGAGGCTGTCCCGACCAGATGGCCCCGCCTTCGAAATCGAACGGGCCCAGCTTCGTGGCCATCGCCAGGGACGCCTTGCGGGTGGAGCGCTCGGGAATGGCGATCGAGCTGGTCAGGGACGTCTGCTGGGCGAAGTCCTCCTGGAACATCCCGGTCCAGTCGATGCCCCCGATGTTTCGCTGGTACTTGACGAAGACCGCCGGGTTCGCCCCCCACCAGAGCTGGGGCCCGAAGGCCAGCTTCAGGCCCTCAAGCGACTTCTTGCCGGCAACTTCCGCGCCGATCGGCGCCATGCCGTTGTAGATGTCGACATTTTCCCCGTAGAAGGCGTCCCGGTAGAGGCCGAAGAAGTCACCCTCGTACTGCCAGTGCAGGTGGCCCACCCGGTAGAATCCCTGCAGGCTGAACCAGCGGTCGTCCCAGGAGATCTCAGCCTGGTAGACCTTCACCCGCTCGAGGGATTCGAGTTCGACAAGGTCGCCGTTGTTGTCCTTGATCGTACGGGACCGGCCGCGGTTCTCGTAGAAGATCTCATCGATGGGATTCTTCGGAACCCGTCCCAGCACGTTGAGAGACATTCGCCCGCGCACTGCCTCGTTGGGCTTGGCTTCGATGTCGGCGAAGAACGACTGCCCGTGGTCGAAGCCCAGGAACGAGGGATATCCTTCCTGCGGCTCCTCGATGGGCGGCGTGGAAATGTTCTTGCCGCCGGTGCTGTAGGTTTCGAACTCCATGCGCAAGCTCGACACACGCACCTTGCTCAGGGTTTCGGACTTCAGCTGCGCGGCGTCCCCCCGGGCGGCCAGGACCGCCCCCATCGGGGTGATGGCCCCGAAGTGTTCCCGAATGGCGTCGAGGTCCGTGGTCGGCGCGTAGGGATCGAGCCGGTAAGCGTCGCGCAAGGCGTAGTAGGCCGCCCTCGGGTAGACCTCATAGATTCCACGGGGATCGTTGAATCCCTTGGCGCAGATGCCCCACCACTCCTCGTTCATGTTGTTGTCGCCCTCGCGATAGTCTACCGGGTAGCCGGAGTTTGGCCACGAGGCGTTGGTGTCGTGAGTGCTCAGATTGGCGTCCTGCTTGTATTTCCACCAGCCGTCGCTCCACTGGAACGTCATGCCGCCGATGGCGTTGCCCACACGGCCCTTGCCCGCCGACTGCTCGTAGATTTCCTGCCACTGTTTCAGCAGGAAGTAGGCCTGGGTCTCCTGGTCCTCCTGCATGGTGACGGCGTTGAAGGCATCGGCGCCGAACTCGGTGAACAGGGCCGGGATGCCCAGCTTCTCGTCGATTTCCTTGAAAAAATCCCGTGCGGAAGTGCCGCGGTACACGTTCGAGCCGAGGATGTCAAGATTCGGGCACTCCTCGGCGATCAGTTCGATGTACTGCAGGTCACCGTTGGCGATCGCCACCGGGCGGAAGCTGTCCAATTCCTTGATCAGGTCGATCATCTCGCCGTACAGCGAGTAGAGGTAGCGGGCCTTGGCCGCGTTCCGCTCACCCTCGGGCAGGGCCTCGATCTCGAACGACGACCACGACAGGCCATAGTTGTTCTCGTTGCCGAGCAGCCACATCAGCACGCCGGGAGTGCCCCGGAACTCCTCGATCATGGCGGTGATTTCCTTCTTCACCTGCTGGCGCACCTTGGGGTCGCTGTAGTCCGTGTTCGGGTACCACACCCCGTCGATGGTCAGCCCGTACCGGGCCAGTGGATGGTTGATGACCGTCCAGATCCCGTAGGTCTCGTACACGTACTGCACCCACCGCGCCGGCATGCCGATGTAGTGGCGAATAACGTTGACGCCCATCGCCTTGAGCAGCGACATCTCCTTGGCCAGGGCGGCTTTGATGAAGTCGTCCGACTTGTCAAAGAAGGCGTAGGTATAATTCTCGCCGATGGGCATGTAGCCCCAGTTCATTCCCAAGACCATGAAATCCTGACCATCAACCTGGAGACGCGAACCGCTCTCGTCGTTAACCACCTTGATTTCGGGCATGTCTGCGGCGGCCGACTGGGCCACGGCAACACCGGGGCATACGGCCAACAGCAGGCAAAAAATCAGGGCGAACCGACCGGAAGAGTTGAGGCAGCCGTTAGCGATCGAATGCACGGGATTCTCCTTGGGTTGGTGGCTGGAAGGCATCGTCGACGGCGTTGGCGGCCATGACCTCGCGATACCAGAAGGCGCTGTCCTTGGGAATTCTTTGCCGGGTTTCGGAATCGATGCCGTACAGGCCGAACTTCTTGGAATAACCGAAACCCCATTCGAAATTATCCATCAGTGACCAGACGAAATAACCCGCGAGAGGGACACCTTCGGCCATGGCGCGACGGGCGGCCAGGAAATGATCACGAAGGTAGGTGACTCGCTTCGGGTCGGCGATGCGGCCTGCCGCGTCCGTCGGGTAGTCGTAGGCCGCGCCGCTTTCGGCGATGAATATCTGGGGCGGCCCGTACTCCCGATGGACCCTCATCAGGCTGTCGTACATCCCTTCGGGATAGACCTCCCACCCCATGTCGGTCGATTTTTCGGCGGGCGCAGTCACCGCCTGGGGCTTGCCGTCGGGGCCCGCTTTCATGACGTTCCGGCTGTAGTAGTTCAACCCCAGAAAATCCACGGGGGTGGAGATGGCCGCCATGTCGCCGTCCTTCACGAACGGCAGGTCGGGTCCTTCCAGATGGCCCGCGGCGATCCGGTCCGCCACGGCGTCGGCGGGATACGAACCGCGAAGAACGGGGTCGAGATACCAGCGATTGAAGAAGCCGTCGAACCAGCGGGCCGCGTCCCGGTCGCCTTCGCTGTCGGTGGCTGGATAAGAGGGGCAGTAGTTGTGGACGATGCCCACTTCGGCGCCCGCGGTCTCCCGGCGGATCGCCTCGGTCGCCCATCCGTGGGACAGCAGCAGATGGTGGGCGACCCGCAATCCTTCCGGCGGATCCAGGTGACCGGGGGCGTGGTGCCCTTCCTCGTGGCCGAGGGTGGCGATGCACCACGGCTCGTTGTGCGTCGTCCACTGTTTGACCCGGTCGCCCAGGTGCCGGGTCACCGCCGCCGAATATTCGACGAAGGCCTCGGCGGTGTCACGGGAGGCCCAGCCGCCCTTGTCCTGCAGGACCTGGGGAAGGTCCCAATGATAAAGGGTCGGGAAAGGCCTGATGCCAGCCTCGAGCAGACCATCGACCAGGGCGTCGTAAAAGTCCAGGCCGGCGGGATTGATCCGGCCCGTGCCCGTCGGAATGATGCGCGGCCAGGCGATGGAAAAGCGATAGGCCCCCAGGCCGAGCCACTTCATGAGATCGATGTCTTCGCGCCAGCGGTGGAAGTGGTCGCAGGCCACGTCGGAATTGGAGCCGTCCTCGATTTTCCCGGAAATTTCAGCAAATCGGTCCCAGATCGATTCTCCCCGGCCGCCTTCATGGCGACCACCCTCGATCTGCTGGGCGCTGGTGGCAGCGCCCCAGAGGAATTCCGCGGGAAAACGGTGGTCCGTCATCAAACATCAACTTCCGCCAAGGTCCCCTTCACGGCAATCTATTGTGCCTTCTCACTTTACAGGAACCAGTCATTTTTTAAAAAATATCTTTGTTCGGACTCCGAACATAGTGTATGATATAGATAGTTCTGTCAAGAGTTCTCTCGGCCTTTCAGGCCCCCTGAAAAAGACGGGTTTGGAGACCGAATCTGCTTCCCGCTTTCACATGAAATCACTTGACCCGGTAGGAAGTAAAGGGAAACGGCAGGATCGACCAAGGCAATCGGATCAGCCCGTGAGCTCGTTTCTCGGATACGACAGTGTTGGAGCCCTCGTTGGCTCCCCGCAGGAGGTAAATTGATGATGTCCCAGCGATCCCGACTCATGTTGACCCTGACCATCGGGTTGATCTGCCTGGTCCCCGCGGCTTCTTTCGCTCTGACGCCCTACAGCCAGGACTTCGAGCTCCTGGACCAGACAAACACTTTCGCGCTGGGTGATGACGGCTGGCTTGTCTTCGGAAACGTCTCAGACGCGCTCGGCAACTATCTCTACGGGTACGGGACCTTTCCCGCTCCCAATGATGGCGCCGGTTTTTGCCAGATCGACATCCTCCAGGGCGGCGTTGAGCAGGGTATTCAGCAACTGTCCGTCTTCAGCGACTACAACAACGTGGACCACGCCAACGGTTTTCTCATCGAGTCCAACACCTTCCGGGAATGGACCATCGGTGCAGCGGATGTCGGCACGACCTGGAAATTCGCCTACCAGGCCAAGATGGGAAACCTGGTGGCGCCTTCGACCGCCCTGGCGTTCATCAAGACCCTGGATCCGGCCAACGGCTTTGCCCTGACCAATTTCATCTCCGCCGACATGACGGCCATCCCTGATACCTGGGGCGGCTTCTCGCTCTCCATTCCCATCGACGCGAGCCTGTCAGGCCAGCTCATTCAGATCGGCTTCTCCAACGTCGCGAGCAATTATTTGAGCTCGGGTATCTTCTACGACAACATCGTCTGGGAAGAGGATGAGGTTTCGGCCGTTCCCGACGGTATCACCGCCTTCGGCGCGACCCTGGGCCAGAACTATCCGAACCCGTTCAACCCCATGACCCGTATCGACTTTGCCCTCGATCGGTCTGAGACGGTTGAAATCTCCGTGTTCGATCTGGGGGGCCGTCGGGTCGCCAGCCTGCACCAGGGTGAACTGGGCGCCGGGGAACACCATGTCATCTGGGACGGCAGGACCGACAGCGGCGCCTCCGCTCCGGCGGGACAGTACTGGTACATCCTGCGGACGGGATCCAGTCAGATTTCCCGCAGCATGGTCTTGTTGAAGTAGCGGCCTTTTCCATCCGGGAGCCGCCACTGGCGGCTCCCGGTCGAACTATATCGAAATCGAGACATTCATGATTTGTGATTGCACCGGCATTCCTCCTGTTACAACCTATGGACCAGCTTGCGGTTCCGGGATGGTCCACCATGAAAGGTAGGCCGGCCCCCGTTCCCGATTCCCTTCGAAACGAGGTTTCGCCCTTGGTTGCTACCGGCGGATTCGTGGACCTGGACGGGGAAACCTCCTACCGGATTTCCTCCTATCACCGCATGGCCCCCTTCCTGGTGAGCCTGGCCAGTGACACGGACCTCTGGATGTTCGTCACGTCGGGGGGAGGACTCACCGCCGGGCGCATCGACGCCGAGGGCAGCCTTTTCCCATATCGGACCATCGACCAGCTTCACGAGGGTCACCATCATACCGGACCGGTGACCCTGATCCGGGTAGCCGGAGACCGGGGGAAGCATACGCTCTGGGAACCCTTCAACGAGGCCAACGCGGAAAATCCCGCGGTCGAACGTAACCTCTACAAGAACATCATCGGGAACCGCCTGGTCTTCGAGGAGATCAACCATGATCTCGGCCTCGCCTTCCGTTACCAATGGGCCGGTTGCGACGAGTTCGGCTGGGTGCGAACGGCCACCCTGGCCAACCTGGGTCCGACCCCCGTGCAGGCCGCCCTGTTGGACGGCCTGCGGAATATCCTGCCTTACGGTGCCCCCCTCTCCCTGTATCAGCAGTCCAGCAACCTGGTCGACGCCTACAAGAAATCCGAAGTGGACCCCGAAACCGGGCTCGGCATTTTTTCGCTCACCGCCGGCATCACCGACCGGGCCGAGGCCCTCGAGATTTTGCGGGCCAACACCGTCTGGGCCTGCGGGCTGGAGGAATTCCGCGTCCACCTGTCCCTCGAAGCGATCGCCGACTTTCGGAACGGCCGGGTCGTTCCCGAAGAGAACCTGCTGAACGGGGAGCGCGGAAACTACCTGGTGAGCTCCAGCCTCGACCTGGCGCCGGGAACGTCCGCCCAGTGGCATCTGGCCGGCGATGTCGGGCGGGACCATCTTCAGATCGCCGAACTGTGCGGAGCCCTGGGTGAGGACCAGGACCTTGCCGGGCGGATCACCCGCAGCCTCTACCAAGCCGGGGAGGACCTCCGCCGCAACGTGGCCAGCGCGGACGGCCTCCAGATGACGGGCCATCCCGAGTCGTGGAGCCATCACTTTGCCAACGTGCTGTTCAACAACATGCGCGGCGGGGTCTTCACCAGGAACAACGACGTTCCCGTCGCCGATTTCCTCGATTTCCTGCATGTGCGCCATGGCGACGTCGCCAAGCGGCAGGCCGAGCTGATCGCCGGGTGGCCGGAAGTGATGACGGTTGGGGAATTACGTGCGGCCGCCCATCAAACCGGAGATGCCGACTTCGAGCGGCTCAGCCACGAATACCTGCCCCTGTATTTCGGTCGGCGCCACGGCGACCCCAGCCGTCCCTGGAATCGTTTTTCGATCCGGGTGAGGGATCGGGACGGGGAACCCGCACTGAACTACGAGGGCAACTGGCGCGACATCTTCCAGAACTGGGAAGCCCTGAGCACCACCTTCCCCGCCTTCCTGCCGAACATGGTCGCCAAGTTCGTCAACGCCTCGACCGTGGACGGGTTCAACCCCTACCGCATCACTCGCGACGGGCTGGACTGGGAAACGGGTTCCCCGGATGACCCCTGGAGCAACATCGGGTACTGGGGCGACCATCAGATCATCTACCTGTTGAAACTGCTCGAGACCATGCACCGTCACGACCCCGCCGCGATCGAGAAGCTGCTCGGCGAGGAGATATTCAGCTATGCCGAGGTCCCCTATCTCATCAAGCCCTATGCGGACATCCTGAAGGACCCCAGCGCGACGATCGAATTCGACACCGCCCGGGACGCGCGCATCGAGGACCGCGTCGCCAGGCTGGGAACCGACGGCAAATTGCTGACCAACCCCGACGGTTCGGTCCACCACACCAATCTTCTCGAGAAGCTGCTGGTGACCGCCTTTTCCAAGCTGTCCAACCTGATTCCCGACGCCGGTATCTGGATGAACACCCAGCGACCCGAATGGAACGACGCCAACAACGCGCTCGCCGGCGGCGGCGTCTCGGTCGTCACCCTCTGTTATCTCCGCCGCTACCTGGCCTTCCTGGCCGACCTGCTCGGGGAAAAATTCGGCACGGTCCTGCCGGTATCCACGAAGGTCGCCGATTGGTTCGGTCACCTTGAAGAGACCTTCGAGGGCGCCCGGCCCCATCTCGCGACGGAAAGGATGAGCCCCCGGGCCCGCAGAGAAATGATGGACACCCTGGGCCAGGCCTTCTCCGACTACCGGGCCAAGGTATACGAGGGCGGATTCTCCGGTCGGAGCGACCTTGCCCTCACCCGTGTCGTCGGCCTGTGCCGCACCGCCCTTGAATTCATCGACAAGAGCATCGCCGCCAACCGCCGCGAGGACGGCCTCTATCACACCTACAATCTTTTGGAGATCGCCGACGACGGCTCGGGCGCCGAGGTGGTTCATCTGCAGGTCATGCTCGAAGGCCAGGTGGCCGTCCTCAGCTCGGGACTCCTCGCCCCCGCCGAGGTGCTGGATATCCTCGAGTGTTTGTTCGCAAGCGATCTCTATCGTGCCCATGAGCGCAGCTTCATGCTCTACCCCGAACGGAAACTGCCGGGATTTTTGGCCAAGAACGTGGTTCCCGCCGCAAGGGCCGGGGCGATTCCCCTGCTGAAGGACCTCCTGGCGGCCGACGATCAGGATGTGGTGGCGCGGGATCATGGAGGGACCTGCCGGTTCCACCCCCGCTTCCAGAATGCCGCCGACCTGGCCGCCACCCTGGACGACCTCGGCCGTCAGGGGGAGTTTGCCGAAGCCGTGGCCCGTGATCGGACCGCGATTCTCGATCTCTTTGAAGACATCTTCCACCACAAATCCTACACCGGCCGATCCGGGGTGATGTATGGCTACGAAGGCCTCGGCTGCATCTACTGGCACATGGTGGCCAAGCTCCTGCTGGCCGTGCAGGAGTATGTCCTGCGCGCCGAACGCGAAGGCCTGCCCGCGACGGTGCAGGACAAACTGGCCGCCATGTATTTCCGGGTCCGCGCCGGCATCGGCTATGAGAAAACGGTCGACGAATACGGCGCTTTCCCCATCGACCCCTATTCGCACACGCCCCCCGGTGGCGGGGCCAAGCAGCCGGGCATGACCGGCCAGGTCAAAGAAGAGATCCTCACCCGGCTCGGGGAGCTCGGG
>RCNC010001010.1_pt1 | contig 18779 bp, 8 predicted proteins | sample 2041301 | NCBI WGS metagenome assembly RCNC01 (sample SAMN09708231, study PRJNA481090) | Marine sediment metagenome, whole genome shotgun sequencing project. | biome: marine sediment; feature: ocean; material: sediment; isolation source: Sewage treatment plant 13A marine sediment (STP13A) ... | reverse complement strand
AAAACATAGCTGTCGGGACCTGCTGTTAGTCGCATATTCAAAGAATCCTGGACATGCGTTGCGTAGACCGATTCATAATCTCTTTCCAAATAAGCATCGGTTTCCTTATTGATTACAGCGATAATGGCTGCCCGCTCTTTGTCCATGTTGATTTCCTGCTCACAACCAAAAACGCCAGTCAGGGCTACGCCCAGAATAAAAAGAATTGTGTACCTCATATCTCGAAAAATTAGATTAGTAATTGGTAGGGGCAATGGAGCCCACCATCCCATACATGCAAAATACAACAATGAAGTGTGAAAGTCAATTTATTGTTACATTTGCTGTCAGTGAAAAAACAGGTTGCCATATGGTTGTCGCTGGTACTGACCAGCATATACGGGATTGCTGCAGAACACACAAACCCGGTACCCGTCAAAGGCGTGCTTGATCTTCGGAATGAGGTGGTTGATGAGCAAACATACATCAGCCTGAATGGAGAGTGGAACTTCCACTGGCAGGAGCTGATGGACCCTGAATCGGCGCACACGATAGGGGAAGAGAATTCCGGAATTATGGTTACAGTCCCCTCCTACTGGAATAGTTATGAGGTTGATGGAGAGACTCTTCCAGGATGGGGCTACGGCACCTATCAGCTCACAATTATCCTCCCCGAGAACCACCAATCTGCCATCTGCTTCGATATACCGGTGTTTGATGTGGCCTACAAATTCTATCTCAACGATTGGCTTGTGGATTCCAATGGCAAGGTCGGAACCTCCCCTGAAGAGGAGGAACCGTGGTACGAACCATCCAGTTTCTGTTTTAAACCAGATACCGATACGCTGCATCTACTGATCCAGGTCTCCAATTTCCATCACCGAAGAGGTGGTTTCTGGAAATCAATTTATACGGGAGGGGCAACAAAGGTGATGGGTAAAATGGAGCACCAGAGAATGTATAACTACTCTACCATTGGGGTCCTGTTTTTCTTCTTCCTATTCTACCTTATATTCTGGTTTTTTTCCAAATGGAACAAACTGATGCTCCTATTTGCACTTACTGCGCTGGGGATCCTGATTCGGTCGGTCAATACGGGCCTCTACTTCTCTAACGCCTTCATAGAAACCCCATGGGTCTGGCAGATACGAATGGAATACCTGGGCTCTTACATGGCCTTTATTTTTGGGATGATGTTTTTAAACCAAATCTTCCCTACAAAGTATATGAAGCATATCATAAAGGCAAACACCATTCTTTTTACGGGGGCGGCAATTTCCCTCTTTTTACTTCCGCCGCATCTTTTTACTTATGAAATGTTGGTATTCCAACCTGCCCTTTTCCTTTTCCTTTTACATTACCTGGTCAAAGGCTTCATTGGTGCTGTGAGAGGGAAGGTCATGGATGCCATCTTCTTTGTCTCACTCGGACTCTTTATGTATGCCCTTGTAAATGACATTCTGCTGGCCAATACTGCCGGGGCCCTACATAACAACTATCTGACTCAGATTTCTTTCCAGGTATTCATTTTCGCCATGTCGGTGCTGATCATTATGCAATGGGTTCGCAACTACAATACCCGCTTGCAGCTTGAATCCTCACTTCGTTTTAAAAACCGAGTCCTTTCTGTGATCGCTCACGATCTGAAGAATCCGGTGGCCAGTGTGGCACAGTTCTCTGAACTACTGGCAGACAAACCCGATTTAGCCCATGAGGATCACATCATCAACTCCTTAAAAGAGTCATCACAGGCCGCGGTTACCCTTCTTGACAATCTCCTTTACTGGGGCAGAAGTCAGGCCGATGACCTCATTGTGAATGCAGTTCCCCTGGATATTGAAAAACTGGCAAATGATGTGCAATCCCTCTATGTACACATGATGAGTCAGAAGCAAATAGAGTTTAAAGTGGAGATCCCCGTCGGAATTAAAGCGTATGGAGACAAAGCCCTGGTAAACATTGTGTTACGAAACCTTTTGTCCAATGCCATAAAGTTTACTCCAAAGGGTGGATCCATCCAATTAAAGGTATTTGAAGAGAGTGATTCTGTAAGATGTAAGGTCATTGACAATGGAGTGGGTATCAAACCTGAGATTCTGGAGGAGTTTGAAAAAACCGGTCTGATGGGATCCTCAGCAGGTACCGATCGTGAAGTAGGAACCGGGCTAGGACTGCAGCTTGTGAGAGATCTTGTATATAAAAACGGAGGATCTTTACAGATAGAAAGTACACTCCAGGAAGGATCTACATTTTCATTTACCATTCCAAAACATAATTAGCATTGCCATGAGGATTATTAAGAAGAAGGCTATAGAAGAAAAGGACAGCAAGATCATTCTGATCAGGAAGGGGGAAGACGCAGGTGAACATATTGCAGGTGAAAGGCAGAGAGCCTACTTGAAGAGGAGATTGGAAGCCGATAAGGTGATAAGCGTAATAAATCAATTCGATCCGCTGGTGCTAGTAGTTAGCCTTGATTCCCTTGAGAAGCCGGAAGGCCGCAGGCTTGAGGGTGCCAGAAAATCGGCATTTGATGTGCATCCCATGCTGCAGGACCAGGGAATTGAATCTGTGGTGGTCATCAATGAAGGGGTGGAGCCGGCCGAGTGTATCGCTTTTGCTGAGGGACTTTCGCTTTCCAATTACCAGTTCTTAAAATACCATACCACCACCAACTCCCTTTCAAACAAACTCAGTGAGATTGAGCTCCTGGACAATGAGCTGACAAATAAAGACGTGGCAAACCTCAACAACCTTGTTGAAGCAGTTTATTTGACCCGCGATCTGGTGAATGAACCGCTCTCTTACCTGACAGCTGTTCAACTTTCAGCTGATATAGAAAAAATGGGCACTGAAGCAGGCTTTTCGGTTGAGGTATTCAATAAAAAGAAGATAGAATCCTTAAAGATGGGTGGATTGCTGGCGGTAAATAAGGGAAGTATCGACCCTCCCACGTTTTCCATTCTCACATGGAAGCCTGAAGGGGCAAAGAACAAGCAACCCATTGTGCTTGTGGGAAAGGGAGTGGTTTATGATACCGGGGGGCTCAGCCTGAAGCCCACACACGACTCCATGGATTATATGAAATGTGACATGGGTGGAGCCGCTTCTGTTGCGGGCGCTTTCTATTCTATTGCAAAAAATAAGCTTCCGGTTTGGGTCATCGGATTAATACCAGCCACCGACAACAGGCCCGATGGAAATGCATATGTTCCCGGAGATGTGGTTACCATGTACAATGGAACCACTGTGGAGGTGCTTAATACGGATGCCGAAGGAAGAATGCTTCTGGCCGACGCACTAAGTTATGCCGGTCAATACGATCCGGAAGTGATCATCGAACTCTCGACCCTTACAGGTTCAGCCCAAATGGCCATCGATAAATACGGAATCGTGGGCATGGGGAATGCCCCGCGAGAAACCATGGAGGCCCTAAAGGAGAGCGGTGAATATACTTCCGAAAGAATTGCGGAGTTTCCCTTCTGGGATGAATACAAAGAGCACCTTAAATCGGACGTGGCTGACCTGAAAAATATCGGGGGAAAGTATGCGGGAGCCATTACTGCAGGAAAATTTCTTGAGCATTTCACCGACTTTCCCTACATTCATCTGGATATAGCCGGACCCTCCTTTAACAAAGCCCCTTTCAATTACAGAGGCAAGGGAGGCAGTGGCGTAGGAGTCAGGATCCTCTACAACTACTTTCTCAGCAGGTCACTTTAATACAAAAATCAATGAGTAGAAGAATAAAAATCGGAATTTCCCATGGGGATATCAACGGGATTGCTTATGAAGTAATCATAAAAACCCTGATGGATAAAAGGATCAGTGAAATATGCACTCCCATTGTTTTCGGATCGCCAAAGGTGGCAGCCTATCACAAAAAAGCGCTGGATATTGAAAACATTTCATTCACAGGGATCAACTCACCCGATGAAGCAAATGGGAACAAAATCTATATCATTAACTGTGTGGATGAGAACGTCAGGGTAGAGCTGGGGAAATCCACAGAGATTGCAGGACTCTCTTCTTACCATGCACTGAAAACGGCTACAGATGCACTTGCATCCGGAGCCATAGATGCACTGGTCACAGGGCCTGTAAGCAAACAAAATATTCAGCATTCGGATTTCAATTACAATGGCCATACAGAGTACCTGCAAGCCCATTTCAGGGTCGATGAAGTAATGATGCTAATGGTCAGTGATCTGCTAAAAGTAGGGCTTGTGGCAGGACACATACCCATTTCACAATTATCCTCCTTCATTACAAAGGAGATGATCGAGGAAAAAATAAAGATTCTGGCCCATTCATTGCTGAAAGATTTTGGTATCAGGAGCCCCACCATTGCAGTACTGGGCCTCAATCCTCATGCAGGTGATAATGGCCTTCTGGGTAATGAAGAAAACGAGGTAATTATCCCGGCCATAGAGGAATCTAAAAAGGCCAATATCTCAGTTTTCGGTCCCTTTCCAGCCGATGGTTTCTTTGGATCGGGGCGGTTTACAAAATTTGATGCTGTTCTTGCCATGTATCACGACCAGGGCCTGGCACCATTCAAAGCATTGAGTATGGAAAATGGCGTGAATTTCACTGCCGGGTTACCCATGGTGAGAACCAGTCCGGCTCATGGGACTGCATTCGATCTGGCTGGAAAAAATGAAGCCTCAGCCGATTCGTTCCGTAATGCAGTCTATCTTGCCATAGATGCTGTTCGAAACAGGGAGCTATACAAGGAAATATCAAACAACCCGCTCTCCACAGGAACTTCACGTACAATTGGCAAAGATGAGTCGCCTGAAGACCTTGAATCGAAATCATAAATATCCGAAGGATGGTTATCCCATAGTTTTCAAGCGCTGGTCCAACAGGTCATGGGCCGTGTTTGCCACACTTCATAAAGTGATTATCATAGGGACCCTGTGTTGCAGCTATAATCTACTTGCTCAAACTCCCCAGACCGATGGTACGGGTAATGATTCTATTAGCGCTCATGTGGAGCTTGAAGAAGTGGAGGCCGTGGCTGAGGCTCCTGCTGAATTGGAAAGTGCCTCCTTAAAACCACTGCTTACGGTTACTTCCCAGGATGTTATTGCGGCGGGGTATTCCTCTCCCGAGGAGATGCTGGAATATCTCCCAGATTTAGACATCAGACAGAGAGGGAATCATGGAACCCAGGCTGACCTTACCATCCAGGGAGGATCATTTGATCAATCCATGGTGCTTCTAAACGGAATTAATCTCTCTGATCCGCAAACGGGTCATTTTCATCTGAACCTGCCTCTTGACCTCTCTGCCGTATCTAAGGCAAATGTATTGGCCGGTTCTGCCACCCGTCGATTTGGAACACAAGCTTTTACGGGAGCTGTCAATTTCGAAACCAGGCCCCAGGACACAAGCGGAGTTCGTGCAGGGATTTTGCTGGGTCAGCACAGATACCATAAGGAATTTTTGAATGCCAATGTAAGTGGGAAAACCCTCTCCACCATGGCGAGCATCAGTTTTTCGGGAAGCGATGGTTACAGGGAAAATACCGATTTCAGAACCAATCACTTCTTTATCCATACCACTGCGGGATTAAAGAATGTTAATGCCCACCTTATGTTGGGATTGAATACCCGAAAATTTGGAGCAAACTCATTCTATTCCCCCAGGTTTCAAAAGCAGTATGAAGAGACCTCAACAAGTTTTGCTGCTTTGAAACTTGTCAAACGAAGACCATTGTCCTCCTACACGCTAAATACCTACTTCAGAATGAACAAGGATTACTTCCTCCTCGATCGCTCCAATCCTGACTTCTATCAGAACGACCACCTGACCCAGGTTGTAGGAATGGATCTGATTGGAAGGTTCTCTTCTTTGGCCGGAGTCACTCAGGCAGGGATCCTGCTCAGAAGCGAAAACATTTTTAGCACCTCCCTTGGAGAACCCATGGAGCCGCCAGATTCGATGGTGGTAAAGGCTGGATTTTCATACAGCCACCGCCACTCCAGAAACCAGGTGAACCTGAATATAAATCACACCTATGAAGGGAAGTGGATCTCCCTGGAAGGAGGATTCCTTCTCCACTTTAATTCAGACCTTGGGCCTGAACCAACATTGATGCCGGGGCTCGAAGTGAATTTCAGCCTGTCACAGAATATGCGTCTTTTTGCGTCCATAAGCCGATCCATGCGTATGCCTACCTTTACAGATCTCTTTTACCAGGGTCCTACAAATATTGGAAATCCCCTTCTGGTTCCTGAAAAAGCCTCCACCTTAGAAATGGGTATCTCCAGGATGGGTACCAACTTTCAGTCTACTTTAAGCGGTTTTTACAGGCAGGGAAAAGATCTTATCGATTGGATATGGATGGAAGATGAAAAATGGCACACCAAAAACCTGACCGAAATTGATGCTGTCGGTGGCAGCCTCAATGTGCAATATAATCCAGTAACCCCATCTGCCAGCGTCATTTCACTGGAGCGATGGAACTTTTCATATACCTTCACCTCCCTTACAAAAGTCTCTGAAGAAGTTATTTCACGATACCTGCTTGATAATCTCAGACACAAAGTATCCATGGGTTCCCACCTCTCCATTCTTAAAAACTTCAAGCTCTTTCTGGGACTCTCTTTCCAGGACAGAAACGGAAGTTTCTTAAAGTATGATGTGGATTCTGAGGCTTCGCTGGAGCAAGCTTATGAACCTTTTCTACTGATGGATATTAAATTGAGTTATTCATTCAAAAGAATCCACATCTACGTGAAATCCAACAACCTTTTAAATACGCAATATCATGATATCGGCAATGTGATTCAACCCGGCAGGTGGAGCATGGCCGGAATTGAGTTCAGATAAGGTTTAATTGTACTGGTAGACTTGTTTCTGGTTGTATACAAACTGGAACATCTGATCCTCCATGGGAAAACAGAACATAAAGCAATCTGCTTCGGTTTCCTGGGGAAAATATACGAACCCGCTCACTGTCTTCCCTGGAGGGATGTGGCATGGTCGGAAGATCTCCTGGTTAACCACCTCTTTCTCCTCCTCAATCATGGCTATGTTTGTCTTGATATCCTTAGATTGAGAGCTATAATTTTTAGCAGTTCCAAAGGAGTTGAAAATCCCATCCGCAATATATGCCGGATTATCCGTAGCCATGAATCCGGTAGCACCCACCAGAATATTCATTCCCGTTTCCAGGATCGCAAATATGGAGTTGGTCCTTCTCTCCCCTACCTTCTCCTCAAGGGTTTCATCATAAGCATGCATCACCCTCTGGGGGTGAAATGCCATCCTTGGCGGAAGCTTTGAGGTATCGGCCGTGGAACTGTCCAACAGCACATAGTAAAAATCGGATGGATTGATGATCAGGGAATCGGAAGTATGATTAACCACTACAAAATCAAATACCATTAACTCATCGAAGATCCCATCGTAACCCAACTCCACAACAATGTTTTCACTGCTTAGAGGAAGATATTCTCGTCCATTGGCGAAGTTTCCTTCTGGAGCATCGGGAACAAAAACGGTCACCTTGGAGGGTGCCGAACAAGATGCGAGAACCAGGAATCCTAAAACAATTTTGAGGAGCACCTTCATTTTCAAGGATTTTAGATGCCTTATTTGCTTCAAAAACCCTGCCGAAAATAATTACCCGATCATCGTACTGTACTTATCGGCTGGAATAAGGTCATCAAGTTGGGAAGGATCAGATAGTTTTATTCGGATCATCCAACCCTCTCCAAATGGCTCAGAATTGACCAGTTCCGGAGTATCTTCCAATGCAGGGTTCACCTTCACAACCTGGCCATCAACCGGCATATAGAGATCTGAAACGGTTTTTACAGCTTCAATGGTTCCAAATGTGTCGCCTCTTGAGAGGTCTTCACCTTCGGTCTCAAGTTCGATAAAAACAACATCACCCAGTTCGCCCTGAGCAAAATCGGTCACTCCAACAACAATTTCGTCACCTTCCACACGGATCCATTCGTGCTCTTCGGTATATTTCAGATCATCGGGTATGTTCATAATAACAAGTTAATGGTTAATAAGTTAGTGGGTTAGTGGCTTAGTGGGTTAATGGCTTACTAACACATTAACTTACTAACTCATTAACCTTACATTCAAATGTAATAATTTTCGTGTGATTTACGAGCTGCTATAAATCATAAACTCTTGCTATAGAGTAAATGTCATACTAAACCCGGCGTGGTAGTTGGCATTGGGGAAACTGTTGGAAATATAAGGAGTGGTTAGTCTTTGATCATAAAATGCCCTGAGGGTAAATTTATCACTTAACATGTAATCGGCCGATATCTTCAGACTGAATATCCGCTGACCAGCAGTAATTTCACTCCCCGAAATATCTTCCAGTTTCCGGATTACGGTTCGGTTGTTCCGCATAGAAAGATCGGCTCTGACATTGAGGTCACTCATTAACTCCTTGTTGTTGATGATCAGCTGAACTTCATTAAACCGATACCCTGCACCCACAATAAATTCGCCGCTATTCACTTCGTTCACCTGGGTGTTGGCCATGTTCATGGCAACGGTACGAGATCTGCGGTATTCGATTCGGGTGGTCAGGCTATTCTTCCAATCCATATTCAGATCCAGAAGAGGACTGAAATTTTCATTTATACTCACTGTACTGACATTTTGTTCCACCATAAAGTTGCCCTGCAGGTCCACCGTGATGGGAACTCCATTGATGGTGTCAAAAGTATAATATGGATTGCTTACAAAGGAACCCACACTGTAAGTTGAACGGTAAGAGTGGTTCATCACTATGGAGTTCACATACTTTTGCAAGGCTTCAATCTTGCCCAGTCCATCGAATCGAACCTGCCAGTTAGGCAGGATCTCACGTATGGATCTGGTGGCCTTCAGCGGCACTGAGTTGGGATCACTTCCACTATATGCAGCCAGGAAAGCAGGGATGATCACATCCTGAGAGGTAGGACCGAAGCCCTCATAATAGCCGGCTGAATCCTTGAGAACAGAGCCTGTTCTCTCCATATAATCAGTGGCCAATCGTTCTGAGATTATTTGCCGGTAATCCCCCTTCAAAAGGGAGAAAGAACTGGAGGATTCCACATCTTCGTCAATATTTTCAAAGGCGGTTCTCAGGGAAATATAGGACATACTAAAATTTCCGCTGTACGTTCTGCCCCTGGCTGAATCGGGAGGCAATTCTCCAAATATATTTGCCGTATAGTATTCTGAAAGGGTGGCTGTTTGCATTCGGTTTGAGTTCAGGTCAATCTTCAATCCGTTAAAGGGCTCAATATTTACCCTTGCCGTAAACCGTTCTGTTTCATTCAGGGTGAATGGATCATTCAGGTTCATGTCGTTACTCAACCACCCTTTGTTATATGCATCGGCTGCATAATACTCATCCTGCCAACCAGCTAAAAATGGAAATCCAGGAGCAAGCTCACCATTGATGTTCGCGGTTCCAAGAAAATATGTATTAGGTGTATATCCTGGCAAAAATGTTCCTCCACTCTTTGAATAGGTCACATTCAAGCTCCTGACACTCATCAAAATCCTAACTGTGGACTCGGCTATAAAAATGAGTGGGCTCTGCCCTTTTTCTACGGTTCCAACCACACGGATCGTAGCGTTCCGAACAGCGTTTTCAGAGGTAACCATAATGCGGTTATCACCCAGTATCTCGGTAACCACATCCACGGCCTGACCGTTCTCATCGGAAACCTCAACGGTAATAACCTGAGTTTTCAGGTTGTGGGAGACATAACGTCCCCGTCCCTCCCTAAGATAGAGGTTGTCGTTGGTGTAGACTTTGGTCTTAGTTCTTTTCTCCGCATCCTGCTTCCGGCTCTGAGCACTCCTGTATTTGTTATTGATCTCCTTGAGATAACCCACTTTGTTGTAGAGGTTCACAAAATTCAACTGACCATTTAACTGGATGGTATTGGAGTTTTTAATGTTGTTACCCAGATTGATGGGACCAAACAAGGGGTCGTCGGGTATGATCGGTCCCGCATCCCATCCATAGGTGCCTCCGTATCGAACATTGGCACTGGTCCAGTCCAGGAGTGGAATCTTATTTATGGGGATGGTATAAGAGGCATCGAACTGGTGGAAATAACTGGTTGTACGGCCTCCTGAAAGAATGCTGCTCCAGAGTGAATCCCTGTAAATGTCGTAATTATCCATGCCCTTGTGCGACCTTCCCTCGGGTTCATCAATTCTTGCCATGTTGGTGGATGAAAAGTCGAGACGGAGGTTTTTGGTGAGGTCGAATTTCAGGTCGAAATAGCGGTTCCACATAAACTCCTTCTTGAAGGTAGGTTGTACAATAAATTCCGGATTATTGATGTTACGAACTTGCTTTTCAAGATAATACCGGTCCATATCAGTTCTGAAGGAGACTCTTGAAGGAGAGTAGTTAAAATTCATATCCTTTATGAGTCTGAACCAATCGTTGCTCATCCATTTCACCGACTTGAATGGTTGCACATTCTTTGGTCTTGTGGTAAAATTGTAACTGAGATTTGCCCTTACCTTACGGGTGTTATAGTAATCGATATTGGGGTTGTAGCTGGACATTTCGTTCATTGAGAAACTTGTTGACCAGTTTGAAAGGCTGTAAAACCGCTTTTGAGTTCCAGTCTTATTCATTCGAACGTTTGTCACGGCAAAAGCTTTTCGTTCCACCATATCCCTGGCATTTCTGATAATAGAGTCGCGTTCGGTCTTAGTCTCGGCCTCATCAATAGCTTCCTTCAGCGGAATATCCGGATCCAGTGGATTATACTCCGGATTGATAATGGCTTTTGAATAACTCAAAAATACCGGAATATTCACCCCACTCTCCTGCTTGAAGAATTTTCCTATCTGAAGGTTTGAAGAGACATTGTATTGAATGACCTGCTCCTGCTGGCGCTCCTGAACCTTCTGTTCGATGCTTCCAAATCCGGGCTGACTGGTATTCCCTGCAAAAGTCACGTTCCCAAAATCGGCAAGTTTGAGAGTAGCCCTTCCATTGGCAGCCCATCCCCCATCCTCATTAAAGTCAGTAAGGCGAAGTTCATTTAGCCAGACCTCCCCGGTCTTGGAGAGTCCATCGTCGGGTCCGTATGGATTATCTCCGGCCTTTGGATTTCTAACTCCAATCATGATGGTTCGGATGCTGCTCATATTTGGATTCCCGGAAACAGTAACCCGATTTCCTTTATCATCATAGGTGGAGAATGCCGAAAGCACGGTCACCTCGCTTTCCGGATCACTCATGGCCCTGTTCCTGGCCTGCTTCACCTCCTTAAACAGGTCAAGCTCAAGCTCAATCTTATTCGCTTCGGGCCATACAATGGCCCGATCGCTTTCACTGTCATTGTCATACCTTCCCGGAGGGGTAAGTTTCAGGGGAACCTCATACTCATAATAGTTATCCTGATAGTCGGTCCCAAGTCTGATAAAGGCCACAAGCTCATCGTTTACAAGTTGAGTTCCGGGAACAGCTTCAGCGTGAGCCTCCATCTTGATTTTTCTATACTGCCGAACATCCAGTTCCGTGTTTTTATAGGCAGCTCTTGCATCCCCATCAGCCAGATCAAGTACTTTCAAGACAATGGACTGTTCATTCAGCTGTCTGAGCTGAGGTTGGGTGGGATCGATCTGCCGTGAGAATCCAGGAGGTAGTACATAGTTAACCGGTTCCTTACCCGCATTTTCCTCGATATTTACTGCTGAAATGGCCAGGGCACCATCTGTAGGCTCCTCACCGGTCCATGATTCACCACCCTGTGTAAAGGGCAACTGATAGCGCCTCCACTCCTCCCTGACCAGATCCAGTCGTGCAAATCTGAGAAAAGTGGTATCCTGAAATCCTGTCATAAACATCCGCATAAAACGGATGGTTTTGAAATCGGAAATATCTCCAACAGTTCCGTCATAGGCAAAAATTGGAATCCGGAATTGGTACCAGGTCACATCCGCCTTTCTTCCGTTTTCATAAGTGACACGGTCCACCACCTTATCGATGATGTTGTTCCTTCCCACCTCCAGTTCGTTTTTTTCAATGTCTACCCGGTATACAAAATAACTCTCACCCTCACTCACCGTATTGTCCCTGTTAATGTCTTCTATATCGGGCAATGAAGTTCCTGATGTGGGATAGGACTCAGGATTGTCAACATCGCTGGGAGAGTTTCCCTCATGGTTGTTATATCTTTTGTAACGGGCCAGAATATCGGCCTGTTCCGCATCATAAACAGAGCTGCGATAATATCTGTAGTTATCAGTCGAGGGATCTGAAAAAATCTCATCCCTCGCGGCTGGATTCAGTTGGCCCGTACTTACCAAATTCTCAATCTGATTTAGATAGTCGTTAGGCTCCAGTGAAAAGAAGGAGACCTCATCGTTGGAATAGAGCGAGGAGAGACCATCCAGACCCACATCCTGATACTTCCGGGATGCATCTCCCACGCTAAAGCCCTGTACAAGCGATTGGGTGAGAGGAATTCGTCCCCAGACGGTGGTATCCACCTTTTCAATCACTTCAGAAGTGGGCAGACCATTTTCAAACATCTTGCGGGAGTCCTTTACCACATCCTCTGAAATGTTTCCCAGGTTAAAGTAAAGTTGGCCACCCTCGTGATCGGGCATTTCAGCAAATGGATCCATCATCCAGAATTCGATAAATTCCACGTTAGATTGCTCAAAGTCGCTGGAGTAAATCTCTCGCATCACTCCTCCCCAGCGCTCTTCCGGATTGGTCAGCTGACCATCGGGATCGATACGATTATAATCATAATTATAAGCCCCCCGTTCTTTGGGGTAGAAGGACATGTTTAAGACCGAAATCCTGGTGGGAACCCCGTTTGGATTTTCCTTATTTGGAAAAATATCCTGTTCATAAACCTCATATACATAGGCACTGGACTGGAGATTGGGATTTGATTTAATGTAATTAGGTGTACGAGAGTCGTTATTCAGGAAGAGTGGATCAATGTGGTACCATGCAAATTTCGCCCTTCCATAACCATATCTCCGGTCATTGTTCAATTCTGCTTCAGGAAAGAAACCCCGTGGAGTACTGGCCAGTTTCCAGGAAGAAAACTGCTTCAGATCGATGGAGGTTTCACTGCCTTCAAAATCATCAATATAAGCGTTCCCCTCTTTTTCAATGGCCTTTGAATGACCCGGTATAAGCTGCGCAAACTCTCCCACCACTGAAAAAGAGGAGGGTACCTTAGTCTCCAGACCCGGAAGCTTGTCAATAAGGTTGGTAAGCCATTGCGTCTCCCTGCTGTAGCTTCCATTAAATCCCCAGATGGTATTGGAAATGGGCTCATCCCCTATGTTTACCTTCTGGGTAAGAGGCCTTTCGGTTAGGTGCATGGCAGTGGCTCCCAGTGTAAAATTATCCGATATTTTATAATCTGCATGGGCTCCCACCAGAGTTTTCGTCTGGAAATTAAAGAGAGACTGGTTCTCTAAAGATATCCTGATGGGTGTTCCTGATTCCATGATCCCCTGGTTGATAATCGTCACCCGGCCCATCATGTAGTCCACCGTATAGTCCTGTCCTTCCACAAGCTCTCTTCCTCCCGCTGTGACCTTCACCGATCCCTGGGGTACATTCATGGCATTCAGCATAATCTCGGAACTGTTGGAGGAGGAGTACTGTCCCTCTATAAGGAACTTGTTCTTTTCAGCAATCTGCTGAGCCTTGGTTTTGGTAGAATCGTACAGTTCCTGATATACGTATTTCTCTATGGCTATTGCTGCAGCATCTGCATCAAGGCTATCCTCAAAAATTTTCGCAAGGTCGGTACCGAACGGTTCAAGCAATGGGAAGAATACCCGTCCATTGGATGGATTAATGGTGATTCCTGGCATGTAGTCAAAAATACCGTCGGGGTATGGATCGCGCTGCGAGTTCATGTTATCCAGGTTGAGCAGCCTGATCAGGATGGTTTTATCCAGAGAGCCTCCGGGCAAATAGTTCACCGCATTGCCGGTCTTGTCATCCCTGTATAGGATATCCAGTTGAAAATCTTCCTGACTCAACTGGTAGGCACCCAATGCATAAACGTTTTTCATCATCAGGTTCCAGGTATAACTTCTGGGTGTGAAGTTACTTGGCTTCATCAATTTGAGGATCAGGGATGAAGGAGCGCTGATCCCGCTGGATTGCGAAAGTTCCCCTACCTGAAAGGTCTGTCCCCGGTAGGTATATTCATAGGCCACAGCCAATATCTCATCTGTATTCAGGGCTGTGTTCAGAGAGACATAACCCAGCTTATCATTGTAGGTGTATTCCCGTGAAGAAAGGAGCCTGGCATTTTCAATCTTTTCAAAATCAATCCCAAGCACCAGCCCGGCATTCTCCAATGTACTGGTCACATTTTTAATCTCCCTGATGCTGGAATAGGTGGTGGTCAACTCCCCATAAGCGTTGTTCAGGGCATTTCTTGGGAAATCGCCCACCTGACTGGGATTTCTTTCCCAGACAGCTGACTTGGGATCGGCCTCCGCCAGGTCTCCCATGGCCACAATATTCCTTGCATCATCAAAATTTGTAGTTTTGTTGGTTACCCATATCTCCATCTTGGTAATGGAAACTTCCGAAGTGATGATAGGGAGCCTGGAGAGGGCTCTGTTGTAGTTATTCCTGAAATAATCTGACAGGAAGAAGTGCTTATTGGCATCGTAATCATCCACTGTAACCGAATAGTCCTGAAGTTGGGCGCCACCCTCCACATTGATCACTGAGGATTCACCCCGTTGTTGGGAAAAAACGCTGGTCAGAGTGAGTTTCCCAAACTGCAATTCCGTTTTCAACCCAAATAAACTCTGGCTCCCACTGATGAGTGATCCGGGAAGGGGCATGCTTACATTCCCGGCCTCAATCTTTTTGATAATCTCATCCTCTTTCCCTGAATACTCCAATTTTGTTTGATTCTCAAAATCGAAGGTAGCCTCAGTGTTGTAGCTGATATCCATATTCATCTTATCACCAATGGAGCCGGCCACATTCATAATGATCTTCTCATCAAAAGTGAAGGAGGGAACACTTCTTAAACTCTCACTGATGTTGGGATTATCCTGTTTGGATAGGTTAAATCCGAAAATAAGTTCGGCACTTCCCGAAGGGATGATGTTGATGGTATTAGATCCAAACAACTTATCAAATGCCTCTCCTCCCACATTTATGGGTGGGATAAATGAAAGTTGTTGTTCCAGGGAGGAACCACTGGATTTCAGACGCCAGTACTCGTTTACCTGTTGCCTGAATTCATATCGTTGATACTCGTCGGCAGTCATCAGGGTGGGTGTCCTGTAATTCCAGCTTCCTATGGTCTCCGAAAATACATATTGTTTGGTGGCAGGATCATAGACCACATTGGAGCTGATGTTGGAAGGATTATTCAGGTAGAGTGGCGATTTAAAACCTGAAGTAGATAAGGGATAGGAACCTTTGTCAGAAAACGGGTAATGTAAAGTTGAATCCTGTGCATTAGCGCTTAAAGCTAGCAGGAATCCTATGATGATCAGGGATATATGGTTATACCAACGGCTCACTACATAAACTTCAAGGCAGCCTTCACTACCTCCTCCACAGAAAGTTCGGGCTGCTCTGATAAAATTCGGGCCAGGATCTTCTCCACGGTTTTCTTTGGAAAGCCCAGTGCCACTAAAGCAGATAACGCTTCATCACGGCTTGTATTGTCTTGTGAAAAGAATAATTCGTCAATTCCTGCCCCTTTCCCGACTTTATCTTTTAGATCAATAATGATCCGTTGCGCTGATTTGGCTCCAATCCCCTTGATTCCTTGCAATACTGCCACATTTCCGGCTAGGATTGCCTGCGTAATTTCATCAGGCGTAAGCGAGGAGAGGATCAACCTGGCTGTATTGGCACCTACCCCCGAAACAGAGATAAGCAATCGAAATATTTCACGCTCCGATCTTGTGCTAAATCCATAAAGCATTTGCACATCTTCTCTAACCACAAAGTGAAGATAGATACGTCCACCAGGCAGATTGCTGACGGTGCTGTAAGTTAAAACTGAAATATGAATATAGTAAGCCAGATGCCCGGTGCTGACCACCAGATGGGCTGGAGATTTCTCTACAAAATCCCCCTCGATAAACTCATACATACCAATTGGTTTTGGTATGCTAAGATAGCAAAATCAACAGAGAAGAAAAGATTCCTGCGAACAGCTTATCAAAGGGTTTTCTTCGTCTCGGTTACTTCGTAGGCTTCAACCATATCACCTACCTTTATATCGTTGAAATTCTCTATGTTAAGTCCACACTCCAATCCGGTCACTACCTCTTTGACATCATCTTTAAAACGCTTCAGTGAACCCAGCTCTCCGCTGTAAATCACAATCCCGTCCCTGATCAGGCGTACTTTGGAAGTACGTCTGATTTTACCTTCTATTACCATGCAACCGGCAATGGTTCCCACTTTGGTAATTTTAAAGGCTTCAAGTACCTCAAGGGTAGCAATGATCTCTTCTCTGATTTCGGGAGAAAGCATCCCTTCCATAGCCGCTCTAACCTCTTCAATGGCATCGTAAATGATGGAATAGAGTCTGATATCAATCTGCTCTTTCTCTGCAAGTTTCCTGGCACTCAGCGATGGCCTGACCTGGAAGCCGATGACAATGGCATTGGATGCTGCAGCAAGCAAAATATCCGATTCTGAGATCTGTCCAACTGCCTTGTGTTTGATATTTACCTGGATCTCCTCTGTACTTAACTTAATCAATGAGTCAGAGAGTGCTTCAATGGATCCATCCACATCCCCTTTCACAATCACATTCAGCTCCTGGAAATTGCCAATGGCAATCCTTCGTCCGATCTCATCCAGGGTGATATGTTTGGTGGTGCGCAGCTCTTGCTCACGTTGCAATTGTCCGCGCTTGTTTGCAATCTCCTTGGCCTCCTTATCGGTATCCATCACATTAAAGCTCTCGCCTGCCTGTGGTGCACCGTTCAAACCCAGTACAAGTGTGGGTGTTGAGGGTCCGGCCACTTTGATCTTTTGGCCTCTTTCATTAAACATGGCCTTCACATGTCCAAAATGCTGACCGGCCAATACCACGTCCCCGATATCCAGGGTACCCGACTCCACCAGAATGGTGGCCACATTTCCACGCCCCTTATCCAGGGTGGATTCGATGATGGTTCCACGGGCTCCTTTGTCAGGATTGGCTTTTAATTCCAGCAATTCCGCTTCCAGGAGTACCTTTTCCAGCAACTCTTCAATATTGATATTCCCCTTGGCTGAAATCTCCTGAGACTGGTACTTCCCACCCCAATCTTCAACCATGTAGTTCATATTGGCCAGTTCTTCCTTGATCTTCTCCGGATTTGCGGCCGGCAGATCAATCTTGTTGATGGCAAATACGATGGGTACTCCAGCTGCTGCAGCGTGGTTAATAGCTTCCACTGTCTGAGGTTTAACCCCATCATCGGCAGCAACCACAATAATGGCCACATCTGTGATCTGGGCTCCCCTGGCACGCATGGCTGTAAAAGCTTCGTGACCCGGGGTATCCAGGAAGGTAATCCTTCGACCATCTTCCAGTTTCACTCCATAGGCTCCGATGTGCTGTGTAATTCCCCCAGCTTCACCAGCTACCACATTGGCATTCCGCACCATATCCAACAACTTAGTCTTCCCGTGGTCTACGTGACCCATCACTGTTACAATGGGAGGTCTGGGTTGCAGATCTTCCGGATCATCCTCATCATCCTTAATGGACTCAATCACGTCCACACTCACAAACTCTATCTTGAAAGAAAACTCATCTGCGACCAGTGCCATGGTTTCAGCATCAAGTCGCTGGTTGATCGAAACCAGCAGTCCAAGGTTCATACAGGTTGAAATAACCTGGGTGGCCTGAACATTCATCATGCTGGCCAACTCATTGACCGATACAAATTCGGTTACCTGCAATACATTTTTCTGCTGCTCTGCGTGTTCACTCTCTACCTGCAACTTTGCCTGTACTGCATCACGCTTTTCTCGCCTGTACTTTGATGTCTTTGATTTGGATCCTTTGTTCGTAAGTTTGGCCAGCGTATCTTTTATCTGCTTCTGAACATCCACTTCATTTACCTCAGGCCTGGCTAATCGCCTCTTTTTCTTGCCTCCTTTATCATGCCGTGCACCAGGTTTATCCTGTTTGGCAATATCCACACGTCCGGTCTCTTTGGAGATGCGCTTTCTTTTCTTCTTTTGATCAAGTGCCAGCTCTTTGTCCTTACTGGAAGCCACAGGTTTCTTTTTAGGCACCCGCTTTTCCGGCAAGATTATTTTGCCAACCACCGTGGGACCACTCAACTTCTCCACCCTCGTGGGAATCACGTTGCTCTCCTCTTCCTTCTTTTCCGCAACTTTCTTTTCTGCTTCCGGGGCTTTTTCCTCTGGGGCTTTTTCCTCTGGGGCTTTGCCCACTGGAGCTTTGCCGGCTTCAGCCGATTTCACTTCAGCCTTTGCGCTTAATTCACTGGGTGCTTCCACCGCTGACTCGGTCGCCTCCGGGGATACCTCAGCAATAGGCTCTTTGGCTTTTGCTTCTTCAGCAACTTCCTCTTTTGCTTTTTGACCTTTAACTTTCGACTTCTTGGTAGGACGAGTCTTTTGATTCATAGACTCCAGGTCGATTTTCCCAACCACTTTCGGTCCACTTTCAGCAACTGCTTCCTCTTTTTCCTTCTTAGGAGCCTTTTTCTGATCAGCAACCTTAGGCTTAGCTTCTGTAACTTCCTGAACAGCATCTTTTGCTTCAGGCTTGGCTACTTCTGGAGAAGGTTCCGCAGGG
>RCNC010001009.1_pt1 | contig 18783 bp, 15 predicted proteins | sample 2041301 | NCBI WGS metagenome assembly RCNC01 (sample SAMN09708231, study PRJNA481090) | Marine sediment metagenome, whole genome shotgun sequencing project. | biome: marine sediment; feature: ocean; material: sediment; isolation source: Sewage treatment plant 13A marine sediment (STP13A) ... | reverse complement strand
GAGGCTGTTGAAAAAGTCCCATCTGCGGCGTTCGGCTTCATCCCTCGTCATTCAACGTACAGGAAGTACGCCTCATTTCCCGGGCTTTCGCCTGCCTTGCATCTGGAACTTTTTCAACAGCCTCCAACTCTTTCAGCGGGCTGTCAGCCTCCGCCGATATTCAGCAAGATGTGAAGCTCGTCACCGTCTTGGATCGGTTTGCCCAGTTGGTCGCGGTCGACTCTCTTCCCGTTCACAAAGAACTGAATCCGATCCCACATCTTGCCTTTCTTGTCGTAGATCCACTTCCTCACGTCAGGGAATTGTGTCACAACGGCATGAAGACATTCCTCAGGCGTCTTGGCCGTCACCTCGACGATTTCCTGCCAATCGGTCGCCTGACGAAGGAGGTTGGAGAGTCTGACCTTCACCGGCATTCTTCCATTCCCTGACGAGAAAGGTTGGCTTTGATCCTGGAGTAGGCAGCGGCACAGCCGAGCGCCTTGATCGCTGTGTCCAGATCCAGGTATGCCGGGAATTTCCTTGCGTGCAACTGGCGAGCCAGTTCCTCCATGGCGGGGAGGCTCGTTCCGTAGATCCAGGCGTTTACAGGCTTGGATACGCCTCGGGCGGACGTTTCGATCATGTCCACGATGGCCGGAAGCATCGGAACGAGCTGAAGGCCGGCGTAAAAGGTGAAGGTCACACAATCCACATTTTCATCCTGAAGCACGATGGGCATCGTTTGCTCGAGCGCGGAGAAGGGGTTGGTCGAACTCTGGCTTCTCGAGTCGGACATGACCGGTCCGATGTCAACCGGGTTACTGCCGAGACGGGGGGAAATCCGCGACAGTTTGTGGACCGTTTCGGGCGAGAAGACCGCAAGCTCCAGCCCCGCCTCTGTCGCCGCATCGGTAGCGATCACACCCTGTCCACCGGTGAAGGTGATGACGGCAAAACGGTTGCCTTCGGGCAGGGGCTGGTAGATGAGCGTTTTGGGCACTTCCCAAAGCTCTTGCCAGGTCCTGACGCGAACCGCTCCGGACTGGCGTAACGCAGCTTCATAGATGGGGTCCCTTCCCGCAAGAGAGCCCGTGTGCGAGGCGGAGGCCCTGGCGCCCGCCTCGGTGTGTCCTGCCTTGAGAACGACCAGGGGCTTGCGGGCCGTGAGCCTCCGGGCCGCATGCATAAACCGGGGCCCGTCCCGGATATCCTCGAGGTGCAAGGCAACGACTTTTGTTTCCGGGTCGTCCGCAAGGTAATCGAGGATGTCCGCTTCGTCCACATCGCACTTGTTTCCGATGTCGCATATCTTGCTGATCCCATAGTTCCAGTCATTCAGGGGCATTTGATGAGGACCGATGGAGCCGGTCTGGCTGCAGAGGGCCACGCCTCCTCTCTGTAGAGTCTCCTGGTCGGCGTAGGGTGGCATGGTGGCAAGCCCGTTGGCAGCATTGACCACCCCGAAGGTATTCGGTCCCATGATGCGGATCCCGGTACGATGGACGATGTCCTGCAGCATATTCTGGATCTTGGCGCCCTCCTCACCCGCCTCGGCGAAGCCCTCGGAGAGGACGATCACGGCCTTGATTCCCTTTTGTGCGCACTGGTCTACGATTTTGGGAACGGTGGCAGGGGGCGTGATCACAGCGGCCAAATCGATCGGCCCGGTCACGTCTAGGACACTGGAGCGGACGCTCGCGCCGAAGACTTCCCCATAGGCAGAGGGGTTCGGGTTGATCGGGTGGATCGGGCCGGCAAAGCCGAAGTGCCGCATGTTCCTGATCACCCAGTAGGCGGTCCCCGGCACTTCACGAAGGGAGCCGACGGCAGCTACGGCCCTGGGTTCGAAAAACGCCTTCAGATCGGTTTCGTTTCGCCGGCGCACGAAGGGATCTCACATCCTCTCGTCCAGGGAAAAGAGAATCTCAATAGAGCTTCGTGGCGAGCTCGGCCAGCCCGAGGGCCTCCAGCTTCTCCTTCAAGGGGCGGCCCTGGGCGTCGAGGCCCCTCAGAGGATAGTACTCCTTCAACATCTTCTCCATGTCCGGCAGGGAGCCTGCGGCCCCTCCCTCCGTGAAGGGGGTGAGCATGCGTTTCGGGAGCCGGTCGTCTGCGGCCGTGACGCCCATCAGGTTGTTCAAGCCCCGCTTGAGCATCCAGATCCGCTCGCCGCACGCCACCAGTTCCTCGAGGTCATAATCGAAACCGGTCGAGAATTTCATCATGTCGACCAAGTCGGTGACCGTCAGCGCAAAGAAGTTGAACTGGCAGATGATGCACGCGTTGGTCAGCATCCCCAGGTTCTCACACTTGCAGACCACGTCCGCTTTGCCCTCACTCGACATGCCCACGTATCCGCCGTCGAGCCCGACCTCCGGGTAGGCGCACCAGTTGCTTTCAAGGGCGAGATCCAGGTGCTGGAGGTGGCAGGCGCCCCGGTTGCTCATCGCATAGGCGAGCCCGATCCCGTGCAACGCACGGCCGTCGTGCATCGGGGAATCGAGCCCCTTCACTTCACAGGTGAAATCCTCGGAATTCTTCCCGATCTTCTTGGCGGCCGCCCGGGTGCCCTCGGCCAAGACGTCCCCGAAGCCCTTGCGGGAGACGATCTTGTCGAACATGGTAAATATGTCGTCCACATTGCCCCATCGCAACGAGTCGCCGTCCAAGTCGTCCGAGGTAATGACGCCCTTCTCGAAGCACTCCATCGCAAAGGCGATGCTCGCACCACAGCTGATGCTGTCCACGCCGTACTTGTTCGCCAGTTCACTCAGCTTGAGGACGGCCGGCATGTTGTCGTTCATCAACAGGGGGCCGAAGGCCGCGGCCGTTTCGTATTCGGGGCCGGGTCCTTCCTTGACCTGAAACGGGCCCTCGTCAACCTTAACGACTCTTTTGCAGCCGATCGAGCAGGCTTCACAGGCCTCCGGGCGCGTCAGGTACTGCTGGGTCATCACGCCCCCCCCGACCTTGAGCGCTATCTCGCCCGGGTCGCCGAGGGAATAGTTCTTCGTCGGGATGTCGCCCAGCATGCCTCCCACGTCCATCCCCATGTTGGTTCCCATGGCACCGAGTGACTGGGCGATGATGTTCTCACTGACCTTCTTCATCGTCTCCTTGCGAATCGCCTTCAGGTCTTCCGGGGAAGCCGCCTCCACCTTGCCCGTTCCGACAACCGAGATGGCCTTCAACTTCTTTGCGCCCATCAGCGTCCCGCCCCCGGTGCGCGCGGCAAAGGCATCCTTCCCGTTCGCGACAGCCGCAAACTTGACGAGATTTTCCCCGGCCGGGCCGATGCAGAGAATTTTCGGCTTGTTCTTTCCTTCCCCTTCCGCTGTGAGGGCATCAACGGTTTCATACACGTCCTTGCCCCAGAGGCTCGACGCGTCCCGGATCTCCACCTTGTCGTCCTCGATGGAGAGATAGACCGGCTTCTCGGAAGCGCCGTTCACGGCGATGCCGTCGTACCCGGCCCTTTTCAGAGCAGGGGCGAAGTTGCCTCCACCCGCGCCCTCTCCCCAGATGCCGGTGAGGGGGGATTTGCACGACATGGTGAAGCGTGATGAACCGGGAAGACCGGTTCCGGCCAATGGGCCTGCCATTAGAAACAGAACATTCTCCGGGGACATGGGATCGACATCAGGGGAAACCCGATCGAGGAAGAGCTTAGCGGCCATCCCGCTCCCCCCGATGAATTTTCGTACGACCTCATTCGCCACCTGGGAGGTCGAAATTTTACCGGTGCTGAGATCCACGTCCAAGATTTTTCCCGTGTAGGTTGCCATGGTTTTCTCCTTTACAAGACCTTGCAGGCCATCTGAAAGAGGGAAAACGAAACCCTTTTGATGTAAACACAATCGCCGAACCATGTTGTCAGCGGAAGGTAAAACAAATGTAAAAACGGTGTAAAAGGCGAGGGGGTGTTTCTTGTTGACAGATGAAATGGGGCTGAGATACCGTTGCAATCAACGGATCGAACTCAAACGAGCACGAGAGGAGCGAAAGGGAGATAGAATGCATCACACACTCACGCAGGCCCTCTTCGAACTGTTCCCACAAGAAGACAAGAACGACTTCTATCACGCCTACCTCTACCTGAAACACATCGAGCACTTCATGTATCACGCGCTCCAGGCCCAGGGAATTCCGGCGAATCGACCTGACAGTGTGGTGAGCGATGATGTGAATGAGATGCTCGAGGCCGCCATTCAGGGTGTTGCCGAGACGGCAGGGAGCATGGACACGAGCACCTATCACGGCAAGGTGGTGAAGTTGAAGGATGCCATACAACTGGTGACACAGAAGAAGAACATCTCGCTGGAGCCGCCCGAACAGGTGATTCCGTACAAAGAGGCGCGAAGCATCATCCTCCAGAACCCGGACTCGATTTCCGTTGGTGACTGTGCGTGCAGGGCGCTCGGGGAGAACTCCTGTCTCCCCCGGGACGCCCTGGACGTTTGCTTGTTTGTCGGCGATCCGCATGCCTCCTTTATCGATGAGTTCAACCCCAAGTTTCGAAAGATCTCTCAGGAGGAAGCTGTCGGCGTTCTCGAGGCATCGCACGAGAAGGGCTTTGTCCACTGTGCCTATTTCAAGAAGGACCTGGGCAGGCGGTTTGTGGCGATCTGCAACTGCTGCAGTTGTTGTTGCCAGGGAATGAAGGCCTGGAACCTGTTCGGGGGGGCCATCCCCGTGCTTGCGCCTTCCGGCTATGTGGCGGAGATCCACGAGGGTTGCGACCGGTGCGGCGATTGCGTGGAGGCTTGCCATTTCAACGCGATCGGCATCGACGAGGAGAGCGAAAGGGCGGTCGTCGATCCAGAGAAGTGCATGGGTTGCGGCGTCTGCGGCGATGTCTGCCCTTCGGATTGGATCACGCTGCACAGGGATCCTACGAAGGGAGAGCCGCTTGACCTGGCTGAGCTGATGAAAGGCTAAGAAGGAAGAAGTGATCCCCCTATCACCTTGTGATCATGCCTTTCCCTCTTGCTCTCTTCATTCTCTGACCCGCCTGCTAGAGAGCCGGGCAGAAACTGTCGCCATGTTTCCCCGAGGAATCGACGCCATTCGGTGCTGTCATGGGTTTTCGTTCCGATTTTCACCGGGCGACTTTGTAGGGGGAGGGAGAGACGGAGCCCAAGGAAATTGGAACGAAAACCCATGACAGTACCGAACCGTGCACCCTTCCTGAAACATGGCCACATTTCCAGGACAAACGACTATATCGCCCGGTCTCTTCCTTCCCAATAGGGATCCCGCAGCTTCCGCTTCATGAGCTTGCCGTTTGCCTCTCGGGGCAGCTTGTCGGTGAAGTCGATGGTCCTCGGCATCTTGTACTTTGCAATTCGATCCGCACAGAATCCCCGTATATCCTCTACAAGTTCTTCACTGGGCGTTTCGCCGGGAAGCAGTTCAACGACCGCCTTGACCTCCTCGCCCCAGTCTTCGTGGGGAATTCCGAAGACGGCTACATCCCCGATCTTGGGGTGCAGGATCATCTCGCATTCGATCTCTGCCGGATAAATGTTTACACCCCCGGAGATGATCATGTCCGCCTTGCGATCGCAGAGGAACAGAAACCCATCCTCGTCCAAGTAGCCGGCGTCGCCTACGGTGAAGAAATCGCCACGCCAGGCCTTGTCGGTCTTTGCCTTGTCGCCGCGGTACTCGAACTTGATACCCATCATGCTCATGTAGACAGTGCCGATTTCGCGTGGCGAAAGCTCGTTGCCGTCATCGTCGAAGACCTTGACCTCTGAGATGGGCCAGGGATTTCCCACGGTACCCGGCTTTTTCAGCCAGTCCTGGGGTCGTGCCAGGGTACCCCCTCCCTCCGTGGCTGCGTAGTATTCATAGATGACCGGGCCCCACCATTCGAGCATTTGCTTCTTGATCTGGACAGGGCAGGGGGCTGCACTGTGGATCATGTAACGCAGGGAAGACATGTCGTAGGTTCTGCGTTGTGCCTCTGGGAGTTGGAGCATCCGATTAAACATGGTGGGAACCATGTGCGACTGGGTTACCTTGTACTTGTCGATACTCTCCAGACAACCCTCGGGCGTCCATTTGTCGATGACGACCACGGAGTGGCCGAAGTGGAGCGAAAAGAGGCAGAATCGCATCACAGCGGTGTGGTAAAGCGGTGCGGCGACCAGATGCACGTTGTTGTCCTCCGGCTGCATGTCGAAGAGCATCAGGAACATCCCTTGCTGGGCGCCGCTCTCGTCAGGGTCCTGCCCGGACAGTGTACGTTTCACCCCTTTCGGCTTGCCGGTCGTTCCGGCCGTATAGGTCATAATTTCGCCCGCCTCGCGATTGTCCGGCGCCGTCACCGGTTGGCCCTCCACGAGATCCTTGAAGGGCCGGAACCCGGGAACGTCTCCAAAGGCGAACCGTGCTTCTTCGGGAAAGTTCAGCTTCTCTGCAACGGCTACGGCGTTTTCGGCAAAGCTTTCAGAAGCGAAGAAGGCCTTGGCATTGCAGTCGTCCACGATGTAAGCAACCTCGTGGGGAGTCAAGTGCCAGTTGACGGGCGTAACGTAGATTCCGGCCTGCGTGGCCCCCAATGTGACTGCGAGCATGGGGACCGTGTTGCTGGAGAGCAGGGAGATCGTGTCCCCACGTTGAAGACCGAGGTTGCGAAGTCCGTAGACCACCTGGTGGGTAAGTGTTGCGAGCTCTCTGAAAGTGAACGTACTGTGGTCAGCATCCACGATCGCGATCTGATCCGGGTTCTTCTCTGCCATCTTCCAAAATCCGAGTTCACTCATGCGGGGCCTCCCGATGTGAAATGATCCGGTTTTGTGGACAGACTCTCTGTTCAAGATTGGAGGGAAGTCGATTGTGTCGTGCCAGGGTACAAAGAGGTTTGCTATCGGTGAGTTTTTGTACCACAAAGCATCTGGTGGCGCAACACACAAAAAGAGAGCCGCGCCATGGACGAATCGTAGTTGTATGGATAGTAGTGCGAATTGTCATGAAGTTTTTTACAATCTTTTTACAATCCCACAGTGCTGTGACAAATACTTCTTGTATTTTGCCATTCATTTCGATATACCCACGAATGTCCCTGATTGAATCGATCGGAACGGCAACTTGAATTGAAAAACATCAACAGGAAGACGAACCGACAGGGGAGTCGAGAATGACCAGAAGAATCTTTCAGATGATCTTCCTTATTGTTCTTGTGGCTCCGGCAGGGTGGGCGGAAGAGTCGGTGCCGGAGGCGGATGCGGCGAATGACATGGAACGGGTTGACTCTCTGCATGCAAGAGGAACAGCAGAGAACTACAAACCGTCCGGGCTGGATCTCCTGAAGGCGTCGCTGGACCTGTGCCAGGCCTGCATGGAAGAAAAACCAACGGATTACGAAATCCTCTGGCGATGTTCTCGGGCGGCGCATCAATATGCAGAGACCGCCAGGAACCTCGTGGCCGAGGGTTGGGAGACGACGTGTAAGGAGTGGGGCAAGAGGGGAATGGAGATCGCCGAGAAAGCACAGGGTATTGAGCCGGATCGAGTGGAGGGGTATTTCTGGGAGGCTGCCTGTGTCGGGGTGTATTCGGACGGCACAGGAGTGATGACCGCCGTGAAGGAGGGGTTCTACAAGAAATCAAAGACCGCCATCCGGAAGGCTTATGAATTGGACAAGAGTTACAACGACTACGATCCGGTTTTTGCCAACGCCATGTTCTATATTACGCTCCCATTCCCGATGAAGAGCAAAAAGAAGGCCCTTGCGTACTACAGGGAATTCGAGGAAAGCACTGCATGGACGGTGAGGCCCTATATAAGGCGCCTGTACGGTGCGGATCTCCTTATGGAGGTGAAACCGAAAGGATACAAGGAAGAAGCAAAAGCACTTCTCGATTATGCCCTCAAAGCGCCCCACCTGCAAAAGTACTACCGTGACTGGGCCGAAGACCTCCGGTCCGACCTGAAGTAGTCAACGCTTTTTTCGTGAAGAAGGAAAGGAGGAGAATCGCCATGAAGGCCGCCGTACTTTACGAGCCGAATACGCCCCTCCGGGTGGAAGACGTTACGTTCGATGATCCGCAAGACAACGAGATCCTGGTGAAGATCATGGCCACGGGATTGTGTCACAGCGATCTCCACTTCATGAAGGGGGAGATGCCGGTACCCGTGCCCGTGGTCATGGGGCACGAGGGTGCGGGTGTGGTGGAAAAGGTCGGGCCCGGCGTGACCTCTGTGCAGCCTGGTGATCATGTGGTGCTGATGGTGGCCTTCTCTTGCGGAAAATGCCGCTACTGCTACGAGGGTCGTCTCACCATGTGTGTGGAGAACCTGCCGATTCAGATGATGGCCACACTGCCCGGAGGCGGCCAACGCCTTCGCAAAGGGGACCAAATGTTGCACCAGCTCTTCGGCCTCGCCTGCTTCGCTGAGTATGCAGTCGTGCACGAGCGCTCGGCGGTCAAGATCCGGCAGGATGCGCCCTTTGATGCGGTGTGCCTCTTGGGGTGCGGCACAACCACCGGCCTCGGGGCGTCGATGAACACAGCGGGGGTCGTGCCGGGCAGTACCATTGTCATTTACGGCTGTGGTGGTGTGGGACTGAGTGCCGTGATGGGGGCCAAGGTTGCCGGAGCAGGCAAGATCATCGCGGTGGATATTTCGGATCAGAAGCTGGAAAAGGCGAAAGAACTCGGGGCGGACGATCTGATCAACGCGTCCAAAGAAGACCCGCAGGCAAGGGTTATGGGGTTGACGAGCGGCGGAGCGGATGCTGCGGTCGAGTGCATCGGCAACACGGATGTGATGATGCAGGCCTTCGGGTCGATCCACAACGGCGGCAAGTGCGTTGTGGCCGGCATGGCTCCTCTCGGTGCTATGCTGAACGTGGCTCCCTTCGAATTCCTCCTCGGAAAGACGATCACCGGAAGCGTCCAGGGGGAAATCAAGCCGTTCATCGATGTGCCCAAGTTTGTGGATATGTTCATGGAAGGAAAGCTTCCGATCGACAAGTTGATTACCAAGTCTCTCAGCTTGGACGAAATCAACGAGGGTTTCGAAGCCCTTGAGAAGGGGGAGGCCATACGCAGCGTGATTGCGTTTTAACTCGTCCTCGTCGTCGTCCTCGATCATTTGCCGTGCCCGATTCTTGCTGTCAGCTATTAGCCCACCCTGCCCCTATTTTGCGTACATCCGGTTGGGGGGAGTGGTTTGGGAGCTAACAGCTAACTGCTAACAGCCAAGCTCGAGGACGACGACGAGGACGAGAGAGGGGCACGGGGTCTGATCCCTGACCCCTTTCGCCCCCTGTCCCCCCCTCCCCGGGGGTGGACTTTTCCACGGGACTATGGCAAAAAAAGTTCCCATGTGGGAGGCAAGGACCTGCCTATCGGTAGGAGAGGAGGGACCCTGCCCGTATCCACGCGACACACATGCGTGCGTTTCTTATGAGGAGGCGGGGGATGATCAAGGTCGAAGACCTGACCAAGTACTACGGTAGCCTTTGTGCCGTCGACCACATCAGCTTTGAGATCCGCAAAGGGGAGATTCTCGGCCTGCTGGGTCCGAATGGGGCCGGGAAATCGACGACCCTCAGGATCCTCACCTGTTTCTTTCAGCCCACGTCGGGCAAGAAGAACTTGCACATCCTGCGGGCGACAGCTCGCGCGGAGGTGGATCCGGATCAGGCGCAGGCCGAAGTCAAGGAGGAGAACGCCGGCGAGGGCACCCTGCATTGGGAGACCCTCGAAGGGAAGCCGGTGCAAGAGAAAGAGATCGACAGCCTGGTCAAAACGCTGTCGAACTTGAAGTGTGACGGCTACCTGGAGGATAAGAAAGACGACCTCGGCGACCCCACCTTCTCGGTTTCCTTGAAAGGGAATAAGAACTACGAGTTCTCCCTGTACGGCGAGCGGGACGGCAAGACCTTGGCCACATCGTCAGAGAATGACGACCCGTTCCTGATCGCGGATTGGAACGCGAAGAGAATCAGGAAGGAGCTGGACGCGTTGGTGGAGATCAAGGACTGAGGAACGACTTCCTGCCCTTTTACCTTTACCCTTTGACCTTTTACCTGAATCTATGCTGCGCTTGCATCGATTATCTTTCCCCCGTTCGGCAGGTCGCTCCTCTGGAAACCGAATTCCGACAGGAACCGTCCCGTTACCTCCTCGTTGATGTCCCACCCCATGGTCCCCTTGCGAAACTGCGTGGCCACCTGGTAATCGAGAGCCGGTGCGAAGGTGCCCATGTAAAGACGGTTGGGCTGGCACGAGGTGTCGCAGCCCGGCCCCTCTTCGCTCGCCCACAGTGCGTCGATAATGCAGAGTTGCTGACGGGGGAAGAGGACCTCCCCGGATGTTGCGCTCATTTCCCCGAGGACTTGAGGGGTCTTGTTGATGGAGAGCAGGTAATCCGTGGCTCCGAAAACGTGAGCCCATTTCGGGTTAAAAGTGCCCAGGTGGTTCTTCATCGACATAGTGAACCCGCCAAACTTGTCTCGGTGGCCCTTGCACAGGGCGATGTTGATCAGGATGTCGACTTCCCCCGTGGCAAGGTTGGTGAGACAGTCGGTCTTGTGGTTTCCCCCCTTCCAGGGGGAGGGGACCGGGACAGGCGTTTTGATACCGCCCCACTGGCCGACAATACGGCATCCTTCGGGCAGGCCGGAAAAGGGGGTCTTTTCGGTAAGGTCGGCTCCATGTTTGCCGTCGTAGATTCGTATCTGGTGCGCCCTTAGGTTCATCTCTTCGACGAGAACGCGGCACATCTTCCCCATCACGGCGCTCCGCGTGTGTTGAAGAGCGATGTTGTTGGTCTTGATCGCCACCACCACGTCGCTCCAGGCCTTGCCCGGCGGCTTGAGGAGGATCGCCTTCCATGCGTCCCGCACCTGCTTTTCACCGGTCAAGGCCATGGCCATCCGGTCCATGTTCTCTTCCACTGCCCGGGCGACCACGAGTCCCTCCTGGTGGGTCCAGGGGCAAACGGGCACGATCTCGCTGGTCATCCCGGGGTCGTGCACCCCCACCACCCGGAGCCCATCGATATTCGGGTGGTGGCAACTGCCCTCGCGGACGCCCGCTGCAGATTTCGGCAGGAACAGATACGGGGCAACCCCGAAAACAGCGGCGCCGGTGATCGAGTTCTTGAGGAAGCCCCTTCGAGAGATGCGGGCAGGGAGAACGGCTTTCATGGCTTACCCTCTCTGGAGTGGAAGTTTGCGGGACGGACGATGGACGCCTTTCTTTGACAGGGATCCTCGTTTCCTTTTACACTGTATTCTTTGAGATGTAACCCCCCTGCTCTTGGATTCAAGGCGAATTCCCCCTTCGACAGGGTGTCGCGCAGGTTGCAGAACGGTATTACAGAAAGGAAACCGGGATGCTCTTTGATTCCGTCCCGCCGGATGAGCGGAGGTATACACTTCAGGATACGTTCACGTTTTCCTGTCACCAGGAACTGAGCTGTTTCAACGCCTGCTGCCGGAACAAGCACCTGCCTTTGTCTCCCTATGACGTGCTCCGGTTGAAGAGGGCCCTGCGTCTCGACTCGGATTCGTTCCTGGTGGAGTACGCGGTTTACACGTTGGATCCCCGTTCCGGTTTCCCGGTCATTTCCCTGAAGATGAGAGAGGATGCGGAAAAGACCTGCCCCTTCGTCTGCGACGAGGGTTGCCGAGTCTACAACGACCGACCGACGGCCTGTCGCCTGTTCCCCCTGGGCAGGGCGTCCAAGTCCGGCGGAAAAGGGGAGAGGAGGGAGCAGTTCTTCTTCCTGCAGGACATACCGGGTTGTCTGGGCAAGGGCGAGACGAAGACGTGGAGTGTGGAACAGTGGCTGAAGGATCAGGGCGTCCTGCCCTACATGGCGATCAACGACAAGATGCTGGATCTCCTCTTCCACCCGAAGCGGGAGGTCGGCAAGCCCCTGGATGACCGTCAACTACAGAAGCTCATCGTGGCATGCTATAATCTGGACGAGTTTCGTACCTTCGTCGCGGAGACGAAGCTGTTGGACGCATCCCGGGTGGACGCCGAAACGCGTTCGCGGATCGAAAAGGAAGAGACCGCCCTGCTCATGTTCGGCGTGGCTTACCTCACCGCAACCCTTTTTCCCTGAGAACTGAACCGCTCTGAGGATCGAAAAACAAAGCCCGGTGTGATAAAATTTCATAGGGAGAATGAAATCGTTCATCTTGAGAGCGGGTCAGAGGAAGAAGAAGTGGGAGCGCCATGACTACCGTTGATCAAGTAGACGTGTCGATTACGATGCCTGCGTACAACGAAGAGGCGAACATTGAAAGAACGATCCGGGAATGTATGGATACCCTCCGAAAAGAACGGATTTCGGGAGAAGTCATTGTCACCAACGACGGAAGCCAGGATGGAACGCTGGCCATTCTGGAGAAGCTGGCGGCGGAATTCAATGACCTTCGCTATATCGATCTCGAACAGAACCTCGGATATGGAGGTGCATTGAAGAAGGCGATCGATACATCCAAAGGGAGGTATGTGGTGACCATCGACTCGGATGGTCAATTCGATATCGCAGATTTGCCTCGTTTGCTGAAGAAGATTCAAGAGGGGTACGACTGTGTAACCGGCTACCGGGGGAGCAAGAAGGACACCTTGCCCCGGGTGATCGCCAATTGGGGATACAACGTCCTGGTAAGGGTGCTGTGTGGCATCTCCTATAAGGATTCGCAATGCGCGTTAAAGATGTTTGTCGGAGACGTCATCCGGTCGTTTTCCGTGGAGGCCAGGGGGTTCACGTTCCCGACAGAAATCCTGATCAAACTCAAGTATTATGGTTACAGCACTGAGGAAATATCCGTTTCCCATCGTCATCGAGAGGGGGGAGAGTCCAAAGTTGCGTTTTTCAAGACAATCCGTATCATGTTCACTTTTTTGCTCTATATTCGTTTCAAACGTTTCCTGCATGAAAAGCGCATCATTTATCAATTCTGAATCTTCGTTTCGAAATTCGGTCTGTCCTGTGTCCACTGCCTGAAAACACAAACGGGGGTTAGACAGCCTTGCATCGTGATATGTACGTGGAGTGGTTTGAGTTAGAGACCGATCATTGGTGGTTTGTGGGAAGAAGAAGGCTGTTTGTTCAACTGATCGAAGAGATCCTTCAACGGGAATCCTCTCGACCTGCCTCCCCCCTTTGGGCTGTTGACATGGGGTGCGGTACGGGCGTGAACCTGGACGCCTTGTCGCAGTTCGGACGGGTGGTGGGCATAGACGTCTCCGACACCGCCTTGTCCTTCTGCCGGGAACGCAAGACGTACCGCCTGTGCCAGGCTCCGGTGTCCGACCTTCCTCTTCGGTCGGAAAGCATCCAGCTGCTGACTGCTTTCGATGTGCTCGAGCACTGTGAAGACGACCGAGCCGTGCTGAAGGAGGCCTTTCGTGCATGTGCACCCGGCGGATGGGCTGTCTTCACGGTCCCTGCTTACCATTTCATGTGGGGCGACCATGATGTGGTGGCACAGCATTACCGGCGCTATTCGGCAGGAGAGATCCGGGAACGGATCGAAGAAAGCGGTTTTGCTATCCATCGCATGACGCACATAAATTCCTTCCTCTTTCCTATAAGCGTGGTCTTTCGACACATGAAGGCTCTGGTGGTGGGCGTCTTGCGGAAGCTGGGATGGAAGCCCAAGCTGAAATCGGATTTTCGCTCGACGGCACCTCGCATCCTCAATCCTTTGTTCTTGAAGATATTCTCCTCAGAGATTCACGTGTTGAGACGAGCCGATTTCCCCTTCGGGTTGAGCATCTGCTGCATCGCACAAAAACCACCGCTTCCGGCGCAGAGGCCGGAAGGCTGAGAAGAATCCACCGAAGAGTACGATCTACGAGGAAGAAAATGGAGGCAAGCAGGATTCTCATTACCGGCGGAGCGGGATTCATCGGATCCCATCTCGCTGAAGCCCTGCTCAAGAAGGGCTATGCAGTCCATGTGCTCGACAATCTCTATATGGGAAAGAGGGAAAACGTTCCATCCGCGGCCCGATTCTACGAGGGAGACATCCTGAATCCATCCATGGTGGAACAGGCCATGGAAGGGGTGGATGCCGTCGTTCATCTCGCGGCTCGTGTGGCGATCCGCGACTCTGTGTCGCATTTCTGCGAAGACGCCCAGACGAACTTGATGGGTACCCTCCAACTCCTGCACCACTGCGGGAAGCGGAAGATCAGGAAATTCATCTTTGCTTCCTCCATGGCCGTCTATGGGGACAGCCAGAGGCCGACACCGATCTCTGAGACCTATCTTCAGGAACCCATATCCCCTTACGGCATTGCAAAACTGGCAGCTGAGAAATATGTCGGTCTCATGTCCAGGCAGTTCAATCTGCCCTGGGTCTGCCTCCGGTATTTCAACGTTTACGGGCCTCGCCAGACCTTTACCCCCTACGTAGGCGTGATTACCATCTTCATCCGAAACCTCCAGAATGGCCAACCGATCACCATCTTCGGAGACGGGAACCAACAAAGAGACTTCATTTACGTTGGTGACATCGTCAAGGCGACTTTGCTCGCCCTGGAGTCAGACGTAAGCGGGGAAGTCTTCAATGTGGGCACCGGAAGAGGAACGTCTGTAAAACAGATCGCCCAACTTCTCATCCAGAACTTGCGGCCCGGGCTTGAACCGCTCTTCCAAGCATCTCAGCCGGGGGAGATCCGCCATTCCATCGCGGACATATCCAATATTCAGAGGTTGCTTGGGTTCCAGCCGGAGGCGAATCTCTCGGAGAAGATCTCCGAGGTCATCGCATGGAACGAGAAAGAGGAGGCCGGTTAGAACCGACGACCGAAAAGAGAAGGACGTACGCGTTTACGGAGGTACGACTTCGGGCGTGACAGCGTCGGGGGAGGATTCACCTTCCTCCTGGGAGTCAGGGATCTCATATATCCGGATCGTGTCGCCCCCGGTCGATCGGATTCTCTCCGCCACTTTGAAGGCGTCCTGGTAATGGAAGAGGAATTCGAAGGTCAAATAGGGTGTCGCCGCCCCTGAATTGGGAAACTCGGCTATCGGATCGCTCTGTTCCGTGATCCTCTTCACGATGGAAAGCCTCTGGGAGTACTTCTCGTTCTTCAGTCCGATTTCTTCCAACAACTCCCAGGTCAGAGGAATGTAGTCCACCACAAGATACCTGTAGCCCGCCTCTCGGTCCAAAGAGAGTTGTTGCTCAGAGGCGGGGCTCTCCTTGCAGTTGTGTCTCCCCAGATAGGACCGGAAGATATCTGCGCTGGTCGTCAGCACCTTGGCGTTCAACCCCTTGAGATACTCGGAGGCTGCCGGGTAGCCGAAGGAATATCTGCCTGCCTTGACGGCAGCCGAAAGGCCCGATGCAAGTGTAGCGAGAAAGAGAAGGGCTATGATGGCCTGACGCCACCGCTCGCGGCCGATGTTGTCCCTTTCCCCGGATTTCCCCTCGAACAGCTTGTCAAGGAAGAGCCCGCGGGCGACCAGGATTGCGATGATCGGGAAGGTTATGCTGTAGTGTCGGGCGCAGTGATAAACCTGCATATGCAAGTAGATGATCGGCACGAAAAGGCACGAAAGGACCACGAGGTCGCCCACATGTCTTCTCCAAAGGCTCCTCAGGACTCCCAGAAGGAGAAAGACGGTGTAGAATATACCGTTGAAACGGAGACTGATGTCTGGAAAGATCAGGAGATCGGAGACCTTGAATCCGCTGACGGGGAGGGTGTCGACAAATCGGGCGGCCGCTGCTGCTTGTGCGATGACAAAATGCTTTCCCAGGAGTTGAAAATACCCGGGGAAGGGCATGGAGGTGCATTCCTTCCAGAGGAGGACGCGGAGCAGGAGGTAGGGGAGTGCGAAGGCAAATATGGGAATCAGAACAAAGGCGTGGAGGGTGCCCAGGCGCACCAGGGTCCAGAGGAGACGGATGGGGAGCCTTGAGAACTTCTTCGGGGGGAGTTTTTCAACCCATGGGGGGGCCTCCCTCAGAAGCAGATGTGCCTCCAGAACATAGAGAATGATCAGCATGGCAAGCCAGCGGTCGCTGGCGGTCACGGCCAGGCCCCAGAAGAAGCCGCACAGAGCAATCCAGAAGAGCGCGCGCAGGGCCGCCCAGTCGGCTGTTCTCTCCTCGGGCGCTTTTTCACGGCTCTTCATATAGAAGATGAAAGACAACAAAAGGAAGAAGGTGCTGTCCGCCTCGGGGAAGAAATTCCTCGAGTAGTAGACATGAACGCCCATAAGGGCGAGCAGAGCCGTGGCTGCCAGGGAGCCGCGGGGACCATACAGCTTCCGGTAGAGAAGGAGGAGCGCGGGCAGGGACAGGATACCGAAGAAGGCAGAGACCATGTTCCCTATGTAGGGCCGATAGCCCGCAAAGAACACAGGGATTGCGCCCAGAAGGTTGTGCAAAGGACGACCCATGATCATCGGTTGTCCTTCTGCCTGACGAAAGAGGCTCATAAGCTCGGCGCCGAGCTGTTCCGGTGGGTTCTGGATCCAGACAGGGAGGGATTCGGCCATCAGGGAGGCGATCTCGCAATACCACCACGCCCCCAACATGTAGCTGCCCTGGTCGACGAAGAAAGGTCCGGTCTTCTCGAGTCCGGAGAAGCGGAGAACGCCGCCCAGGGCCATGAGAAGGACGAGCCCCGCAAGTACTTTCTGGTTGCTGGAGAGCCTTCCCAAGAGGCGATGGCCGGTTTTGCTTTCTGACATGGGTATCCTTTATACGTGACCTGTCGGCAGGGCGTCAAGGAATGAGGACGTCTCCGAATGCAGGTTGACAAGACGGATTCGTTCGGCAAATATCACGAGGGGAATTGTCAAGTTATAGAGACAGGGATGTGCTTTTAGCCCCGGAATGTCACTCCAATACCTGCGGGTCTTCTCGTGTTTGCATCACAAAGGACCAAGAATGCGCTGATCGTCATCCTCTATGCGGTTCTTGTGGGGTTGATCTACGCGATGCCTCACTACTGGCTCTGGCGGGATGCCGGCAGTGAATGGGCGTTCCCCGGCTTCAACGTGCCGGATGAACAGGGCGCCTATGCCGGCCGGATCCGGGCGCTGTACAACGGCGAGAGACTCGGTGCGGACCCGCAGAGCCTCGCATGCCCGGACGCTCCCACGGATTTCGCCACAACCGGGGAACATCTGACTTACGCGGTCTGCCGGTTGCTCGGGACGGAGATAGGCGGGTGCTTCATCCTGTCGGACTTTCTGTTTCCCGCGGTCACGATTATCGGTTTCTACCTCTTCCTGAGGGCCCTGGGTTGCTCCGCCCGCATCTCACGAATTGCCCCCCTGACGCTCTATTTGCTTGACCCTCTTCTGGCCTCAAGGGGGCCGTTCGTGGGGATTCTCCAAGCTTTCTCGCTGCTTCTGGGACGAGTTCTTATCCCCGATTGGAACTCTTCCTTCATCCTTTCCAGGATGATCTCACCAGAGGCTGCGATGGCCCTGTTTGCCTTTGCCTGCTTCAGCACCGTAAAGGCTTTATGGGGCGGACGATGGGCTTGGTGTGTATTGGCCGGGGTGCTGTCCGGTCTGGCAACATCTGCCCATGTGTCGGTGGGGCTCCCTTTCCTCCTGGGTCTGTTCTTCTTCGGAATCGGAACGCTTGTGACCCGCAAGATCCCTTTTGGCCGGTTTGTCCTGATGGGGTGTTTCGCATTGATCGTGATGACGCCCCGCTTTCTGGAGATTTACAGGTTCTTCCACCACCCCGGCAGCCACTGGGTCGTAGACAGGCATGCATCGATCACACACGGCTCCATGGGGTTGAGATATCTGATCCCGATGATTGTCTTGGCGATGCCGTTCTTGCTTCTCGTCCGGAAGGGACACATCCATTTCTGGTTCTTTCTGTCCATCTTGGCGGCGAATCTCGTATGCATGAATCTCCAGGTGATCACGGGATCCGATTTCGGTATCGTCCACTACCTGGGATACAACTTCATTCCCATGGCATGGTTTGCCGCTTTTTGTGGCCTTTCTTATCGGCTTTCGGAGCGCTCAGCGGGCAGACCTTCACGAAGGCGCCTGTTTCGGGCACGGGCGCTGGAGCTGACATGCTGTCTCTATTCATTGGCAAACGGCTATGCGATTCAGCAGGGACATTACAGAGCGGAGCAGTTGTTCTGGGTCAGGCCGACCTCTCAGTGGCTCGAGTTTCAGACCTTGGGACCGGTCCTCTCGTGGCTGGAGGAAAACGCCACGTCCCGGGATGTTGTCATAAGCAGCCCGGAAACGCGGGACCTCTATGCTATTTACGCACCGACAAAGGTCTTGGCTCAGTTCATGATCCAGACGTGCCCCGTACCCACGGAATCCTATCTTGATCGGTTCCTTCTTCCCTTCAAGGTCTATGGGCTCGGGTGGGAGGATTTCGAGCCTGCGGCAGAAGAGATGATCTATGATATCCACATGATTGCTGAAACCGGGAAGAGCGGGTCGTGGATCAAGGCGGAACGACCACCGCTCATGGAGAAGCAGGAGATCCTCTCACGGATGAAAACGATCTATGCGTCACTGCCTGAAGGCGAGAGCCTGGATCGGATGCTCCGGGATCTCAACGTCCGGTATGTCGTTTTCGGGCCTTTTGAGAAGGAATTCCCTGGTGCGAGCAATTCCCACCTCATGAGAGACAATTACAGGATGCGTTTCGAGGGAAAGGGCACCCAGATCTTCGAGTTGCTCCCTTCACCCTAGGAGGCTGTTGAAAAAGTCCCATCTGCGGCGTTCGGCTTCATCCCTCGTCATTCAACGTACAGGAAGTACGCCTCATCGTCACATGGACCCCCGCCTTCGCGGGGGCATGTTTTG
>RCNC010001008.1_pt1 | contig 18784 bp, 14 predicted proteins | sample 2041301 | NCBI WGS metagenome assembly RCNC01 (sample SAMN09708231, study PRJNA481090) | Marine sediment metagenome, whole genome shotgun sequencing project. | biome: marine sediment; feature: ocean; material: sediment; isolation source: Sewage treatment plant 13A marine sediment (STP13A) ... | reverse complement strand
GGGTGCGTAACTCGTTACGCACCGGACCATCGTCGGATGTTAAAACCATTGGTGGGTAACAAGTTACCCACCCTACGGGTGCGCTCAGGTTGAAGCTGGGGTGGGTATTGTCTTACCAGGACCTTTATGTTCAGGATGAACGGTACTTCGCGAAGGAGCACATGGATGTGCGGCGCGAAACGTCTCGGGGCCCACATATGCGTCTAGAGTGTCCTGGTAAGACAATACCCCCTCCCCAGCGCCACTCCCGTCAAATCCAGCGGGACAACTGTGCGAACACCCTGTCCTTTTTGCAAAAGAGGACAATTCAGCACCCGAAAACCACTATTGCCAAATGGTGCAAAGCGTTAGTTCGAAAATGTCTGGCTGGTTATTGGTATATTATCCGGAAATAAACTCATGATTTGATTTTAATAAAAGGAGACAGGAATGCTGGGGCTGATGCAGGATTACCCACTTTTGGTACAAACAATTCTCGACCACGCAGCATTGAACCACGGGGAGCGGGAGATGGTCACCCGTTCAATCGAGGGCCCCATCAGGCGCTGTACTTATCAGTCACTGAGAATACGCGCGCTGCGTGTTGCCAAGGCCTTGCAGAAAGAAGGTATTGGAATGGGTGATCGGGTTGCCACCATGGCCTGGAATACAGACCGCCATGTTGAAGTCTGGTATGGCGTCATGGGTATAGGCGCCATCGTTCATACGGTCAATCCGAGATTATTTGCCGAACAACTGATTTACATAATGAATCACGCTGAGGACAAAATACTGTTTGTTGACCTGACCTTTGTACCTCTCGTCGAGGCCATCGCTAGCAAAATCCCAAGTATCAAAAAATATATCATCCTGACCGATGAAGCACACATGCCGGCAACCAGCTTGCCCAACGCACATCCATATGAGTCCTGGCTGGCAGCATCGGATGCAGACTTCGCCTGGGCGTCATTTGATGAAAATACCGCTGCCGGTCTGTGTTACACCTCCGGCACCACCGGCAACCCCAAAGGGGTGCTTTACTCACATCGCTCCAACGTGCTGCACAGCCTGATGTGTAGCCAACCTGATGTACTTGGAGTGGATTCGACCGACAGTGTCTTACCCATCGTCCCCATGTTCCACGCCAATGCCTGGGCAATCACCTTCGCCATTCCTGCTGCAGGTGCAGGCCTTGTCATGCCAGGGGCAGGAATGGATGGTAAAAGCATTTACGAGCTGCTCGATGGTGAAAAGGTGACTGCGGCTGCCGCTGTTCCGACTGTGTGGCTGGGACTACTGCAGTATCTCGCGGATAATTCACTGAAGCTACCCTATCTTGACCGCGTAATCATCGGGGGTGCAGCCGTGCCCAGAATGATGATCGAAACGTTGGAAAACAATTACGATGTCGAAGTTATTCATGGCTGGGGCATGACTGAAATGTCACCCATCGGTACCACGGGTAAACTGAAACATGCCACTGAACATCTGCGGGGTGAAGAGCGGGTCAAGCTGAAACTCAAACAGGGGCGCACACCTTACCTCGTGGAAATGAAAATCGTCGATGACGACCACAATGATCTGCCACGCGACGGCAAGACTTCCGGTCATCTGCTGGTACGTGGCCCGGCTGTTTCCAGTGGTTACTTCAAGAGCGACGAAAACATCCTGGACGAGAATGGCTGGTTCAACACCGGCGATATCGCCAACATCAATGAACTGGGTTACATGCAAATCACCGATCGTGACAAGGATGTCATCAAGTCCGGTGGCGAGTGGATTTCATCCATAGAAATTGAGAACACGGCACTCGGATGCGAAGGTGTTGCCGAAGCCGCCGTAATTGGTATCGCCCACCCGAAATGGACTGAAAGGCCTCTGCTGATCATCGTGCGGAAACCAGATACAGAAGTCAGCAAGGAGGAAGTGCTGGCCTATCTCGAAGGCAAAATATCCAACTGGTGGTTGCCGGAAGCAGTCGAGTTTGTCGATGAAATACCACATACCGCCACGGGCAAAATTCAGAAGATGTTGCTCCGCGAGAAGTTCGGTGGATATCAGTTTTAAGACAGTGGATATTGCCACAGTCAAGCAATACGCGGATGTGATGCCTTGACAAACAAGTTCAATTCAACCAATCTGCACCACGCGTGTAGTGTCAACCCTAAAAGGTAGGATCAGTGGTTACCAGAATGTTCAGCACAAGGCATGCTTGCGCAGGCATAGTGGTTCTACGTCAAGCGAGTGTAACGCTGTGATGGACATTCTGGTAACCACCCGTAGGGCGAGCCCACAAGCTGTCATCCGCTGCGTTAACGGTTCTCGATATAGAACCACTATGTCCTTGAACCGCTGCCTTGCCGATAACAGCTTGTAAACTCGCTGATCCTACCTTTTAGGGTTGACACTACACTAGTCTGCAGGTGTCCTTCTGACTGCTCAGTCAGGGGATTAAACGGGAAGACGGTAAGCCAATTTTCGGCAATTCCGTCGCTGCCCCCGCAACGGTAGGCGAAGGTACGGATCATTGCAGCCACTGTGTTTCGGCATGGGAAGGCGACCCGTCATAAGCGATTTTATATCGCTCTTCGCAAGCCCGGAGACCGGCCAGCAGTTTTATTCACTTGTGCATTCGCGGCGGGCGGAAGCGTGTGAGCACTGCTTCCCCCGGCCATCCGGAACCAGAAACAGCCTCTCAGCTTCCAGCAACCGTTAATTCGCAGTTTTGCGCTTTCGGGTGAGATCGCGCTGGAAAAAGATAATGTCAAAATTGCAAATGAAGACCTTTCAGGTTCTGACCACCTTTCTATTATTCGCGTTATTCAGCCATGCGCTTATTGCCGATGAGGCAGCAGATCTTGAGCACGTACTGGTAAGCGCCAGACTCCAACCCATAACAATCGGGGAAATCGGCAGCTCTGTTACAGTTATATCACGAGAAGAAATCGAGCAAAAACAGGTCAAGTACCTGTCTGAACTACTCCGTGATGTACCGGGCTTTTCAGTCAGCCAGACCGGTGGTGCCGGTTCGCAAACCCAGGTGCGTGTGCGTGGTGCAGAAGCCAACCAGCTATTGGTATTGATGGATGGAGTCCGTGCCAACGATCCGGCCGCCAGCGGTGAATTCCAATATCAGTTTGCCCTGACATCCAATATCGAACGAATTGAAATCATTCGCGGACCGCAAAGCGCTACATGGGGCAGTGATGCGGTAGCAGGTGTGATCAATATCATTCGGAAGAAAGATGTCGAGGACCGGTATTTGTCGGGTAACATTGAGGCGGGTTCATTCGACACCTTCAACGCAAGCGTAGACGGCGGCTACTCAGGAAAAGTGTTTCAGATCACTGGCGGTCTGTCCTACCTGGATACCGATGGCACCAACATATCGCGAACCGGTAATGAAAAAGACGGTGCCGACAACACCACCGGCAATATTGCAATTGAGTTTGATGCCAGCGATGCTTTCAGTGTGCGCTTCTCCGGACAATGGATAGATGCAAGCTCCGACTACGACGATATTGATTTTTTTGTCACCGGCCTGCCCGAGGATGCTGACCGCGTAACTGAGACCAATCAGAACTTCCTGAATGGCGAGATACGCTATGACCCCAAACATAACCCATGGACGGGAAGCTTCTCTGTGAACCGGATGGATTCTGACAATGACAATTTCAGCGATGGCCTGTGGACAGGTTCAACTGCGGCCACAACGCTCGATTACCGCCTTCGTGCAGGGGTGGCCCTTGATGAATCACAAACCCATCGCCTGGGCTTTGCTTTGGAGCACGAGAATGTGGATTTTTCCCAACGTGGCAAAGCCAGTATTTATGGCGACCCCAACCAGGATCAGTCCTACGATATAAATGCCTATGCTGCGGAGTACATTGGTAAACCAGTCACTGGGTTTAGCTGGACAGCAAGTATCCGGCTCGATGACTACAGCGATTTTGATAATGCCACAACCTGGCAACTGGCAGGGTCCTACCAGTTGACACCCACGCTGCGTCTGCGAGCATCGGGAGGTACGGGCTCGAAGGCGCCAACGTTCACTGAGCGCTATGGCTTCTTTGAGGATTTCTTTATCGGCAACCCAAATCTGAAACCGGAATCATCGCAAGGCTGGGAAATCGGTTTTGATACCCGCTGGGCCAGTGACAGGTATCAACTTCAACTGGCCTATTTTGACCAGGACCTGCAGGACGAAATCGATGGTTTTGTATTTGATCCTGAATCATCTTTCTTCACTGCTCAAAACAAGGATAGTGACAGTAGTCGAAAAGGTATCGAAGCTGTCTTTGATATACGCTTGAGTAAGGCTTTCACACTCGTTACTACTTATACTTATACGGATGCCAGGGAGGAGAACTTCCTGGGGCAGAAGGTACCTGAAGTCAGACGGCCCAAGCACATGGCCAGTTTAACAAGCAATTACTACTTCGCCGAAAATCGTGGCAACCTGAACCTGAACCTGAACTATGTTGGTTCGCAACAGGATGATTTCTTTCCACCCCCCAATTATTTTGCAGAGAGGGTAGACATCGACTCGTACATTGTTGTGGATCTGGCTGGCTCATGGAAACTGACGAAAACACTGGATTTAACAGGACGTATCACCAACCTGTTTGACAAAGAATACGAAGAAGTTCTTGGTTTCGTACGCCCCGGACGAGCTATTTATGCCGGCCTGCGAGGGCGCTTCAGTTTATGAATCGAATGTGACGAGGTCTTTTAGAAGGCCATTGGAAATATTGTAAATCCACCCGTGGATATGAAGGGATCGTCCTTCCTTCCAGGCTTTTTGCACTACGGGTGTGTTGCACACATTGGTGACCTGTTCTTTGACATTCAACTCGCACAAGGTGTCGAGCCTTTCCTGTTTGCTCAGCCCTTCCAGTATCTCGGAATTAAAGCGGTCAACATCCCTGATATGGCGAAGCCAGTTATCGATAAGACCATGATCCTTATCTTCCATGGCTGCCATGACCCCGCCACAATCATAATGACCGCAGACGATAATATGCTTGACCTTGAGAACCTCAACGGCAAAGTGAATCACTGAAAGGCAGTTCAGGTCCGTGTGTACCACGACATTGGCAATGTTTCGGTGTACGAATACCTCACCTGGCTGCAGGTCGACAATCTGATTTGCCGGAACCCGGCTATCTGAACAACCAATCCAAAGGTACTCAGGCTGCTGTTGAGAGGCCAAGGCCTCAAAAAAACCGGGGTCTTTCTTCTTGATCGCAGTTGCCCACGCCAAATTTCTATCAAACATGCGTTTTAATGTTTTCAAAGTCCGGAAAACTCCCTGCAGCCTTTTGACTTGTTATTCAAGCCGGTGATACAGCCAGTGTAAGGCCATCAATACCCCAATTCAAAATCCACGACATGCAGGAGGAACTCCCGCCGTACGAAACGGTGGTAATTCTCGATAAAAATCGCGCTTATTTCCCCGGGGAAGGTTGTGGCCGAAGTATGGGGTGTGATGTAAACATTGTCTAACTTCCATAATGGGCTATCCTGGGCTAAGGGTTCTTTTTCAAACACGTCAAGCACAGCGCCGCCAATGATCCCTTCGCGTAGCGCACAAACCAGGTCGGCCTCATTGATGCTGTTACCCCTTCCCACATTGATCAGCACCGTCGATGGTTTCATCATTTTGAGCACATCAGCATTAATAAGATGGCTGGTTTGCGGTGTAGCAGGAAGCGTCAGTACCACATAATCCGGTTCTTTCAAAAACTCCGCGAGGTCATCCACTGTATAGACTTTTTCAACTGCATCAAACGGCCTGCCGGAACGGTTAAGACCTGTTACCCGAATACCAAAGTGCCGGGCGGTAAGTGCCAACTCACGGCCAATCGAGCCCAGACCGATGATTCCAAGTATGATTTCCTTCGCAGGACGATAGGTCAAGGGCTGCCAGTGCTGTTTCAACTGATTGCCTCGCATGCTGAACACACGCCGCTCAAATGCAAACAGGTAGGTCATCACATACTCGCTGATCAGCGAGCCAAATATGCCTTTTGCATTTGTCAGAACGTAGTCCCGGCGCATTCCTGGCCGGCATAGCTGGTCGACACCAGCCCATCCCGACTGTACCCACTCAAGGCTGTCAGCCGATGCCAGTACTTCATTTATCAACGGCGGGTCACCAAGAACAATATTGCACCCAGCAATCAATACCCTTGCTGAGGCGATGTCACTGGCCGTTCTAATCTCCAGATCCTGCAGATCAGCTTTTTTGATCAAGGCGGAATATTTTTCAGCATCAACTGAAAGGATAAGAAGTCTGTTCACCGGGTCCTACCAGCATTGGTCAGAAGCGTATGTGGTGTATGTTTTGGCGAGAGCTATAAATTCCGGCCGTCAAAAACGATGCGCTGGCCTAGCACGTGTCCCGGCGCGCCAGGTCTTTTAATTTATCCGAATCCAGTATCGCCACTTTCTTGCGGTTAACCCGGATGATACCGGCACTTTGAAAACGCGCGAGAACACGCGAAATGGTCTCAGTAGCAAGACGCAGGTTACTGGCGATATCGCGACGCGACATACTCAGGTTAAACTCTCTTGAGGAGTAACCCCGGCTCGCGAAACGCTTTGATAATGAACACAATAAGCTGGCGATTCTTTCCTCGGCACTAAGATCAGCTGCACTCGCCTCCAACTCGGAAATTTGTAAACTCATGACGCGGAACAGCTCTTCCTGTAACGCGGGAAGTTGTCTCGCCATTTCGGTAACCGAGTCGAAGCTGAGCCCGCATACCGAACTGGTATCAAGTGCTACTACGTTGGCCTTGTGCATTTTCTCATGAATGGCATCAAAACCGATGATTTCACCAGGCAGGTAAAACCCGAGTACCTGTTCTTCACCATTCTTATCGATCACATAGCTCTTGAAACAACCCGCCCGGACCGCCGCAATTGACTGGAACTTGTCGCCTGCACGAAATATGTGCTCACCGGGTTGAATTGGACGGGACTTGTTGACGATGTGTTCAAATTGCTCAATGCCGGCGGCATCAAGACTTCTCGGAAGACAAAGATCGCCCAGCGTGCATTGGCTGCACGCCACCTGTAAACGTTCAGGAAAATAAGGCTTTTGTTGGCTTTCCGAACTCATAAATCGCTAAATCCACCGTCATGGTCTCAAATTGACAATGGATTATAGCCTAACAGGAGGGCTAAATGACTTTTGAGTAAGATTTACCCTGAAGATCGTTGATCAAATATTCATCAAATTTCATTGCAATCACACGCAAAAGAAGCAAACCGGTTGAAGTGACCTCGATAGTACGCTCGGTTAATTCAATAAGACCGTCTTCTTCCAGCGGTTGAAGTGACTTCAGTTCCAGCGCAAAATGATCGTTGAAATCAATTCCATATTTCCGTTCAAACTCTCCAAACTCGACAAAGCCCTGGCACATGATTGCCGAGATGACCCCGCGCCGGAGACGGTCTTCACCACTCAGGCTCAAACCCCGCCACACCGGTAATTTGCCTTCATCAATCGCTGTCTGCCAGGCCCGTATATCCTTGAGGTTTTGCGCGAAACTATTACCAACCTTACCTATCGAACTGACACCCATGCCAACCAGGTCGGTCTCACTGCAGGTGGAGTAACCCTGGAAGTTACGCTGCAGTGTTCCGTTCTCCATCGCGATCGACAGTTCATCGTCTGGCAGAGCAAAATGATCCATGCCGATGTAAACATAACCGGCATCAACGAGTTTTGTAGTTGTTGACGCCATTAACTGCAACCGCACCTCGGGCGCTGGCACCTGTTCCGAACTGATCATGCGTTGAGCTCGAAAAAGATGGGGCAAGTGGGCGTAGTTATAAACCGATAAACGATCCGGACGGGAAGTCAGGACCGAGTCGATGGTTTTTTCAAACGACTTCGCAGTTTGCAAGGGTAACCCATAGATCAAATCCACGGAGACCGAATTGAAACCGGACTCACGTGAAGCTTCGATCAACCTCAGGGTCTTTTCTTCATCCTGAATGCGATTTACGGCTTTTTGTACCTCAGGATCGAAATCCTGTATACCCATACTGACCCGGTTAAATCCAATGTCAGCCAACTGGGCGATTCTGTCTTCATCTACTGTCCGAGGATCGATTTCGATTGAAAACTCACGACTGTCGGAACGGCTCAAGAGGAAATTAGCAGATAGTTGCTCCACGATATGTCTAAGCTGAATATCGTCATAGTAAGTTGGCGTGCCACCACCAAAATGTAACTGGGTAACCTGCCGGTCCCGGTCAAACAACTTACCCTGCATTTCGATTTCTTTATCAAGGTGTTGTAGGTAAACCTTGGCGAGTTGGGTATTTCGCGTCACTTTTTTATTGCAGGCGCAGTAATAACAAAGTTCCTTGCAAAACGGCAAGTGCACATACAATGACAGTGGTTTCGGTATCAGGTCGTCGTTGCTGTTCCTGACGTGCCGGAGATAAGCCTCAGCATCAAATCCTTCGTGGAATTGCAACGCGGTCGGGTAGGAGGTATACCTTGGCCCGGCCAGACCATACTTGGTTATTAGTTCCGCAGGAAATGACGTTGTGATACTCATATTGAAGCTTCCCGTGCCATTCAGGCAGACAGGGTTTTACGTCCTACAGTTGAAGCCGGGCTCCGCAAGGCCTTTCGTGATATTTGCTGAGTCTTTAGAAACCCTGACATTTAAAATTTACCTATTTCTTTAGTTGTGCAAGGCACGTTAGCACCGCCCCCACTTATGACAAATGACTCAGATCAAGAATACACAAGGAACCAATTTGAACCCAAGGCTCAGGTGTATTTGTATGGAAAGAAATAACAAATAAGTGACTTGAGTCATTTCAGAGCGTCGGGCATTTCGAGCATGACACTACCAACTACACCGGTTTGCCCCCGTACATGGAAGCAAGATAAACCCTAAAAAAGTCCGGCGTTGATCCAAAAGTGCACCGCGATACTCGCTATATACCCCAGTGCGACCGCCCATGCCCATTTCAGATGCGCGAAAAACGTATAGACACCACGCGCCTGGCCCATTACGGCAACTCCGGCCGCTGAACCGATGGATAACATAGACCCGCCAACACCTGCCGTTAGTGTTACCAGCAACCACTGACCCTGGCTCATTTCCGGGCTCATTGCGAGCACCGCGAACATAACCGGGATATTGTCTACCAGCGCTGAGGCGACACCTACGAATATGTTTGAAATTGTTGGCCCCAGACCCGTGTAGAGAAATTCTGACCCGATCGCCAGATACCCAAAAGCGCCAAGCCCTCCCACGCACAGAATCACGCCATAGAAAAACATTAGGGTATCCCACTCAGCCTTTTGCAGGTTTTGGTAAATATCGTAAAACTTGTGCTTCGGGTCATCGCCATGGTCATGCATTGCTGCGATACCAAGTGCCGAGCCTTCGACCATTTTCTCTGCAAGCGCGGCCTGATCCCTGCGTTGCAGGTAATAACCGAACAGTTTCAGGAAGCCAAGACCTGTCATCATGCCAACGACCGGTGGCATGTGGAGGAAATTGTGCATGGATACTGCCATTGAAATGGTCAAAATGAACAATGCCACGACCACCAAGGCACCATGTTGCAGACGGGCGTCTTCCTGCATTGGTTCAGGTTTACCTGCAGGCAAGGCAAACGACAATATACTTGCCGTCACCACCCAGTTAACAATCGATGGAACGACCAGCGCAAAAAACTCGGTAAATTGCAAATGCCCCTTTTGCCATACCATCAATGTTGTAATGTCACCAAACGGGCTAAAGGCGCCACCGGCATTGGCAGCAACGACAATGTTGATACAGGCCAGTGCCACGAAACGATGATTAGTGCCGCCGACGGAAAGTGCCACCGTGGCCATCAACAAAGCCGTGGCGAGATTGTCAGCGATCGGCGACATTAAGAACGCAATACCACCGGTAATCCAGAATACCTGCCGCAAAGAAAACTCCTGGTTGATCAGCCATGCCCGCAGCACATCAAAAATGCCGCGCTCTTCCATGGTGTTAATAAAGGTCATTGCCGCGAGCAGGAACAGGAACAATTCTGCAAATTCGAGGATGTTATGACGAACGAGTTCTTGCGCTGTGTGCGAATCTCCCGCGGCCATATAAGCAAAAGCCACCAGCATCCAGATAATGCCGGCAGCGACGATCATCGGCTTGGACTTCCGCAGGTGAATATTTTCTTCGAGAATAACCAGGGCGTATGCGCCAATGAAAATCGCGACGGCCAGTAGCCCGGCCCAATGTGTAGTTAAATCCATATTGTTTACTTTACCTGCAAGTGGTGTTTAGGTCTCAAATACATTCAAAATCGGTCAGGCCCGTTGGACGACAACGGTCAGGCCAGCCATGCTTTCGCCAGAAGTCCACATAACCCAACGCTGCCACCCATTCTTTGAAACGCGGATCCTGACGAAATTCGATGGCCCAATTATTCCAGATTTGTGCATGCAATTGCAGGTTTTTGATGTCGGAAACAGGGTCAATCCCCAGGTCGAAAGCGCGTGGCGAGCCAAGTATCAGTAACGATTCAAAGCCAACCAGCTTATCCAACTCCCCCGCTTGGATCGCGGTAACAATCATCTGGCTAGCAACAGGTATTCTAGCGGGGTTCTCCAGCGCGTCAATCAATAAGTCAGCAAACTCTGGCGGCATTGTGCCGGAGCGCATCCGCACATCCCGAAGTAACTCACGTGCGGTCTCATAAGCTCCGGAATAAATCGAAGCCAGGGCCAGGTAATAGTCGCGATAGGTGAAGTGCCGGAGTTCGTCCAAAATGACAATGGCCTCCGCCGGCTTACCGGAATAAATCAGTGCGTCCGCCAGCGCCCAGGCGATATGTTCGTTAAAAGGATCACGGCTGTACTCCCTGGATAATGACTGTATCAGTTCCTCAAAGTAACCCAATCGTATGTGCAAAGTGGCTTCCCAGGAAATAACATCGGATTTACTACCGTCAATACTTCTCACGCGGTCAAAAAACTCAGCAGCCTGCTCCAAATCTCCCCGCTTGGAATAAACCGCAGCCAGTGCGCCCAGGGCTTCTATGGAGTCAGGGTCAATCTCAAGAGCGAATTTTGCGCTCGCTTCAGCTTTTTCATACCAGACCTCCCTATCCAGGGACAAATCATAGGACGTCAGCAACCAGTTAACGCTGGCAATACCAGCATGTGCGCGTGCAAACATCGGGTCCTTTGCAATTGCTTCATTGAAATATTCAAGTGCGGAATACAAACCTTCTGTGCGCAGTTGAATACGACCATTCATTAAATCACGGCCTTTTAGAAACAACCTGAAGGCCTCCATGTCGCCGGTCATCGACTTGCGGGAGTCCGGTTGGCCACTTTCATCAAGAGTCAGCTTGAGCGCCTCTGCAATATTGGAGGCAATGTCGTCCTGAACTGTAAAAACCTCATCAAAGGAACGGTCATAATTTTGCGACCAGATGTGATAGCCGGTGCGCGCGTCAATCAATTGTGCGGTTACGCGAATCCGTTCGTCAGAATGTCTGATGCTGCCTTCCAGAACAGTGCCGACGTGCAGTTTGGAAGCGATCTCCGATAATGTCGCTTGCGTCTCGCGAAATGCGAAAGATGATGTACGCGCTACCACTTCGAGACCATTCATCTCCGTCAGCAAATTAATTACATCCTCTGCAATACCATCACCAAGATAATGGTGGGTCTGGTTATCGCTCATATCAACAAATGGCAAAACTGCAATGGCTCTATCGCTATACACCATCGACGCTGCTTGATATTCGCCTGACAGGTTTTTGTCAGAACCGGGGTTAAGTGGCTCGACAGGGGTATCCCAGAGCACAAAAGAAAGCACCAGTATTGCAATGGTGCCAAGTAACCAGAATGAGATCGTACGGCTTGTTTTCGCACTACGTTGAGACCCGTTTTGCAGTGCTTTCTCTTCCCCGCAAATTTCACCAGGAGAGCAATCGATACGTTCAACTTGTGCAACCAACCGATACCCGCTGCCACGAATGACCACGATATAGGAATCCGCGTTCAGATCCTCTCTCAGTGATTTACGTAACAACATTACGCGCTTGTTAACCGTACCACGGTCAACCACGAGCCCTTCCCAGACCTCCTCCTCCAATTGCTGTGTACTCACAACATTAGGTGCGTGACGCGCTAGTGAAAGCAACAATTTAAAAGAAAGCCGCGGTACGGGTACAATCGTCCCGTTGCGGGTTACTTCCTGTGTTCCTGCATCCAGTAACAGGTCTCCGATGCGATAGCATTCAAAGCCCACTGAAATAAGTCCCTATAGAAAAAACTAAAATCAAAGTATATCCAAGTTGTCAATCCTAAGCTATCCGCAAACGTTCCGTAAATCTTCTGTCAATATTCCGATGGCTGAATATCATTGTTCGACAAACCCATATATATTGGTGCGGTGCACTTGGGACTGTTCAGACATGTCCTCTTTCTGTACCCGGACACTTACGTGTGTTTGCAAGGTAGGCGTTCCGCGTAAACTAAAACTGAATTCTGTGGTATGTCCTCCGAAAATTATCACAGACTTTTTTTACAAGGAGCTGCCTCGCAGAACCGGGTAACAAGCAGAGGAATGCGTTTGCGGTTGGAAAGCAATAACAAACCAATCTCATTAACCAGGCACATTTTAAAATAATAAGAAGCACTGGGATAACTGTTGAAAATTGCAGTTATCCCGATTTTTAACTTAATTAACCCCGGTTCCCTGACATCGGTTTAACCCCCCCCTAAACCGGCGTGTGAGGGAACCGGTGTTTTTTGAGATTCCGGTTCTTTTCTGTGATTGACTGGTTATAAGACCGATCTATTTAGCATGCCGTTGTTTATCGGTTTATAATTCCCGCCTTTAAACTAGCCAGCCTGACAGATGTGAAACATTACAAGACGCGAGTTACGATAATTTCCCTGGGTCTACTATTGCTTGGTGCTTGCGCATCGGTCATGGAATCTGCAACCAATGACATGGCTGCCAATCTCAGTTCAGCAATAATGAACCAGGATGACCCCGAAACTGTTCGGGACGGTGCCCCGGCTTATCTTTTGTTACTCGACAGCTTTATAGCAGGGTCACCCGATAGCCCTGCAATGCTGGCTGCAGCAGCGGAATTGTATGCCGCATATGGCGTCATTTTCGTCGCAGACCCAGCACGCGCCGACCGCCTGACCCAACGTGCTCTCACATATGGTCAGCGGTCTCTGTGCGCAAGCAACAAGTCAGCGTGTGGCATACATGAGCTTCCATTTCAGGAATTTGAAATTGTCCTGGAGACGCTGGATAAAGAAGATGCTGCCAGCCTTTTTACCTATGGCCTGACTTCAATCGCCTATATCAAAGTTCACAGTGACGACTGGGGCGCCATGACCAAACTACCGGGTGTTGAATCCACGCTCAAACGCGTGAAGGCTCTTGACCCCGGATACCAGGCAGTCCAGGTCGAACATTTTTTGGCTGTACTCAATACGATCCGCCCACCTGCTTTGGGGGGGGATTTTGAGGCTGGAAAGGCATATTTTGAGAGGGCCGCGGCCCTTTCGAATGGCAAAGACCTGTCAATTAACGTGGATTATGCCCGCTACTATGCACGTACATTGTATGATCGGGAACTTCACGACCGGTTACTGAATGGTGTCATGTCGGCGGAACCTAATCAGGAAGGCTACACTCTATTCAACACACTGGCACAGCGTGAAGCACAGGAATTGCTCGATTCCGCTGATGACTATTTTTAAGAAAAAGGAATGTTAATGAACCCCAGCCTTATCAAGAGAGCGTCGGACTGGCAATTTGCCGGTCAAATCGTTATCGGATTGATATTACTTTGCCTGATGTCGACCGCCGGTGCCCAAACAATAAAGCTTGCGACCATAGTACCGGAGGGTTCCAGTTGGATGAATTCAATGCGGGCCGGTGCAACTGAAATCGGCGAGCGGACCGATGGGCGGGTCAAGTTCAAATTCTATGGCGGCGGCGTGCAGGGCAATGACAAGCAGGTACTGCGTAAAATGCGCATCGGCCAGCTGCACGGCGGCGCTTTTACATCAAACGGTCTTATTGATGTTCAAAAAGACAGTCAACTCTATGCCATGCCCATGCTGTTCGACAACCTTGAGGAAGTTCAGTTTGTAAGAGCACGCATGGATGACAAATTACGTGGTCTTATTGAAAAGGCCGGGTATGTAAACTTTGGTTTTGCAGGAGGAGGGTTTGCCCGCCTCATGTCAAACCAGCCCATCGCCAACCTTAAAGATTTGCAAGGCCGGAAAGTCTGGGTGCCGGATGGCGACAGGATTTCGTATGAGGCGAGTAAGGCCCTGGGCATCTCTCCTGTCATTATGCCGCTGACCGATGTGATGACGGGATTGCAGACTGAATTGATTGACACCATCATGAGCCCGCCTGCCGCCACAATCATTTTGCAGTGGAACACAAAGGTGAGCTATATCACCGAACTCCGCCTGTCTTATATTTTTGCCATGATCGCTATCGATAAAAAATATTTTGACCGCATACAGCCTGCCGATCAGGTTATTGTGCGGGAAGTGATGGAACGAATTTACGAGGACTTTGATCAACAGGGTAACGAGGACAATCAAAAAGCCTATAAAGCATTGATTGATAACGGCATGACGCCTGTGACTCCAGATCAGGGTCAGCTCCCCGAGTGGCGCAGTGCTATTAACAAATCAAACCATCGGCTTGCCAATGAAGGTGCGATTGATGTTCGGCTACTTGACGAAGTGGAATGTTACCTGGCAGGCTTTCGCGCAGGCAATCAGGCGACCGACTGTACTCAGTGAAGCGTATTTCCGTAATTTTCAACCGGCTGGATAAGGCCGGAACCCACGCGGAGGACGCCTTGCTTCTGGTCATCTTGATCAGCATGATCTTGCTCGCCGGGACCCAGATTTTTCTGAGGAATTTTCTTGATACCAGTCTGTTCTGGGGTGACGAGATGTTACGCCTCATGGTGTTATGGTTAACTATCGCCGGTGGCCTGGCTGCCAGTCGGATGGACAAGCACATCAGCATCGCAGTGCTGGATCGCTTCCTCCCCATTACGGCACAACGCGTCACAAAGGTCTTCATAGATATATTTACAGCATGCATCTGCGCTTTGTTTGCCTGGCATAGCGGTCGGTTCGTCATGGGTTCTTACGAGTTCGGCGACACGCTGATGCGAAACGTACCTGCATGGACATTGCAGATCATAATGCCCGTCGGTTTTTTCCTGATGGCCTACCGTCATTTGGTTCTTGCGATCAAGCGTCCGTTTACATGGTCTGAAAGCGAAGATTATGAAAGCGAAGACAGTCAATCATGATCATCGGTGCACTGATGGTGATATTGATTTTGCTTGGCGCACCATTGTTCGCCATCATCGCAGCGGGTGCGTTTTGGAATTTTTACCACGCTGATATTGATCTCCAGGCCATTGCCATTGAGTTTTATGGCATTGCAGAGATGCCCATTCTGCTCGCTATACCGCTATTCACATTTGCCGGTTATCTTCTCAGTGAAAGCGATGCACCCAAACGCCTGGTACGACTGACCAGCGCTTTGCTTGGTTGGATGCCGGCAGGCCTGGCAGTAGTTTCCCTGGTCGCATGTGCATTTTTCACCGCGTTTACAGGCGCTTCGGGTGTCACTATCATCGCACTGGGCGCGATATTGTTCCCCGCCATGCAACAAGCGGGTTACCCCGAAAGGTTCAACCTTGGCCTGGTCACATCAGCAGGTAGTCTCGGCTTGTTATTTGCACCCTCCCTGCCACTGATTTTGTACGGTGTTGTGGCAGAAGTACCCATTGAAAGTCTTTTTCTGGCCGGTTTACTACCCGGCTTTTTAATGCTGATTATCCTGTCCGGTTTCAGTATCTGGAAAAACCGTGCGATACGCACACCGCTGGGCAACTTTTCATGGCAGGAAGTTCGCACAGCATTGCGTGAATCAATGTGGGAAATCCCACTGCCCATCGTCGTGCTGGGTGGGATTTACAGTGGTTATTTTGCAATATCAGAAGCTGCGGCAGTCACGGCACTTTACGTGCTAATCGTTGATGTGCTTATCCTCAAAGAGGTTTCCTTACGCAAACTTCCTTCGATAATTCGTGAGTCGATGATACTTGTCGGCGGAATCATGATGATATTGGGTGTATCCCGCGCGTCCACCAATTTCATGATAGACGCAGGTATACCACAACAGTTGCTGCAATGGATCAGCGGTTTCGTTACCGGCGAGACTGCATTCATGGTGATGTTATTGTTGTTCTTGCTGGTACTCGGGGCAATTCTTGATATTTTTTCAGCAATCGTACTGGTTGTTCCGTTGATCCTGCCAATCGCTACACAATTCGGGGTGAACCCGGTGCATCTCGGGATTGTTTTCCTGGCCACGATGCAACTCGGTTACATCACGCCGCCCGTTGGTCTCAATCTGTTCATCGCGGGATATCGATTTGACCGGCCGATCGTGGAAGTTTATCTCTCCACCTTGCCATTTTTTGTGTTCCTGATGATTTCCGTGTTGCTGATTGCTTTTTGGCCCGGTTTGTCACTGATTCTCTTAAAGTGATGGCTCGAAACAAGAGCACCGGACACACCCAAACATCACCCCGTACGGTGCGTAACTCGTTACACACCACTAAACGCCATCCCGTAGGGTGCGTAACTTGTTACGCACCACTAAACGCCACCCCGTAGGGTGCGTAACTCGTTACGCACCATTAAACCGTCAATGCTTTTCAGGTTCGACCGCTGCAGTAATAGCAGCCCAGTCCTCATAACATTCATCAAGAATCCGGAAATCCTCATCATCATCCACATCCAGGCTTAAACCACCGTATGGTGTGATAACGACCTTAACCGGTCCTCCAAGAATCTTGCTGACACTTTTCTCGACCCTTTCCCGGGTATTGCCCCTCTTGAGTCGCTTGTACCAATAGCCTTTACGCTTTGAAAGCATCAAGGTCACCTGAATACGCAGAGTCAACCATGTAGCCTGCCAACCACCCTGGGTTTTGAAAAAGTTGAAAGCCAAGGCAACCACGTTACGCCAGTCTATGGCCTTGCGGTAGGAAAATCCGGTCTGGAGGAATTCCTGGTTAGCCAGGTTGCGCGCACGACCCACATAAATATTGGCCAGACGAAGACGTCCGAATTCAAGCTCTACAAAGGGCCGTTCGATACCCGGCTTGTTCCCTTCCGGGTGAAACGGACGGACACCTGGCTCATCAACGACTCCGGCAAGCATGGCGTAGGGTTCTTCAGATGCATTATCCAGACGCGCGCAACGGCGAATAAAATCATTAATGGAGGCGGTAGTCACCAATGGCAGATCACAGGAAATGACGAGTAAGGGTCTTTCATTCACTGGCATGAGCTTGTCATATCTGTGGCAATCTTCAGATGCCTCGATACCGGCCCAGCAATTGGTCATCATTTTCCCGCGTTGCCCGATGACCCGGACCTTGTTGGAATAACCCGTCAGTTCCTCCAGTAATTCCTCAGCGGGTCCAACCACGAAAATCAGGCCTATGCTGTTGGCATCCAACAGGGCGTCAACCACATAACGGATAAGCTTTTTTTCACCAACTTCCAAAAATGCCTTGTTTCGACCGGCGATTAACCGTTTGGGATTTTGATGGGTACCGGCAAGAACAACGGCATCCAACGGAAACGGATAGGCATCAGGATTACAAGGCGTGTGAGCGGAATCACCTTGTTCTTTGTTGCCATTTGGTTCTGTTTCAGGGTGCATATTTACCTGTCGTCCCCTGCCCCACTCAAGGTGAAATCATCCAGGCAGTGACATCTGATAATTGACCGGAATATTCAATTGCCGGGCCGTCCTTCCAACTGATTTTATAGACTCCCGCGCCAACTTGAAACATCAAAGAGTGCTTTGCTCACATGGTAATCCAACTCACATATGACCGGCTGATTTCTGAAAAAGCAAAACTGCTGTATTCTAATAAGCTTCACACCTCTCACCATAACACCCAAAAAGGAGAATACAATCGTGGAGCTTGCCTTACTCAGCCAAAACTCTTTAGCCTTTCTGCTGCGCTGGGCCCACCTGCTGGCTGGTGTAACCTGGGTTGGTCTTCTGTATTACTTCAATTTCATACAAGCTGAATACTTTAAAACAGCCGACGGTGGCGCCAAATCAGATCTGATTCAAAAAATGTTACCGAACGCATTGTGGTGGTTCCGTTGGGCAGCAATGTTGACTTTTCTGAGTGGCATCGTGTTGGTATATATAAAACACCTGAGCGGCATGGGTATCATGATTGGTGTAGTCATGGGAATTATCATGTTTCTTAACGTCTGGTTGATTATCTGGCCCAACCAGAAAATCGTTATTGCATCGGCAAAACAGGTCGCTGGCGGAGGCGAAGCATTACCTGGTGCCGCTGTAGCACTGGGTAAAGCGGGTCTGGCATCGCGAACAAATACGCTTTTCTCAGTACCGATGCTGTTTTTTATGGCCTCATCTGTTCACCTGCCACAGCTTCAAACACCGATACACAGTGCAAGTGCTGCATCATTGGCTGTCGTATTCGGTCTGATTGCTGTGCTGGCGCTAAATGGTGTATTTGGCAAGACCGGTCCGATCACATCTTTGAAAGGTGTCATTGGCAGCGGCTTCGTACTGACCGCCATTTTATACCTCCTGGTTGAACTGCTGTAAGACAAGAGGCTCCTTCATTTTTGAACTAAACCCGGAACTCGTTTCCGGTTTTTTTTTACCAGAAAAGCACCTGAGTTATT
>RCNC010001852.1_pt1 | contig 18786 bp, 19 predicted proteins | sample 2041301 | NCBI WGS metagenome assembly RCNC01 (sample SAMN09708231, study PRJNA481090) | Marine sediment metagenome, whole genome shotgun sequencing project. | biome: marine sediment; feature: ocean; material: sediment; isolation source: Sewage treatment plant 13A marine sediment (STP13A) ... | reverse complement strand
TTTTCGGCTTGTGGCGCAAAGCGGCGCGCTTGCGACATATTCTTTCGCGTTTGGCTAGCGCACAGGCGGGCCCGTTGCAATCACGACACCGCGTAAAATCGGAGAAAACGACGTAGATCTCTTAGATTGAGAACATCAGGCAAGAATGTGCCCTGCTTTCGCATCGACTTTGAAAGATCAATCTGACAATCGTTTTGACCACGCACGATTTCCCGGAGCCGGGCCAACCATCACGCTTGCCGATGCCTTGCTGTGCCCAACTGTGTAAACGTCAGCTGGAGATGCTGGCAGGTGAAGGGATCGCCTAGCCTGCCGGCTCCGCAACCACGCCGGAAAGCGGGTCGGGCACATCGCCCATAAGATAGCGCGGGCCTGAGCCTTTGCTCTGTGCCTTGTCTTTCGGGTTGTACAGCGCACATTTCGGCAACGAGAGGCAGCCGCAGCCAATGCATCCGTCCAGATTATCGCGCAATTTCTGCAATGTCTCGATTCGGGCATCCAGTGCCGAACGAAACTCGACGCTAATGGCGGCCCAGTCTGCTGGTGTAGGTGTGCGACCATTGGGCAATCGATCCAGTTGCGCCCGAATATCTCCCAGAGAAAAATCAAACTGCTGCGCAATCATGATAAAACTGAGCCGCCGGATGTCAGCACGCTCAAACCGCCGCTGCCCTCCGTCATTACGCCACGCGCTCACCAAACCTTGCGCCTCGTAATACCGAATTGCCGATACGGCAAGCCCCGTCCGATCAGCCAGATACCCAATAGAAAGTCCGTCATTTTTTGCCACAAGAATCTCCTTGACCTAAAGTTAGGTTTAGGAATTACGCTGATCCAAATCAACCTCGAACGGAGCCCAAAATGACCGCCCATCTGGAACATACAAACTTTACCGTTTCTGATACCGATGCCACTGCGAAATGGATGTGCGATCTGTTTGGATGGCATATTCGTTGGGCCGGAGCCTCAAAGGACAAAGGACGCAGCATACATGTGGGCACTGACACGCATTATCTGGCGCTTTACTCGCCGGGCGCGCCCGGCAAAGCGACCGATAACAACTATAAGACCATCGGCGGCCTCAATCATATTGCCGTCGTTGTCAATGACATCGATGCAATGGAGGCGCGGGTCAGGGATGCAGGCTTCACCCCCGGAAGCCATGCAGATTATGAACCCGGCAAGCGATTCTATTTCGATGATCATGACGGCATCGAATATGAGGTTGTGTCTTACGATTAACCGCTGACGCGCAGGGGCGATTGCGCCTCCTGCGCGTCTTGCTCTTGCAATCCCCTGCCGCTTTGGGTCAGGTATCTGCCAGATAACCGGTGGACCTCGCAGAGGCCGCCCAGATGGCGTGGATGACTTGAAGATGGATAAAATACCGATGACCCGCGCGGGCCATTCCGCGCTCGAGATCGAGCTTAAACAGCTCAAGACAATTGAACGCCCAGCGATCATCAAGGCCATTGCTGAAGCCCGCGAACATGGCGATCTTTCCGAGAATGCGGAATACCATTCGGCGCGCGAAAAACATTCCTTTATCGAAGGCCGGGTAAAAGAGTTGGAAGGCGTTTTAAGCCTGGCTGAAGTCATCGACCCTGCCAAACTGTCCGGCGCGATCAAGTTCGGCGCCAAAGTGACCCTTGTCGATGAAGACACCGACGAGGAAAAGACTTGGCAAATTGTGGGCGAGCATGAAGCCAATATCGAAAACGGCCTATTGAACATCAAATCCCCGATTGCCCGCGCGTTGATTGGAAAAGAAGAAGGCGACAGCGTAGAAGTCCGCACGCCGGGGGGCGAGAAATCTTATGAGGTTCTCAAAATCGTTTACGCCTAAAAGGCCGTCAGATGACTGAAAATGATCCTGCACACCCAACACCTTTGGGCATCTATGACAAACCGGGCCGCGATTCCATTTCCGGGATCGAGGTCATTGCAGGCGGGCTGAGCGCAGCGTGGTTGATCGGGGCCGCAATATTCTTTTTGTCTATCTCCAATACCGATGAAGCAGGTATCAGCGATTTGGATAGCCTGCGGTTTGTCATTACGATTCTGGCGATTTTTTTGCCCGTCGCGATGATTTGGGTCGCAGCCACAGCGGCACGTTCAGCTCGTGTCATGCGCGAAGAAAGCCAGCGTTTGCAAACCGCTATAGATGCAATTCGCCAAGCTTATGTCTCCCAGAACCAAAACCGCAACACCGCTTCAGAGCCATCCGTAGCGCGCAAACTGGACGAGATAGCAGCCGCGACCCGCAAGACGGAAAGCGCGATGGCCACATTCTCAAGCCGCCGCGATCATGCGACGATGCGCGCGACAAAACCGGTTGCAGTCCCGAACCCGGCGCCAGAGGATCAGGCGTCCCTTGCTTTGGGAACACTAGGCGAGGAACTGGACCCACCCCTGGATCGGGCTGACTTTATCCGCGCCCTCAACTTTCCTGAAACCGCTGACGATCAGGAGGGCTTTGATGCTTTGCGCAGGGCGCTGCGAAACCGGTCAGCCGCGCAGTTGATCCAATCCGCGCAGGACGTCCTGACATTGTTGTCACAAGACGGAATATACATGGATGATTTGCGTCCCGACATGGCGCGGCCCGAGATCTGGAGACAATTTGCCGGAGGGGCGCGCGGGCGGCCTGTGGCAGCTCTCGGCGGCGTGCGCGACCGATCTTCACTGGCGCTGACTGCAGGCCGTATGAAACAGGACCCAATATTCCGGGATGCGGCGCATCACTTTTTGCGGATATTTGATAAAATGTTCACTGACTTTGAAGAGACCGCGTCAGATTCAGACATCTCGTCCTTGTCGGAAACCCGAACCGCGCGGGCGTTCATGCTGCTTGGTCGGGTCGCAGGAACGTTTGACTAGAACGTTGCATTCAACCACTTTACGCCAGCGTGGTTGGTTTGTGTATCCGCTATCCAACTTGATAGATAACCAATGTCCGCTCTGAACCCACAACAGACAGAGGCAATAACTTCAACAGTTAACGGCCTGCATCCAGACCTTCGTCTCAGTAATTCGGTTGAAAACCATTGGCTTCAACGGAAAATCTGCACCATCAATTCGGATCGCACCGCGCTCCAAAACGACCACTACTTGATCTGCCTTTTTTGCACCAGAATCAAACCTTGCGGTCAATGCTCTGTGGCTCATTTCCCCCCATCCGTCTGTCCGGACGGGGCCCAGTTCCGCATCGACGGGTCGCCAGTTACGTCCATCGACCTGGGCATGGACTTTCGATGGATCAAGCTGAACAGAAGAGTTCGGTCGATAAAATGCAGACACTATTATTGAATTCGTTTGGTCATCAAACGAAACTTCGATCCGATGGGGCATACCGCTGGGCAAGGCGTATCTAAATCTTGACACAGGTTGGGTGCACATGAATTGCGTTTTTGCGTTGGTGCCACTAGCCTTGAAATAGGTAAATGTCGCTTTCGAAGGAACGGGCGAACAAGCCGTCGCCAGCACCGTGAGAGCCAGAAAAATCGGAATTGTTCTTGTCATCGGTTACTCCGTGCGGGCTGAAAACCACCCGGAAGACCACGATAGAATGGATCTAATTCCAGCAACAGAGTCATAAGCATGTCGCGCGCTGATACCGTACGTGGGAAAAATATAGGAACGGCAGAAAATTTTGGCGGTTTCAACCGGTCGACGCAACACTTTAGTCTTTTAGGAAAGATGGAGTGTAAGCCATAAAGTATCGTCGCCGAGTATTTTTCACAGACAAACAGAAGTTCGAGAACAATTGACCCCTCAAATCCCAAAGCTCGCGTAAGGAATATAGCGGACCGGATCGCCCACTTTGATGTCGAGCGCGCCATCTTCCAGTTCCACCAGTCCTTCGGCCCAACTCAGGCCACTGATCCGCCCTGACCCTTCAGAGACAAAGGCCTGCGCTTTGCCACCTCTGATCCGGGCGCGCAGGTATTCGCGTCGTCCGGGTTTCTTTGATTTTTCAAAATCGGCGGGCACGTCGAATCCCTGCGGTTCATGCCAGCCTTCTCCCGCAAGCAGCCCCATCGCGGGGCGTGCAAATATCAAAGTACACACCATCGCAGCCACCGGGTTTCCGGGCAATCCGAACACCGGTTTGCCGCCCCACAAGCCCAGCGCCAATGGCCGCCCGGGTTTTACTGCAATCCGCCAAAGCGCCATCGCCCCGGCCTGCTCTAACAAAGCGGAGACGTGGTCTTCATCCCCGGATGACGCGCCACCGCTGGTCAGGATGACGTCCGCCTGTTCGGCCGCCGCATCCAACCGGTCTGACAGGGCTGCCCGATCATCAGCCACGCGGCCTATGTCAACGGGTATGTAACCCAATTTCGTTAACATGCTTAACAACATTGGCCGGTTCGCGTCATAAATCTGACCGCCAGAAATGGGCCCACCTGCCTCAGCGAGCTCATCACCTGTAGACAACACAGCAACCCGCAATGGCGCGCGCACACGCAGATTTTTCACCCCGGAAATCGACAAAAGCGCCACATCGGCGGGCGTCAACTTGCGTCCGGCCTCAAACAATATGTCGCCGGCCTCAACGTCCTCGCCAGCGCGACGTGCGTTCGCACCTTTCCGGAGCGGTCCGTTAAATGCGATCATAGCTTTTGTTGCTGTGACGTCTTCTTCCAAAATCACCGTATCCACGCCTGTCGGCAGGGTGGCACCAGTTAGTATTCTTACGGCGCAGCCTTGGGGTACTTCCCCGGTATAGGGGACTCCGGCGGCAGCGCGCCCTTCGATCAACGGCAACTGATGCGCTCCGCCAGTTACCATTCCGGCAAAACCAAAGCCATCGACGGCCGAATTGGGATGTGGTGGGTTGGCGCGTTCTGCCGCCACAGAGGTTGCGAGGATGCGTCCGGATGCATGCGCTGCAGGTATTCTCTCAACCTGCGTGACCGGCGCCAGCCTGTTGCGCAGCAGGGCCAACGCCGCATCCACAGGGGCCCAGTTCACGCCTGCTGGCAGGGCGAAACAATCATTGCGCAAAGGCGGCGGGACCAAATTGCCTGCCTGCAACGCGGCCTGATGACCAACACCCAATATCCACCCTTCTTCAGGCGCATTCACATCCAGCATTTTGGCCAGCGCGGTCGGCTCCAGCTCTGACAATACTTGGGCTACTTCCTGAACCTGCCACGCATCTTTAATCATATCTTCTGGCCCAGCACCGACAAACAAGGACGGCCAGATTTCGACCACTGCTATTGGTGCATCAAGCGCTTCAAATGGCCAAACAGCAATGTCAGCGGAAAATCGTCGCCGCAGCCGCCCCAGAACAGGCAGACCCATCAAAACCTGAGAACCAACCGCGCCTGCCCCGGCAAGTTGCCAGCAGGTAAAACTGCCTTTGGCCAGACTTTCGACGGCGCGCCGATCCGGAAACGGGTTGGAATACCCCTGCTTGGTCCGGGGCAACGCATCGATGTCTCGCTTGAGGCCATTGCCCCAAAATGGACCACTGCCGTCGAATTGGGCATTGATCTTTGCCGCGACGTCAAATCGGTTGTTTTTGTCATCGTGGTCGTGAATCCGAGACTCCAGCCAATCCCAAACTTTGAACGGATTGCTGCTTCCCACAAGTGCGTTGGCAAATCCTTGCGGATAGCCAAACGGTAAATCAAAACCGATGCACACCCGCCGACCGGCGGCCAGTTCAGCCTCAAGACGATCACCAATCCAAGTTTCAGCAACGCGGCGATTGCGGAGATAGACCGGTTCACCAATCTGCCCAGTGGCCGCAACGCAGGCCCAGATCGCGTCTTTGACGGGTGTCGGTCCACGGTCATTTCCACCTGACCAGTCGACCATGATGAATGTGTCAAATTGAGTCACAATCCAACCTCAGCCAGAATGAAATCAGCCACCGCCTTGGTGTCATTTAAATCGAACACAGGGCGATCGATCTCCAATGGTGTATCAGATGCAACGGCCCGCACCGTTGGATCACCCGGCGCAATCAAGGGGTTCCCGGTCTCGCCGCGATGAGCCTCAACTTTTGGGTGGGCGTCGCGCTTGTACCCCTCAACCAGAACCAGATCGACAGGGGAGAGCTTGCGCAACAACATTTCAAGGCTCGGCTCGTCCTCGGCACGCAGTTCGTGCATCAACGCAAACCGGTTACGCGAGGCCAACAGAACCTCGGTCGCTCCGGCGACACGGTGACGGTGGCTGTCTTTGCCCTCGTGATCGACATCAAAGCTATGATGGGCATGTTTGACCGTGGACACACGATAACCGCGAGATGTGATCTCGCTCACCAACCGCTCCATCAGACCTGTTTTGCCTGCATTTTTCCAACCAACGATACCAAATAAATTCACGCTATAGTCTCCGATGCAACCTGCGCGACCGCAAGATCCTCTGGTGTGTTCACATTGAAAAACGGATCAATCCCATTGCTGTCAAACACCGCTTGGCGCCCATTGTGCTGATCCGTCCACAGAACCACCTTACGCAAACCGTTGTTCAGCGCTGCCCGCATGTCGTCGCGCAAAGACACTGGCCAAAGCCCAAATGTCGGATGGCGCACTTGTCCGCGTTTCGGGTCCGGCGTCGCGGCCAGAACCAGTGGATTGGCCATCCCTTCGCTTTCTATCAGCAGGCGCGGCACTAAGTCGCAAGGAAAGAAGGGCGTGTCTGCTGCAACTGTCACAATGCTATCGGCCCCCATCTTGGCGGCCCAATCCAGCCCTGCCAGAACACCTGCCAGCGGCCCAGCATATCCATCGATTGAATCCGGCAGAACCGGTAAATCAAATGCATCGAACCGTGCCGGATCACCGTTGGCATTCAGCGCGACCATGTCGACCTGCGGGACAAGCCGGTCAATCACGCGGCGCAGAATCGGTTGACCACCAAGCTGCAACAACCCTTTGTCACCGCCACCCATGCGGCGCGCCAACCCACCGGCAAGAATCACACCAAGCGGCTGTTTCATGTTTTGCCACCTTTTCGACCGGATTTGTGCGGCTCGTCCGCCACCTCACCCGGGTCTGCGTCCCAGATCAGGCGTTCTTCTCCGGCCAGACAAATAAACCGTCGACCGCGCATCCGTCCGACCAGCGTCAGGCCAACTTCGCGCGCAATCTCGACGCCCCAGGCGGTGAACCCGGATCGGGACGCCAGAACAGGGATGCCCATCAACGCCGTCTTAATCACCATTTCAGAGGTCAACCGCCCGGTTGTATAAAGGATTTTGTCGTCGGGCTCGACTTTTTCAAGCAGCATCCAGCCCGCGATCTTGTCGACGGCATTATGCCGCCCAACATCTTCCATATAGACCAGCGGCTGGTTTTGGCGGCACAGCACGGTGCCATGGATGGCGCCGGCCTCAAGATAAAGCGAAGGCGTTCGGTTGATCTTGGCCGCAAGATCATAAAGCCACGAAGTCCGCATCATGGTCTCAGGCAGAACAATGCCCTCCAGCCCATCCATCATATCGCCAAAGACAGTGCCGACGGCGCAGCCACTGGTCCGGGTCTTTTTGCGCATCTTCGCTTCAAAATCGGTCTTTTCGGCAGTACGGATCACAATTGTGTCCAAGTCTTCGTCATAATCGACACCCGTCACGGTATCCTCGGCACTCAGCATCCGCTGATTGCGTAGAAACCCCAGCGCGAGATAGTCGGGATAATCACCAATGGTCATCGCAGTCACAATTTCCTGACCGTTCAGAAAAATCGTCAATGGGCGTTCCTCGACCACCGAAATGCGACTGATGTTGCCTTCGTGATCGGTGCCTTGCACAGCCCGAGTCAATCCGGAACGCGCCGGATCAGGCGCAACCAGATACCCGTTTAGATCCTCGGATTTAGCCAATTGCATCCCCTTGATTTCACAGTTACGGCTGAGAGGTAGTTTAAGGGCAAGCGATGTCTTCCTCCACCACCAAAGCGGCGTTTTGGCAGGGCTTCCGCGACGGCGCACCGTTTCTGCTGGTCATTGTGCCTTTTTCCGTTCTGTTTGGCGTGCTCGCAACCGAGGCCGGCCTGAATCTGGTCGAAGCGATGGCATTTAGTATCGTTGTTTTCGCCGGTGCCGCGCAGTTCACCGCGTTGCAATTGATGGTCGACGACGTGCCGACCGCAATTGTCCTGATCTCCTCCCTTGCAGTGAACCTGCGGGTTGCGATGTATTCAGCGTCCCTGACCCCCTTTATCGGTGGCGCGCCATTCTGGCAGCGGGCCATTGCTGCATATTTCATCGTAGATCAGACCTACGCCTGTTCCATTGCTAAATATGAGGCTGAGCCAGACCTGACCATCCCGCAGCGGATCGCGTATTTCTTTGGTGTTGTCGCCCCGACTTGCCCCGCATGGTATACCTTCACTCTTGTCGGTGCGCTGGTCGGCGGACAGATCCCACCCGAGTTTGCGCTGGATTTTGCGCTGCCTATTACTTTTCTTGCCCTAATCACTCCGATGTTACGTACAGGTGCCCATGTCGCGGCGGCGATTGTCGCGATTGTGATGTCTTTGGTGTGCGCTGCAGTTCCTTACAATCTGGGGCTTATCATTGCGGGAACTTCGGGCATGATAGTGGGTGCGCAGGTCGAGTTGTGGACGGCAAACAGGGCTAGGATGCAATGATCGACACAAGTACAATATGGACAATAATCATAGGGCTTGGTTTGGGCAGCTTCGCGTTGCGGTTTTCGTTTGCAGGGCTTGTTGGCAATCGCCAGATGCCTGAATGGCTCTTGCGCCATTTGCGCTACACGGCTGTCGCTGTCTTGCCCGCACTGGTGGCTCCGCTAGTGGTCTGGCCTGCCGCAGCGGGCGGAGCACTAGACGCGCCGCGCGCATTCGCTGCCCTCGCTACGATCATTGTCGGTATGGCCACTAAAAACGTTTTTGCTGCGATCGCAGCCGGGGCGGTAACCCTGTACGGATTACTTTATCTGATGGGCTGAAGAGCCACCAATCCAGTATTCAGAGCAATGCCAGCGCATCGACAACGTTTCCTTCGTCGTCTTCATAGTATTTTTCGGTTTTTACACCGGGATAAGTCTCGATCTGTTTCATAAACTTGACGGGAAAGTACGTCGATTTCACCCACTCAAACCCTGGCACTTGAGAGAGAATTTTGGTTGTCGCGCTTGTGCAAAGCGCGCCGGGAACAGGACCATTCCGAATTGCCAGTTGATAGGCAATCTGAGCCTGCTCCGCGGTCACTTCAATTTCTTGTGTGACAATGTGGTGCGTCCTGCGAGAATGCGAGCTTTTGTAGATATTGAAAACTGCCGGGGTGATGCCATATAAGACGTCGCCTTTTTCAGGAACATTTTTGGTTCGAAATGACCCGGCTGGGTCGAAAAGGACACGCTGAGGGCCGTTGATCATCAACGCCGTGTGACCTCCTGCCCCGGTCTCGTTGCTGACCATTGTAATAACTGTCAACTTGGCCGGACCTTCGTCTCGATACGCAACCGCCGAGATGCTGTCCTGAGTCGCCACCAGCGTGGAGTTTTCACCACAGGCCGCTAGTCCCCAAAGCAGGGCAAGAAGTATCCAAACGCGCATTTTGAGTCTCTATTCCAAATATCAGATCGCAAAAATCGCCATGAATATAAACAGGCCAATGATTGCGATCACCGCCCAGGTGGTGAACTTCATGAAGCCATCGAATGTCTTCTCTTGCGTTTTGGTGTCCATTTCGCCGTGGATATAGTCTGCCATCTGTTTGTAGTCCCTATTTTCGATAGTGTTGCCGCTAATTACCGCATTTTGAAACCCGAGTCATCCCGTCATTGATGTCCTCTTGTTATCGTTTTTTCTTCCGTTTGGCCTTGGCCGATCCGACGGTCTTTTCAAGGTCCGCAGCCAATCGAAACCCGATCCGGTTGGCTTCTGGCTGATCCACCTGTTTGGGCAAAGCGCGCAGCATCACGTTTAGCTGGGTGACATGCTGAATAAGCTGAGTCTTGGCCCCGGTTTCTTCGGACCCGTAAAACGTAATGATATCAGGATCAAAATAACCCATCCCTTCGATCCGTAAGACGCCTGCATTGCCGCCGGCAAATCCCATGGCCACCTCGTGTTCATTGTCCAGCTGTTCTTCGAAATTCTGGAGATACACAATGATGCGTTCATAGGCCCACTCTGCCGGGCTTTTCTGTTTGACCGGCTTGTCTGCCATTTTTTTTCGCAAAGGTTGTTCGCTGGCGCATTTTTTGTTCGGGTCGGTATGGACTTCGTGGAGCCGCGGAATTGCATCAGCCTCAACGGCTTCTGCTGCGGTTTTGATCGCGTTTTCGATGCCTTAGTCCTTTCGTTGGTATTCCCACGCCCCGTCAGCACGCAGCGCGCGGGTCGCCAGACCCGTTTGATAAAGGTGGCTGAGATGCGCCACAGATTCAACCAAGGCCAACCCATATTCGGCATCCCCTATCGCTCTTTTGAACAGCGGGACAAAACAATCACCGGCGGCTTTGGGTATTTCAATATATTTCAGCAGCCGGTCCAGCGCACCGTGGTGGTTGTCGATCAGCTGCCGCATTCGAAATGGCAAACCGGTGAACGGCAGTTTGTGCCCGCCCAAAACCAGATGATCCGCTCGCGCAAATATCGCCAGCCGCTCACAGGCCTCGATCCACTCGCCAATCGGGTCTGCCATTGGCTCGGTCGCGTAAACCCCGATGTTGGGACTGATTGACGGCAATATCTGGTCGCCTGCAAGGACAAGATTATCATCTCTGCTCCAGAACGTCGCATGTTCGGGGGCGTGGCCATTGCCAATGTGTATGTCCCAGGTGCGCCCCCCAATCTTGATCACACTGTCTTGTGCAATGCGCGTATATCCCAGCGGCAAAGGTTCAACCACGTCGCCAAAATTGAACGGCCTCTCGCTTGACCGTTTGTCGTGAATCTGCGGGTCCATGCCCGCCGCGCGATAAAATGCCATAGTCTCAGGTACCGGCACCGATTGAACATCCAGCGCCAGCATGCGGGCAAACAACCAAGAAGTTCGCGTCGTAATCAGTTCGGCGCCAAACGCGCTCTGGAACCAACCGGCCAGCCCGATATGGTCGGGATGGTGGTGGGTGACGATGACCCGCCGTACAGGTTTTCCGACCAGCGGCCCTGCCAACAGTTCTCGCCAGATATCTTTGGATTTTCTGCTGGAGAATCCGGTATCGACAATCGTCCAGCTATCCCCGTCGTCCAATGCATAGACGTTCACATGATCCAGCTTCATCGGCAGCGGCAGTCGCATCCACAGGACGCCGTCGGCAACCTCGATCGCAGCACCAGGCGCTGGTGGTGTTTCCCAGGGATAGCGCAAGGTAGCGGCTGTGTCGGTCAAGGGGACGTCCTTCATGCAAGCAACTCTTCCGCGCTTAGATCAAACAGGCCGTCGGCGCCAGCCTGCGCATGGGTCAGAAGGCCCGCATGTTCCGGAAGCAGCCTTAAGATGTAGAACCGAGCCAGTTTTTCACGGGCACTGTTCGGGTCGGCCATCGCGGCCACAAGATGAAAATGCGCGCCCAGCACACGGGCAAAGGCTTGCAGATACGGCACAGCTCCAGCAAATCGATTGTTCAAATCGGATTGCCCAATCAGCCAGTCGGTTGTCTCGCGCAGGGTTTCGGTCGCCTGCCAGATCGACTCTGCCAGTTCTGGCAATGTTGCACGTGCGCTTTCGGCAAAATCCTGCATCTCGTCCAGCAGGCAGCTGGCCGCTTCTCCTCCATCACTCATTTTGCGCGCGACAAGGTCCATCGCCTGAATGCCGTTTGTACCCTCGTAAATGGCGGTCACCCGTACATCCCGGGCAAACTGGGCCGCGCCAGTTTCTTCGATGTACCCCATGCCACCGTGCACCTGAATGCCTGTATCAGCGACAGACATCCCGGTCTGGGTCCCAAAAGCCTTGGCAATCGGGGTTAAGAACGCCGCCCTTGCCGACCAGACAGAGCTGCCGCTCGCGTGCGCCATATCAATCGCCACTCCGCAGGACAGCGCAATGGCGCGGGCAGCAAAGATGTCAGCTTTCATCGTCAGCAGCATCCGACGTACGTCGGCGTGATCAATGATCGTGCCGCTACCCTGATGCGCGGGACGCCCCTGTTTACGGTCCATCGCGTAGGCCAGAGCGTGCTGATACGCGCCTTCTGCCACGCCAATGCCCTGCCCGCCAACACCGAGCCGGGCGTTGTTCATCATTGTGAACATCGCCGCCATGCCATTATGCTCTTTTCCAACCAGCCAACCAGTTGCCCCGTCAAATTGCATGACGGCGGTCGGGGACCCGTGCAGACCCATTTTATGCTCAAGACTGACCACATTCAGATCATTGGCGGCACCCGCATTGCCCGCAGCGTCAGGAAGCCGTTTGGGCACCACAAAGAGACTGATCCCTTTGGTTCCGGCTGCGCCACCCGGCAATCGCGCCAGAACCAGATGGCAAATGTTTTCGGCAACGTCGTGGTCGCCCCAACTGATATAAATCTTTTGTCCAGTCACAGAATAGGTGCCATCACTGTTTGGTTCGGCCTTGGTGCTCAGCGCGCCGACGTCGGATCCGGCCTGCGGTTCGGTCAGGTTCATTGTGCCGGTCCATTCCCCCGAGACCAGTTTGGGCAGATAGATTGCTTTCAACGCGTCGCTGGCGTGATGTTCCAATGCCTCGATCTGACCTTGTGTCATCAATGGGGCGAGTTGCAGAGACACACAGGCCGCGCTCATCATCTCGTTTACCGCAGTGGTCAAAGCCATCGGCAGTCCCATGCCGCCATGCTCCGGACTGGCACTAATTGCAATCCAACCGCCATTGGCGACCGCGCGATAGCCCGCCTCATATCCCGGCGATGTGCGCACGACGCCATTTTCCAAAATCGCCGGATGCAAATCACCATTGCGCTGCAAAGGAGCAAGCACTTCTTCACACATCTTGCCCGCTTCGGTCAGAATGGCGGCTGTGACATCCTCAGTGGCATCTGCGAACCGTTCAGTCGCTGTGACCTGATCTAGGCCGACGACCTTGTGTAACAAAAACCGATACTCTTCGACGGGTGCGCGATAGGGCATGGCTGAACTCCCCTGAAATTGGGCGGGTTGGCATCCCGCCACGCCGCCTGTAATCACTTTTATCTAACTTGTACTGACAAGTAATCGGTCTAAACCTCCACGCAACCCAAACGCGGCGTCACAGAACAAAATGGAAGACCTTACAACACAAAGCCTGACCCCGTCGGAAGCCGGAATTTCGCGAGCGGCCTGGCTTTTGAGCAGGGGCGCACTGGTCGCGTTTCCGACCGAAACAGTCTACGGATTGGGGGCTGATGCGCGCAACAGCTTGGCCGTCGCAAAGGTTTTTGAGGCCAAGGGACGCCCTCAGTTCAATCCGCTGATCGTGCATGTTGCCTCGGCGGATCATGCGCAGAACTTCGTAACTTGGTCAGATACCGCACAACTGCTGGCAGACGCTTTCTGGCCCGGACCATTTACGTTGGTGCTGCCCCTGAAGACCGGTCATGGCCTGTCGCCACTCGTCACAGCTGAGTTGCCGACGCTTGCGATCCGTGTCCCTGCAGACGCCACCGCTCAGGCGCTTTTGGACGCATTTTCAGGACCGGTTGCCGCCCCTTCTGCCAACCCCTCCGGTCGGATCAGCCCGACATCAGCCGCGCATGTATTTGCCGGGCTGGGTGGTAAAATTTCTGCAGTGCTGGACAACGGGCCCTGTGCTGTCGGAGTGGAGTCCACCATTGTCAGTCTTGCGGGCCCACCAACCCTGTTGCGCGAAGGCGGCCTGACGCGAGAGCGGATCGAGCAGGTTCTGGGCAAACGGCTAATGGCAACGCCCACAAGCGACGCCATAACGGCACCCGGGCAACTGGCCTCACATTACGCGCCCCGCGCACCGGTCAGACTGAATGCGAAAACAGTGTTTCCCGGCGAGCGCATGTTAGGATTTGGCGGCATCGACGGAGACCTGAATTTGTCTGCAACAGCGGATCTTACGCAGGCGGCTGCGCGGCTTTTTGAGTATCTGCACCAATTAGACGCTTCTGATCAGCCTATCGCGGTCGCCCCAATCCCAGATACCGGATTAGGTCGCGCCATTAACGACCGGCTTGCACGCGCAGCAGCGCCGCGCTGATCGGCCTTGACGCATGGTTCAGACCTCGCGATACCGCTACCGATAAAATCACTATGCGTTGCAGACAGACCTATTGGATCAACTCCGATTGATCGCAACGCATCGCCCCATTTGTCCTCATTCGGTGCACCAAAAACCAATTCCGGCGTCGCCGGCCCAGTCAGCCAGCCGTTGCGGGCAATCTCACTTTCAAGCTGACCAGCAGCCCAGCCAGAATACCCAAGCATCAACAACGACTGCGCAGGGCCTTCACCCGAGGCAATATCTTCGAGCACATCTAAGGTCGCGGTCATCGAAAACGATCCATCCACTTCCAATGTATGAATACGTGAGTTGTACTCCGGCGAGTGCAAAACGAACCCTCGCCCCTGCTCGACCGGGCCTCCGAAACAGACCGGTGTGTTTTTCAAAGAGTCTTCGGACTCAGTTGAAATATCAAGCTGCTCGATCAGATCAATCATGCTCACATCTTCCGCAGGTTTGTTAATAATCAACCCCATCGCTCCGTCGTCTGAATGCGCACAAACATAGATAACCGAATAATCAAACCCAGTGTCCCCCATCCCGGGCATCGCGATCAGCAGCTTTCCAGTCAATTCCAACGGTGTCTCCAAGTCCGGCATCCCCAATGCGAAAGGTCTTTGTTAGGTTTCAGCATGGCCTCAGCCAGTCTCTATCGCAAGGGAGTTTGGCTGAATCGGCACAGCCGCGCCACATTGCGACACAAATACTGAACATAACGTGACTTGGCATTTCAATGGAATTGGCCCATTTCAATAGCATGTTTTTGCGAACTCTCACCTCAGCAACCCTAGGGGCTTGCATTGCAGCCTACCCGGTTTTGGCGGGTGATCCCTATTCCGAAGTCATTCGGCTAGAGGTCCGCCCGGGCTGGACCCAGCCAGGCGGCACCCATATTGCGGCTCTGCATCTGACTCTGGCGCCGGGCTGGAAAACCTATTGGCGGGCACCCGGCGACGCGGGTATCGCGCCCCGGTTTGGCTGGAAAGGATCGCGCAATATCAGCGAAATGTCTTTGGTTTGGCCTGCACCACATGTGTTTGAGCAGAACGGCTTGCGATCCATTGGTTACAAAAACCAATTGGTTATCCCCCTGAAAATCTCCCCTGATGCAGCTAGCAAACAAATCCGCATTAAGGGCGAGATCGAATTGGGCGTATGCAAAGACATTTGCATCCCACGCACTTTGAAGTTTGACCAAGAGGTCGACGCCGACGTTTCGCAACCTGATCCGGTGATTGCGGCTGCACTGGCTTCGAGCCCCTTTTCCGCCAGCGAGGCAGGCGTGACGTCGGCAACTTGTGCGCTGAGCGCAATTGAAGGTGGCCTGCGCATTTCCGCGACAATCATGATGCCCTATGCGGGGGGAACCGAATTTGCTGTGATCGAAGCCGGCAATCCTCAGATTTGGGCTTCAGAAACGCAGACACATCGCGACGGTGGACAATTAACCGCCAGTAGCGATCTGATACACGTCAGCCAAGACGCCTTTGCACTGGACCGCTCAGCCGTTCGAATTACCGTACTGGGCGCAAAACACTCGGTCGATATTCGGGGCTGCGTACCAGGTTAAGCGCGTTTGCGCGACCACACATAAGCCGCTGCTGCTACTGCGTATATTCCAAATGCCACGGTCCCCGCCCCGGCGATAAACAGAACCAGTCCGGCCAACTCGGGTGACCAGGATTGCAAGACTGGCAGGGCAGAAATCAACGGTCCGGGCAAACTACCAACAGCAATTGCCCAGCCAAGGGTCGCTACCAGCCACCCCAGACACAGAATCCAACCGAGTGTGAGCGCCGCTCGTAACCCAATTGATCGCCCGCGCAAACCGCGACGCATCGCAGTGATCTGGCGTGCAACGTCTTGTTGCATGGCCACCAGTGCGGGCACCACAAGCAGAACCAGCACCAGACCAAACCCCAGCCCGTAGACCAGCGTGATTACCGTTGGTTTGAGAAACTGCGCCTGTTGGGATTGCTCATAAAGCAGCGGTGTCAGGCCCAAAACCGTTGTGAGTGTTGTCAAAAGCACAGGGCGCAGCCTGTCTACCGCCCCATCGATAATGGACGGTGTCAGACCGCGTTCCTCAGCGTATTCGTCAATTGTTGTGACCAGTACGATGGAATCGTTGATGATAATCCCGGTCATGCCAAGCAGACCGACAACCGTGAACATGCTTAGTGGGACTTCCCACAGTGCATGACCATATATGGTGCCAACCAAGCCAAAGGGAATAATCGCCATCACGACAACGGGTCGGGTCCAGCTGGAAAACACCCATGCAAGAACCAGATAGATACCTGTCAGACAGAGAATTAAACCGGTCAATGCATCTGAGAGAAACGTGTTTTCATCCTCGGACAAACCGGACATCCGGAATTCAACCCGCTGGTCGCTGGCGATGCGTGGCAATATCTGTTCTTCAAGCTCGGCCATGATCTGCTCGGCCCGCGCCGGATCATCCTCGGATATATCGCCAGTGACCGAGATCAGGCGGATACCATTTTCGCGGCGAACGGTGGAGAATCCGGTGCGTTGTTGCACGCTGACAATATCTGCCAGCGGCACGTAATATCCCTCTGGAGTGCGCATTTGCGTGCGTTCCAGAAAGTCCGCTGTCAATTCGCCTTCAGGAAGCTCGACCCGGATCTCGGCGCTGCGCGGACCGTCCGGATAGGTAGCTGCTTCGATTCCATTTAGACGGTGGCGCAAAACCCGCCCCAGAGCATCGATGGTAAAGCCCAGCGCCTGCCCCTGAGCTGTGAGATCAAGGATCAGCTCCTCTTTGTCGTAGGCCAGATTGTCCTCTACCGCAGAAACTTCAGAGTATCGCGACAAAGCAGCCTGCAAATCGGCCGATGCCCTCTTAAGGGTCTCAGTATCGGCACCGTAGAACTGGACATCAAGGGCATCGCCACCGGGCCCAGACCGCCACCCCCGAAACGAGACCGTTTCAACCAAAGGGTGCCGGCGCACCACGTCCTGCAACTCACCAACAAACGCAAAGCTTGAATAAGGGCGCAGATCTGCATCGATAAGTTCAATCGAAATACCACCCAAAAGATCCCTGTCCTTCGTATCCGCGCCCGCCAGACCGCGCCCGGTGTTGCCGCCGATCTCGGCGATGACATAATCCAACGGATTGCGGCCATAACGCTGCTCAAAGTCTTTTCCCAGCGCCTCAGTTGCACGCTGCATTTCACTCATCATCGCAAGGGTGTCCGAACGTGTGGCACCTTCGGCCATCGCAAAGTTGCCAGAGACAGAGCCACGCTCTGGCGCGTTGAAAAACCGCCATTGCACATCCCCGCTGATGAACAACGACACCTGCGTGGCAAGGATCACAACCGCGGCGGAGAACACGGCATAGCGCGCCCAGATGACGCCAGCCATGAACGGGCGGAACAGATGCGTCCGCAGCCAGACAAACCCGCGATTGACCTGACGACTGGGCCAGTCATACCAATGCGCCGCTCCGGAATGGGCCAGCGCGTGGGCCATATGATGTGGCAGGATTAGAAAACACTCCACCAACGACGCGAGCAGGACCGCGATCACCGTAAACGGTATGTCCTTGATCAAATCTCCAAACCGCCCGCCCACGGCGATAAGACCAAAAAACGCAATCACAGTGGTGAGTGTCGCTGCAAAAACCGGCATCGCCATGCGGCGGGCAGCGTTTTCAGCCGCAACAACTGGATGTTCGCCGTATCGTCGCGCGCGGAAATCCGCATGTTCCCCAACGACAATCGCATCATCTACGACGATGCCCAGCGTTATGATCAACCCGAACAAGCTGACCATGTTGATCGTCAGCCCGCCCAAATACATGATCGAAATGGCCGCCAGCATCGCCACCGGAATGCCCGCCGCCACCCAAAACGCTGTGCGGGCATTCAGAAACAGAAAAAGCAAAGCAACAACCAGACTCAAACCCATCAACCCGTTGTCGAGCAATAATTTGAGACGCCCCGAGATCGCTGCTGCGCGGGTACGAATAAGTTCGATGGTTACACCTTGCGGCAAGACCACCTGCATCTGCGCCGCGACGTCTTCCACCTGCCGCTGAATATCAATTGCATCACCTTTGTCTGACCGATCTATCCGAATGGAAATCGCCGGGTTGTCGCCGACAAAATAGCTGCGGTTGCGGTCAACACCTTCGACACGGACGGTCGCAACATCACCAACCGCCAGCTTGGACCCATCGGGATCAGAGCGCAGGACAATCTTTGTTATCTGCTGGGCACTGCGCTTTTCGACGCCAGTTCTGACCCGGGTATTGGCTCCTGTGACATCACCTGCCGGGTCGGCATCAACCTCCTCGGCAATGGCGGCGGCAATTTCAGCCATCGTTATGTCATGACCGATCAAACTCGCGGACGGCACCTCAACAACTGTCTGAGGTGCAGCGACACCCCGGATCGTGCTGCGGGTCACGCCAGCCACAAACAAACGCGTGACAAACTCGTCGGCGAAACGACCAAGTTGATCCGGCCCAATCGGACCGGTGATCACAACATCAGTGACCCTGTCGCGCCACGCCCCGCGCCGCACTGTCGGATCCTCGGCCTCATCAGGCAGGGTGGTAATGGCATCAACCGCGGTCTGCACATCATCTGCAGCGCGGGACAT
>RCNC010001007.1_pt1 | contig 18786 bp, 11 predicted proteins | sample 2041301 | NCBI WGS metagenome assembly RCNC01 (sample SAMN09708231, study PRJNA481090) | Marine sediment metagenome, whole genome shotgun sequencing project. | biome: marine sediment; feature: ocean; material: sediment; isolation source: Sewage treatment plant 13A marine sediment (STP13A) ... | reverse complement strand
ACGCACGTTTTCAGCCTATGGTGGAGCGGTAGATCAACGGACAAAGGGAGCTGCAGAAGCTGCCAAATATGGAGCCGTAGGGGTAGTCGTTCGTTCGACTACTACCGGATACGATGATTTTCCACATACCGGAGTAATGTATTATGAAAAGGATGTTCCACAAATACCTGCTGTAATGATCAGTACCAATGGTGCTAACTTATTAAGCGAATGGATGAAGAAGGATCCGGATCTGAGTTTTTATTTTAAGACCACTTGTATCAATTTGAAGGATGAATTGTCCCACAATGTAATAGGTGAAATAAAAGGATCTACTTTCCCAGAGGAAATAATCACCATAGGGGGCCATCTTGATGCCTGGGATTCAGGTGAAGGTGCCCACGATGATGGTGCAGGTTGTATTCAATCCATCGAGGTGCTAAGACTTTTTAAAGTGCTTGGTATCCAACCAAAAAGAACGATAAGGGCAGTTATGTTTATGGATGAGGAAATCTCTCAGGCTGGTGGCAAAAAATATGCAGAGTTGGCCAGGGAAAATGGAGAAAAACATTATGCTGCCCTTGAGTCAGATCGAGGAGCCCTTACTCCCCGTGGATTTGGTTTTGGAACCGATGGTGAGAGGCTGGAGAACTTGCTAGACCTGGAAAAGTATTTCACCCCATATGAATTAGATCGATTTGTAAAAGGAGGAGGAGGTGCTGATATCGGGCCATTGAGGGAATTCGGTACTTTGTTAATAAGTTATATCCCCGATGCCCAACGTTATTTTGATTTCCATCATTCTCCCAACGATGTGTTTGAAAACGTAAATGAACGGGAAATGCAGTTGGGCAGTGCAGCCATCGCTTCCCTGATCTACCTGATTGATTATTATGATCTCTAGGTGCTAATGGAATTAGCATCGAACATTATAAAAAAGCAACCAAAGAACTTCTATTAAAATCCGTATGCTGCTTTTTCCAGGTCTTTTACTGATTTAAACTTAGTAGGTGGATCAAGGTATCGGGCCAAAAAGTTATATATTTCCAATCGAATCTCCCGGGCTACTTTGGTATCCATTCTATTAAAAGAGTGGCCACCAGGAATTTCTTCGTAAATTTTATACTCAAACTTCTTACCATCTGCTTTTAGTCCTTTTATTAAATGTTCTACTTCCAGCACATTTACGTCAGCATCGTTTGTATTTGTATGAATTAATAGGGGAGTTTGAAGCTTGGAAGTATGCCAGGCCGGAGATCTTTTTTTATATTCCTCAACGTCCGCGTATGCTGTTTTCCCTATATGGTAATCAGCTGAATACAGGTCACGGTACGATTGCGTTTTATATCCCATCCTGGCAATTAAATCGCTAACAGGCACTCCTGCATATCCTACTTTATACTTATCCGGATGATCATAAAGATTGAAAAGAGTAATTAAGCCACCGTGGCTCCAGCCTATCAGGCCAACCCTGTTCTTATCTACAATATCATAATTTTCAATCATGAAAGCCCTGCTGGCATCCACATCTTCAACCTCGAGTCCACCGTAATCTATTTTCCGGTAATGAGAACCTCCGTATCCTGTACTTCCCCTATATTCGGCTGCAACTACTATATATTGTTGAGCCATAAGTTCCCGGATAATATGTGTATAATAAGTTCCAAAATTGCTATGTACACCACCATGAGGAAATACAATCAGTGGATATTTTTTTGACGGATCAATATTCTTAGGAACAAATATATAGGACCAGAATTTGACAGGATTTCCTGCACCCTGTGCAGTTGGGTTTTTTTCTTTGCGCAATGGAGGACCTGTCATATATACCTTATCAACAAAAGCCACATCCCCAACCTTATTGTACCAGTACACATCGTCAATGGCTTTCTCGATTTCATCCAGGCGGTGGTTTAATGACTCAAAACGTTTCTCCAGGGATTCGTTTAATTCTTTATAATCGACAACAGTCTCCTGGGCCATAAGATTCCAACCAGGAACAAGGATTAATGCAAGTAAAACGATTTGTTTCAATTTCATTTCTTTGGTTTTAATGGGTAAAATATTCTAAATTTTAAATTTTCCTGAAAATACAAATGTTGCTGGTCCTTCCAGCCATACATTCCTGAAATTCCCATCTGAAGACCTTTCAAAAGAGACTTTTAACTTACCTCCCGGGGCATGTAAATCATAACTTTTTCCTGATCCTCCATATTTTAATGACACAGCTATTGTGGCTGCAACACTTCCTGTTCCACATGAAAGAGTCTCATTTTCAACACCACGTTCAAAAGTCCTGATATTGATGATTCCATCTTTGAATTCAACAAAATTTACATTTGTGCCATCGGGTTGATACAATTTACTATTTCTTATATCCCTACCCAGCTTATATACATCTATTTCATCTATATCAGTCTGAAATTCCACGTGATGAGGTGATCCAGTCTGAATGAAGTAGTTGTCCCCATTCTTCACGATATCAACGACATCAATCATTTTCAATTTAATAATATTGTTTGATCGGATAGCTTCATGAAGCCCGTCAACGGCTGTAAATTGTACATGGTCAGATGATATCATATTTAATTTGTAAGCAAATGCAACAGCACTTCTTCCTCCATTTCCGCACATGCTAGCTTCTTTCCCGTCAGCATTAAAATATCTCATTTTGAAATCAGTCTCTGGATCTTCTGAAACCAAAATTAAACCGTCTCCACCTACTCCAAATCTGCGGTCACATAAACTCTGAATTATCTTTTCGTTCTTAAAAACATCATTTTCGATCCTGTTGTCAATCATGACAAAATCGTTCCCTGTGGCCTGATATTTATAAAAATCAATGTACATTTTGACAGTTTAGTTAAAATATGTTAATTTAACGAAGTTATACAACATCCATAATTATAGGGCGTTAGTATACAAACTTCTATATTTTGCTATAAATTGAGGCACAATATTTGATGTTAGAATGTTTCTAAATAACTTAGTGTAAATTATGAAATTTTGAAGATGAAAGTTAAAAATTTTATTGTATATTTTATTACAGCTCTTATGGGAGCTACTTTTGCCCTTGCCGGGTATATGATTTTTGTAAAAAAAGATCAAATTGTTATCCAACCTGAAGTTAAAACAGACACGCATTTTGCCCGGTTTGGAAATCCCCTGGCAAAAAGCACTGTACCTTTTAATTTTACAGCCACAGCTGAGCAGACAGTGAAGGGGGTAGTTCATGTGAAAACACAATCACAGGGAGAGTCAAACGTAAATCCATTTTATGAGTTTTTCTATGGTGACAGGGGGCAACAACCCAGGCCGGTAATGGGTTTCGGTTCCGGCGTTATTATTAGCGAAGATGGATATATCGTGACCAACAATCATGTTATTCAGGGTGCTGAAAAAATTGAAGTTGTCCTGGATGATAAGAGAACTTTTGAGGCGAAGTTGATTGGAGCCGATCCAAATACAGATTTAGCGTTATTAAAAGTTAAGGCAAAAAAATTACCTATCATTCCGATGGGGAATTCCGAAGATGTTAGATTGGGACAATGGGTTCTGGCTGTTGGCAACCCTTTTAATCTTACTTCAACTGTAACAGCAGGAATTGTTAGCGCAAAGGGAAGGAATTTAGGGATACTGGGTGGTTCAAGATATAGAATTGAATCGTTTATTCAAACAGATGCAGCCTTAAACCGCGGAAACAGTGGAGGTGCGCTGGTAGATACAGATGGTATGCTTATTGGTATTACCGCTGCAATAGTTTCAGCAACTGGTGATTATTCGGGCAATTCATTTGCGATTCCTGTAGATATAGTAAATAAAATTGTAGGAGACCTGAAAGAATATGGCAGAGTACAGAGAGCCATACTTGGGGTAACTATTAGAGATGTTACATCCGAGCTGGTAGAAGAAAAAGACCTTCATAAAATTGAAGGAGTATATATTGATGATATTTCCATAGGTGGAGCTGCAGAAGCTGCAGGCATTGAAAATGGGGATGTTGTATTGGATGTGAATGGTGTGACTGTCAATGCTGTATCAGAATTACAGGAACAATTCAGTAAATATCGACCTGGCGATGAAGTTACAGTTCTGGTAAAAAGGAACAATAAAACAAAACAATATGATGTTATACTACGTAATTTGGAGGGTGGAACTGATATAGTAAGGACAAGCGATTATGTTCTTGGAGCTAGATTTGTTGAAATTTCAGAAGAGGAGTTGGAAGAGTTAAAGATAAGCAATGGTATTAAAATAAGTGAAATGAAGGATGGTAAGCTTTCCGATCTTGGATTCAAGAAGGACTATATAATTGTCCGAATCAACAATTCTTTAATTCGTTCTGTATCAGATATAAATAGAATTTCAGATACTGGTGAAGAGATTAATTCCATTCAAGGTGTAAGGCCTGATGGTATGGAGTTTAGCCTGCGCATTCGCTAAGGGAATACCACAAAATCTACACTATTGTTGAATTGCATCTATAAAAAGTATACCTTTGTAAAAAAGTTGAGGAGAAAAAATGAGGCAGTTAAAGATCACAAAATCAATTACGAACAGGGAAAGTGCTTCACTTGATAAGTACTTGCAAGAGATTGGAAGGGAAGATTTGATTACGGTTGAGGAAGAAGTTGACTTGGCTCAGAGAATTAAGAAGGGAGATCACGATGCTCTTGAGAAATTGACTCGTGCTAACCTTAGATTCGTGGTTTCTGTTGCGAAACAGTATCAAAACCAGGGACTTACATTGCCTGATTTAATTAATGAAGGCAATCTCGGGCTTATTAAGGCAGCTGAGAAGTTTGATGAAACCAGGGGATTTAAGTTTATTTCTTATGCCGTTTGGTGGATTCGTCAATCAATCTTGCAGGCACTTGCTGAACAGTCTCGTATTGTGCGCTTACCGCTTAACCAGGTTGGATCGTTAAATAAGATCAACAAGGCTTTTTCGCGGTTTGAGCAGGAATATGAGAGAACACCTTCTCCAGAGGAAGTAGCGGAAGCGCTAGATCTCCCAAGGGAGAAAGTTTCTGATACCTTACGTGTATCAGGCCGGCATGTATCTGTTGATGCACCATTTGTCGATGGTGAAGACAACAGTTTGCTGGATGTTCTTCCCAATAATGATTCTCCGAATGCTGATAGCACTCTGTTGAATGAGTCGCTTATCAAAGAAATTGAAAGGGCCCTTGCTACTCTTACTGAAAGAGAGAGGGATATAATCAGATTATTCTTTGGTATTGGGATTCAGGAAATGACATTAGAGGAAATTGGCGAGAAATTCGGATTAACCAGGGAACGTGTTCGACAGATCAAAGAAAAAGCAATCAGGAGATTGCGACACACATCACGAAGCAAATTGCTTAAATCGTACCTGGGCTAACACCCAAAAGACATATTTTAATAGTGAGCATCCGTCAACTGGCGGATGTTTTTTTTGCATCAATTTGAAGCAGCTTGCTTTTCATTATTCTAGTTCACAGTAGAGAATTATGGATTTGTGAATAGGAAGGGAAACATCAAGATTTACAAACAGTCGGCATAGGCTAGCTACTTTTTATTCAATAACTTCTCAAGTTCATACATCTCATCCCGGAATCGGGCTGCCTCGATAAAGTCCAGCTTCTTCGCAGCAGTTTCCATTGATTTCTTCGCTTTCTCAATGGCTTTTCCAAGAGCCAGATCATCCATGTACCTGACAACGGGATCTGCCGCAATATCAATCTTGTCAGGCTCAGCATAAGCTTTCTTCCCAGTTTTTCCCTGCATTTCAGCCAGAACGGATTTGGTGGATTTTATAATTTGCCTTGGGGTAATCCCCATCTCTTCATTGTATTTCAATTGCTTTTCACGTCTACGATTTGTCTCGTCAATGGTTCGTTGCATGGAACCGGTCATTTTATCGGCATACATAATAACTTTTCCATTCAGGTTCCTGGCTGCACGGCCCGCTGTTTGGGTGAGAGATCTCTCTGAGCGCAAAAAGCCTTCCTTGTCTGCATCAAGAATTGCTACCAATGATACTTCCGGCAAATCAAGTCCTTCCCTTAAAAGGTTTATACCCACCAGAACATCAATCTTGCCCAGACGAAGGTTCTCCAATATTTCAATCCTGTCAAGTGTATCTATATCAGAGTGTATATAGCTGCATTTAAGATTCAGATTTACCAGGTAGGCAGTTAATTCTTCGGCCATCCTTTTGGTCAGGGTAGTGACCAGAACCCGTTCATTCAGCTCAATTCGTTTGTGGATTTCTTCCAGTAAATCATCAATCTGGTTCAAGCTTGGCTTTACTTTAATAGCTGGATCAACCAATCCTGTTGGACGAATAACCTGTTCTACAATAACCCCACCAGATTTTTCCAATTCATAATCTGCTGGAGTCGCGCTTACAAAAATGGTCTGATTAATCATACCCTCAAACTCATCAAAGTGCAGCGGCCTATTGTCCATTGCTGCGGGAAGCCTGAATCCAAATTCTACTAGGGTTTGCTTTCTGGAGTGATCGCCTCCATGCATTGCCCTTACCTGGGGAATACTAACATGGCTTTCATCAATGATCATCAGAAAATCATCAGGAAAGTAATCTAGCAAACAGAATGGTCTTGTTCCAGGAGCTCTTCCATCAAAGTACCTCGAGTAGTTTTCTATTCCACTGCAATAACCCAGTTCTTTTATCATCTCCAGGTCGTATTTTACTTTTTGCTCCAGTCTTTTTGCTTCCAGATGTTTCCCGGTATCTTTAAAAAACTGGACTTGTTTAAACATGTCATTTTCTATCTGAACCATGGCATTCTCTATTCTCGGACGGGTTGTAATGAATATGTTTGCAGGGAAAATTACAGCCTGATCCAATGTTTCTATTGTTCGTCCAGTAATAGGATTGAAGGATTCAATTTCTTCTATCTCATCTCCCCAAAAAATCACTCGAAGTGCATTATCCGAGTAGGCCAGGAATATATCAACTGTATCCCCTCTAACTCTAAAAGTTCCTCTGGTGAAAGAAATCTCGTTGCGGGAATATAAACTATCAACCAGCTTGCGTAGAAACAAATTTCGGGTAATGGTTAAACCTTTCTTAATTAATATGGTGTTTTCATGAAAATCATCCGGATTTCCAATTCCGTATATACAGGAAACTGAGGAAACAACCAGCACATCTTTCCTGCCTGATAGGAGGGCAGAAGTAGTGCTCAATCGTAATTTCTCAATCTCATCATTAATAGAAAGATCTTTTTCGATATAAGTATCTGTGGTTGGCAGATAGGCCTCAGGCTGGTAATAATCATAATAAGATACAAAATATTCAACCAGATTATCCGGAAAGAATTGTTTAAACTCTCCATAAAGTTGGGCTGCCAGGGTTTTGTTATGACTGAGTATTAAAACTGGTTTTTGAATTTCCTGCACCACATTGGCTATGGTAAATGTTTTGCCTGAACCGGTGACTCCAAGTAGAGTTTGGAAACCGACATTTTCCCTGATTCCATTGCTTAGTTCAGCTATAGCCTCAGGCTGGTCTCCTGTAGGTTGAAAATCTGAAGTAAGCTTGAATTCCATAGATTTATTTTTTTTGATCGAATAGCCAGCTGTCCAGATAAGCTTCCTTTACGATATGCAAAAGTATTAAAAATATATCCCCATAATTTTTAATAAGTCTTTTTTCCTATATTTAAATATTCATTTATATGGAAAAGGTATAGTAATAGATAATTGTTTATTAAAATTTTATTTAAATGCATAAATATAAAACCATAAAAATTAATGATTTAGAAGGAGTAAGGATTCTTGCTATAAATCGGCCCGAAGCTATGAATGCCCTGAATTCTGAAGTTTTTAAAGAATTGAAATCCATTTTGGAGGAATTGAATACTGGAACAAAAGCATTGATTATTACAGGTGAAGGGAGGGCTTTTGTAGCAGGAGCTGATATTTCAGAGATGGTGAATATGTCATCTAAAGAAGGGGAAGTTTTTTCTCGATTTGGCCAGGCTGTATTTTCAATGCTTGAAAACCTTGAGATTCCAGTTATTGCTGCTGTAAATGGATTTGCACTTGGAGGAGGGTGTGAGCTAGCCATGGCCTGTGATATTCGTATTATAAGCACTAAAGCTAAATTTGGTCAGCCAGAGGTAAATTTAGGTTTAATACCCGGGTATGCCGGATCACAACGAATGCCAAGGTTAATAGGAATGGGGAATGCCTTGTACTATCTTATGACAGGCGATCAAATAAATGCAGATGAGGCAAAAAGGATTGGCCTGGCACAAATCGTAGTGGAGCCAGAACAATTAATTGACAAGGCAATTGAGCTTGCTCAGAAAATTAGCTCAAGAGGACCTTCCGCAGTAGGAAAGGTTAAGAAAGTTGCTCGAAAGGGTTTTGATTTGTCTCTGGAGCAGGGCTCTAAGATGGAAACCACAGAATTTGGTTCCCTTTTTGGAAATGAGGGTGCTGAAGGGATGAGAGCTTTTCTTGAAAAACGTAAACCAGAATGGAATTGAGGATTTTTTAAAAAGATTTAAAAATGGAATATACAAAAAGATTGTCGAATGTTTCTGTCCTTGGGGCTGCAGGAAAAATGGGCAGTGGAATATTGATGTTGTTAGCTCAGGAAATGTATGACCTCTCTAAGCAGGATGAAAATAGTGAAGTTGATTTCAGGCTTAATGCTATAGATCTTTCTGAAGAAGGGCTTCAGGGTGTATTGATTTATGTTGAAAAGCAAACCAGAAGAGGAGCAGAAAGAAAACCGGAAAAGATCAGAAAATATTTTGTAGGTCAGGAAGTCTCAGATGAAGACATGATTTGCTCCTATGTAAGTGGGGTTCTTTCTTTAATTCGAACTAGCACCAATCTTGCAGCTGCAAATGATTCTACTCTGGTATTTGAAGCAGCCAGTGAGGATAAGGATCTGAAGGTTAAGTTACTTTCTCAAATAAATGAAAAAAGTAATTTATCCCCATGGTTTTTTACCAATACTTCATCCATTCCCATTCAGTACATTGATGAGAATGCGAGACTGGAAGGGAAAGTAGTTGGATTTCATTTTTATAACCCACCAGCGGTCCAAAGATTAGTGGAGCTGATCACGACTCAAGAGACTAAACCCGAAGTGGCTGAATTAGCCAATGTACTGGCTGGGAGATTAAGGAAAGTGATTGTTCCTTCAAATGATATTGCTGGTTTTATTGGGAATGGGCATTTCATGAGAGATGCTTTATTCGGTATTTCTGAAGTGGAACGTCTACAAAATGAAATGGCTTATGTTGAATCTGTATTGCTAATAAATACGGTAAGCCAGAAATTTTTGATTCGCCCTATGGGAATATTCCAGTTATGTGATTACGTTGGCCTTGATGTGGTCCAATTTATTTTAAAAGTGATGCAATCATATATGAGTGAGGAAATACTCTCCAGCGAATTGCTTGATAAAATGGTGAGTCTGGGAGTAAAAGGAGGACAAAACCCAGATGGTTCTCAGAAAGATGGATTTTTAAGTTATGAAGCAGGCAAAGTTGTAGGTGTGTATGATATTCTAACGGAAAGTTATGTGGATCTTTCTACTATTAAAGCTGCTGTTAATGAAAAATTGGGACCTCTGCCTTTAAGTTATAAACCCTGGAAGGAAATATTGAGCGATCCGGAAAAAGAGAAAGTCTTAAATACTATTTTTTCAGAGCTTGGAGAAATGGCTACCTTAGGTTCTGATTTGGCTATAAAATATGGTCTGAATTCAAAGGGTATTGGTTTGCAACTGGTATCAGATAGGGTTGCAAAATCAGAGGAAGATGTAAATAAAGTGCTTCTTACTGGATTTTATCATGCCTATGGTCCTATAAACTCTTATTTCGATTAGCACCCGTGATTATTGAAATTGTTATTCATTTAAATATTTATTTATGAATTTTGAATATACTGAAGAACAGGAAATGATCAGGCAGGCAGCGAGAGATTATGCCCAACGTGAGCTTATCAAAGATGTTCTGGAGAGGGATGAGAAATCAGAATTCCCTACACAACATATTAAAAACCTTGCAGAATTGGGGTTTATGGGTATGTTGGTTGATCCAAAATATGATGGTGGTGGAATGGATACTGTTTCCTATGTTTTGGCCATGGAAGAATTATCAAAGGTGGATGCCTCTGTAGCGGTAATTATTTCAGTAAACAATTCTCTTGTAAATTGGGCCCTTGAATACTATGGTACTGAGGAGCAAAAGGAGAAGTATTTAAAACCCTCTGCCAGGGGAGAGCGATTTGGTGCCTTCCTTTTGTCCGAACCTGAGGCTGGCTCTGATGCTACTATGCAGAGGACAACGGCCATCCCAGATGGCGATCATTATGTTATTAATGGTGTTAAAAACTGGATCACCTCTGCTAATTCTGCCTCAATTTACCTGGTAATTGCACAGACAAACCCTGAGTTAAGGCATAAAGGTATAAATGCGTTTATTGTTGAAAAAGATAGCCCAGGAGTTAGCCTGGGGCCCCATGAAGATAAAATGGGGATGCGAAGTTCAGATACGCATTCCGTTATGTTCAGCGATGTTCGGGTTCCCAATAAAAACAAACTGGGAGAGGAAGGTATGGGCTTTAAAATAGCCATGAAAATCCTGGATGGTGGAAGATTGGGAATTGCCTCACAGGCCCTGGGTATTTCAGGTGGGGCTATGGAGAGATCTATTAAATATGCGAAAGAAAGAAAAGCATTTGGAACTGAAATTGCCAATCACCAGGCTATTGCTTTTAAAATCGCTGATATGGCAGTTAAAGTTGAGAATTCGAGAAATCTTTGTCTTAAAGCTGCGTGGTTGAAAGACCAGGGCAAGCCATTCGGTATGGCCAGTGCAATGGCAAAACAATATGCTGCCGATGCTGCTATGTGGATTACCACAGAAGCTGTCCAGATACATGGAGGCTACGGTTATGTCCGTGAATACCATGTTGAAAGATTGATGCGAGAAGCAAAACTTACCCAGATTTATGAAGGAACTTCTGAAATACAAAAAATTGTTATTTCAAGAAATATTTTCAGGGAAAGATAGAATAAGATGGTTTTTCAATTCACTAAATGAGTGATGAGATGACAGAAATATATAAACCAAAAAATCATATCCGGATTGTTACGGCAACCTCCTTATTTGATGGTCATGATGCAGCCATTAATATTATGCGGAGAATCCTGCAATCTACTGGAGTGGAGGTTATACACCTTGGGCACAACCGGTCTGTACTGGAAATCGTGGAAACTGCCATACAGGAGGATGTACAGGCTATTGCCATTACTTCTTACCAGGGTGGACATATGGAATTTTTTAAATTTATGTATGATTTATTGGGGAAGAAGGGATATTCGCATATTAAAATATTTGGTGGTGGTGGTGGAGTAATTCTTCCTGATGAAGTTAGAGAGCTTGAGGAATATGGGATAACGAAAATTTATTCACCCGATGATGGTCGTAAAATGGGTCTACAGGGAATGATAAATGACCTGATTGAAAAGTCTGATTTTCGATTGGATGCAGGTTTCGATATGGCTGTGAAGGATATTCATTCAAGCAATCACAATGTGCTTTCAAGACTGATAACTCTTGCAGATAACAAATCAAGCTCTATAAAGTCAGTTTTTAAAAAACTGGAGAAAGATTGTAAGAAAAAAACTGCTTTTGTGCTCGGATTTACCGGGACTGGTGGAGCTGGAAAATCCTCATTGTTAGATGAGTTTATCAGAAGGTTTACAGATGATTTCCCGGATAAAACAGTGGCAATATTATCGGTTGATCCGACAAAAAGAAGAACTGGTGGAGCCCTTTTGGGGGATAGGATTAGGATGAATTCTATATACTCTCCCAATGTTTTTATGAGATCGGTTGCAACAAGACAATCGAATCTGGCATTGTCAAAGTCAATTAAAGATGTAATGTGTATCCTCCGATCCGCCAATTTTGATTTGCTAATATTGGAAACCTCCGGAATAGGTCAGTCTGATACTGAGATTGTTGATTTTAGTGACCTTTCAGTTTATGTGATGACTCCTGAATATGGATCGGCTACCCAGCTGGAGAAGATTGATATGCTAGATTTCGCAGATATTGTGGCCATTAATAAGTTTGATAAAAGAGGGGCTCTTGATGCTTTAAGGGACGTGAAAAAGCAGGTTCAAAGGAATAAGGGTCTTTTCCATATGGATCCTGATGAGATGCCAGTGTATGGTACTGTAGCTTCAAATTCCAGGGATGCTGGGACAGATCATTTTTATTTTGCTTTACTGGAAAAAGTTCACAACAGATTAGAGAAGGATTTTGATATTACATCACTTCAGAAAAGTGCGGCATATTCAAAAACCATAAATGTTATCCCTGAAAACAGAGTTCGTTATTTGTCTGAAATTGGTGAGGTTGTTAGTAAGTATAACGAAGATGCTGCTATGCAGGCAGATATAGCAGATCGTTTATACGGTTTGAAACAAAGCATCGAATTATTACATCCAGAAAAAGATTTGCAGGTAATTAAACAGCTGCAAAAAATATACAAGGCAGAAGAACAAAAGCTGGACCCAGAGAATCTCAGGAAATTGAAAGATTGGTCTTCCATTCAAAAATCATACAAAAAAAGCAAATTCATTTATGAGGTAAGAGGGAGTGAAATAAGTGTGGATACTTATTCTGAGTCCTTATCCCATCTTAAAATTCCGAAAATTGCTACTCCACGTTACCGCTCATGGGGAGATCGATTGTTATGGATGCTAAAAGAAAATTTTCCAGGCATTTTTCCATTTGCCGCTGGGGTCTATCCATACAAACGGGAGAATGAAGATCCCACAAGAATGTTTGCAGGAGAGGGGGGACCGGAAAGAACCAATAAACGTTTTCATTATCTTTCATATGGACAACCAGCACACAGATTGTCCACAGCATTTGATTCTGTAACATTATATGGAGCCGACCCTGATGTCCAGCTTGATGTTTTTGGGAAAGTTGGAAACTCTGGTGTTTCAGTTGCTTGCCTGGACGATGCTAAGAAGCTCTATTCAGGTTTTAATTTATTAGATATTTCGACCTCTGTTTCCATGACTATAAATGGTCCTGCACCTATTATGGTTGGATATTTCATGAATGCTGCAGTTGATCAGCAATGTGAAATTTATATTCGGAAAAATGGCATGGAGAAAGAAGTACAGAAAAAGATCGATGCATTATATAAGAAGATTAGTGCCATTCCTCCAAAATACAATGGAACACTTCCAAAAGGGAACAATGGACTGGGGCTATTCCTTCTGGGCGTAACGGGTGACCAGGTGTTGCCTGGAGAGGTGTATTCGAAAATCAAAAAGAATACTATCTCCAAAGTTAGAGGGACTGTACAGGCGGATATCTTAAAGGAAGATCAGGCCCAAAATACCTGTATTTTTTCTACTGATTTTGCCCTTAAGTTGATGGGTGATATTCAGGAATACTTTATTGAAAATAAAATAAGGAATTTTTATTCTGTATCTGTGTCTGGTTATCATATAGCTGAAGCTGGAGCGAACCCAATAACACAATTGGCTTTTACCCTCGCCAATGGATTCACATATGTGGAGTATTATTTATCCAGAGGAATGAAGGTGGATGACTTTGCACCGAATTTTTCATTTTTCTTTTCAAATGGTCTCGATCCAGAGTATACAGTTATTGGCCGGGTTGCAAGAATTATTTGGTCAAAAGCAATGAAATATAAGTATGGTGGGAATGAGAGGTCCCAGAAGTTGAAATATCACATTCAAACCTCAGGGCGGTCATTGCATGCTCAGGAAATAGAGTTCAACGATATACGAACAAGCTTGCAAGCCCTGAGTGCCATATATGATAATTGTAACTCTCTGCACACAAATGCTTATGATGAAGCGATTACCACACCTACAGAAGAATCAGTGAGAAGGGCAATGGCCATCCAGCTGATAATAAACCAGGAACTTGGCCTGGCAAAAAGTCAAAATCCATTACAGGGATCATTTATTATTGATGAGCTTACAGAGTTGGTTGAAGAAGCAGTATTAAGTGAATTTGAAAGGCTTACTGCCCGGGGTGGAGTACTTGGGGCAATGGAAATGATGTATCAAAGAAGCCAGATACAGTCAGAATCGCTTAACTATGAAAGTCGAAAAAATGATGGAAGCTTGCCTCTTGTTGGAGTGAACACATTCCTTTCTCAGGAAGGATCACCTACAATTGTTCCTGAACAGGTGATAAGAGCAACATTAAGCGAAAAGAATTTCCAGGTAAAAATGGTTAAAGATTTACATAAGCGCTTCCCTGATAAAACAAAAAGTGCTTTGGAAAAATTGAAAGAGGTAGCATTGAAAAACGGCAATGTCTTTGAAAGTTTAATGGAAGCCACAAAGTTTTGTAGTATCGGACAGATCACCCAGGCTTTGTATGAAGTGGGAGGACAATATCGAAGAAATATGTAAATACTTTTTTTAGAATTTGTAACTTTGGACAACTTAAAATACCTAAATCATGGACGTAAAGTCGATTAACCTGGCAAACATTTTATTGGTTGCGATAAATCCTAGAGTTATATATACCCAGGTAGGAGTATATAGGCTTGGAAAAGCTATCTTTTTGAAAAGGATTGCTCATAAAGAAGAAGACCTGGCCAGTTTCAAGAATATTATTGATCAGACTAAATACCGTTCAGATCTTATTCTGGCCGCATTAGCCGATAATGAGATTGCCTTCGATGAGATAAAATTGGTTATGGGAAGAGGAGGATTGATACATCCTGTTGAACCTGGTATTTATCAGGTTAACGAGAAGATGAAACAGGACCTTACAGGAAGCAAGCTGGGAGAGGATATAATCAACTTAGGAGGATTAATCGCTGATGATATTGCAAGTCGATTACCTGATGCAAAAGCATATGTTGCAAACCCTGTTGTTGTTGATGAGTTTTGCGACCTGGCAAGGGTATCGGGCCATCCACTTATTAAGAAAAAGTCGATTTATCATGCTTTGAACCAGAAATATGTTGCACGGAAACATGCACAAACTGTCGGTAAAAAATATGAAGACATGAAATTGATTGTGGCCAATCTGGGCCGCGCAATTACAGTCGGAGTTCACTATCATGGAAGAGTAATTGATGCCACCCAGGGATTTGATGGTGATGGACCATTTTCACCTATAACAACAGGATCATTGCCCGTAGGAGATTTGATCCGACTTTGTTATAGTGGCGAATATACTGAAAATGAGATGTTAAAGATGGTCAGGGGAGAGGGTGGACTTTTTGCTTACATTGGAACTTCAAGTGGATACGAGGCTGATAAGAGAATTCAGAACGGTGATGAAGAAGCCAGGTTTTATTTTGAAGCTATGGCTTATCAGATATCAAAACATATTGGTTCTATGTGTATGACTTTAACTGAGAAGGTGGATGCTGTTCTTATTACCGGGGCCATGGCCAATAGCAAAAATTTGGTAGATATGATCGTTAAAAGGATCTCTAAAATTGGCGATATCCATATATACCCAGGTGATGATGATCTGGATGCCCTGGCATGGAATGGAACAATGATGTTGAAAGGGGAATTGCAATCGAAAGAGTATTAAGCTGAATACGAAATTAGTTATTTGGTTTTACCTAAAACCATTCCCTCGGGCATCTGCACAGTTATAACTTCTCCCTGTGCACATATTTCTCTATTTGCTAATAATCTTGCACTTACAGTAACTTTCCGCCCTTTTATTTCTTTGATAGTTGCTCGTATCTCTAATTCAGTCTCAATAGGAGTTGGTTTAAGATAATCGATTTTTAATGAGGCTGTTAAGAATCGGATGGCAGGAAATGTATCCATGGTTCTTTTCTCTTCACGATACTTCGCCGCTGCAGCTGTCCCGGTGCAATGGCAGTCGATTAAACTAGCAATTAGTCCACCATAAACATATCCGGGTACTGCTGTATGAAAAGGCTCTGGTTTAAAGATGCTTACAGTTTCTTCCTTATCCCAATATGTTTTTAGTGAATGTCCGTGATCATTGAGTTTTCCACAACCATAACAATGTGCAAGATCATCAGGATAATAATCCTGGAAAGCTTTTGTTCTCATTTTAAAAATTTTAAATAAAAGTACATAATTATAGAAACTTTTAAAAGTTGACCAATCGGTCTAGGAAGATAATTTCTATGTCCTTTTACATATGTTAAATATTAAGGTCTCATCAAATTGGTATTTTAAAACGAAAAATCCATGTTAATTTATATTTTTGTAAATACTGACAATATATTTCTGAAAAACATAATGGGTATTTTTATTAACTGAAATTTTTTTTGTGAAAGAATCAACACTGAAGGTACTGGTTCAGTTATTTGCATTGGTTGCCAATGTAAATCAAGGGCGAATTAGTGAAAAAGCTGAAGAAATTCTTCAAGATGCCCTTAAAAGAATTGCTGTAAGCGAAAAGGTTACCGAATACCTTAATCTGTTCCGAGGCTATTTAAAACAATACCATAAAATTGATGTTGCCGATGGTGGAAATGTAGAGGGTTTGAAGAAAAGATCATCACAATCGGTTAAGGCGCTCGTAATTTGTGAATATAGTAACAGTATCCTGGAACAGCATGAAAAAATCAGGATAATTAGCCGATTGCTTGAATTTGCCAATGAAGATGGCTATATATCCAAGAAGGAAAAAGACTTTTTAAAAACAGTTAAAGATTCTTTTAATATTAGTGACGAAGAATACAATGATATTTATTTTATGATTTTAAGTCCCTGGATACAGGGTATTCATAAAGATAAATTAATTCTGGTTGATAAAAATGAAATGGAAGCAAGCGGGCAGGTTAAGCACCTGGTTTGGAATGGGCTTGAGGGGCAGCTAATAGCATTGTATATCGAGAGTTCTAACTTTTTCATGTTTAAGTATTATGGGAGTGAGGTTTTGTATAAAAATGCACTAAAAATACACCCCGGAGTCGTTGAATTTTTAGACCTGGACGCCTTTATTAAAGGAGCCAGCATTACACCCATTTATTTCAGTACTCTAACTTCACGATATTTCCAGGGGACAATAAAGGGCAACCTGGAGTACCTGGCTGATAATGTAGAATACCATTTTCACAATAGTGAAAATGGTGTCCAGGAGTTTACATTTAAAGGTAGTGCAGGGGAGTTAGTTGGAATTGTTGGTGGGAGTGGAGTAGGAAAGTCCACTTTATTAAATGTTTTGAATGGATCCTTGATTCCGCAGAAAGGGAACATTTATGTTAATGGCTACGATCTCTACTCTAACAAAGAAAGACTTGAAGGTATAATTGGGTACATTCCCCAAGATGATCTTCTGATAGACGATTTGACCGTTTTTGAAAACCTATATTACAATGCGAAGTTATGCTTTAGCGAATATTCTGAAATACAGATTCTGAAGTCAGTTATCAAACTTTTAAAGAACCTTGATCTCTATGAAATAAGGAATTTACAAGTAGGGAATCCACTTGAAAAGTACATTAGTGGAGGGCAACGCAAGCGATTAAATATTGGATTAGAGTTACTTCGGGAGCCACTCATCTTATTTGTTGACGAACCTACATCGGGTTTGTCTTCCAGGGATGCTGAAAAGGTAATGCGGCTGTTAAAGCGGCAGACATTTGCAGGCAAAATTGTTCTTGTGAATATTCATCAGCCCTCTTCTGATATTTTTAAACTTTTTAACAGCATAATGGTTATGGACAAGGGGGGCCATATGGTTTTTCAGGGAGATCCTCTTGATTCACTGGTATATTTTAAGACGGAAAATAACCAGTTGGATGCAAAAGAAAGTCAATGTACAACTTGTGGGAATGTAAATCCGGAGCAGATATTGGGGATAGTTGAATCAACCTTTGTTAATAAATATGGCAGATTTACCGATATAAGGAGGTATACTCCCAAAGAGTGGTATGTGAAATATAAGGATAATATTGAGGAACAAGCTACATACAAGCCAACCAGAATTAAATTGCCTGAGATTAGTTTTAGGATACCGGATCTTTGGAATCAGTTTAAAATATTTGTGGCCAGGGATGTTAAAGCAAAGTTAGTAAATAAGCAATACTTGCTTATCACTTTCCTGGAAGCACCTTTACTGGCTATAATAATTGGATATTTTACCAAGTATTTTAGTGGATCTGAAGATAATCCGGATATATATACATTCATGGGGAATGATAATTTGGTTTCTTACTTGTTCATGGCTGTTATAGTTGCTTTATTTCTGGGGATGATAGTGAGTGCTGAGGAGATTATTAAAGATGCCCGGCTATTGAAAAGAGAGTCATTTCTTAATCTCAGTCGTTTCAGTTATATTAATTCAAAAGTATTTATATCCCTTACAATTTCAGCCATCCAAATGATATGCTTTGTTATTGTTGCGAACTATATGCTTGAGGTAAGAGGAATGAATCTGAAATATTGGTTGATCTTATTTTCCGCAGCCTCACTGGCAAATTTGATAGGATTAAATATTTCTGCTGCTTTAAAATCTGTGGCCAGTATTTACATAGTAATTCCACTCTTATTGGTTCCTCAAATTCTCTTTAGTGGAACAGTTGTACCCTTTGATAAATTGCGAAGCTTAAAAAAGCATTCTAAGAATGTTCCCTTAATTGGAAATGTGATGACCTCGAGGTGGGCATTTGAGGCATTATCAGTAAACCAGTTTAAGAACAATAAGTTTGAAAAGAACTTTTTTGATGTTGAAATGCAAATGAGTACTGCCATGTTTAAGAATGCATTCCTATTTCCAAAAATTAAAGGATTAATGGATGAGTCTAAAAGAT
>RCNC010001006.1_pt1 | contig 18787 bp, 20 predicted proteins | sample 2041301 | NCBI WGS metagenome assembly RCNC01 (sample SAMN09708231, study PRJNA481090) | Marine sediment metagenome, whole genome shotgun sequencing project. | biome: marine sediment; feature: ocean; material: sediment; isolation source: Sewage treatment plant 13A marine sediment (STP13A) ... | reverse complement strand
TTCATTTCGTCGGGCAGTTCCCTGAAGATATGCCTGGTGGCCGAAGGCCGGGCCGACATCTATCCCCGGCTGGGTCCCACGATGGAGTGGGATACGGCGGCCGGCCAGGCCATCGCCGTTGCCAGCGGCGCTCAGGTGGTTCGCCATGATGACGGCAATGCCCTGGCCTACAACAAAGAGAACCTGCTCAACCCGTGGTTTATCGTCAAATGGCCTTGAACCAAAGGGTCTTAACAAGGAAGCGACAGAAAGAAAAAACGCTTGACTTCACGCGCACTGCCCTTCTATATGTAGTGTCACTTTTCGGGCGATTAACTCAGCGGGAGAGTGCCACCTTCACACGGTGGAAGTCACTGGTTCAAATCCAGTATCGCCCACCAGAAACCCCAAGGATTTACAGGCATCAGGCTTGTAAATCCTTTTTTTATGGGCGGTTGAAAGCGCATTACCTGATTAAGCAGTCGGCCACCAATTCCCAGAGGTATTTAACCGTCAGATCTTCCATGCCATAGGTAGCCTTGATGCTGTTGATCTGGCCGTGGCAGCTGTGGCAGGGAAGAACCAGCATCCGGGCACCCGTTGCACGGATCTGCGCCATTTTACGGCGGCCATAGAAGATCCGTTCGTCGTTGTATCCCGTGGTCAGCGCACCGCCGCCGCCGCCGCAACAAATCTGGTGCAGCCGGTCGGGATGTAGATCAACCCAATTTTCAAGACACTGGTCCATGATCCATCGGGGCTCTTCAAAATAACCGTGTCCGAACCGTTTTTTGGCCCGCCTCCCATAATTGCAGGGGTCGTGATAGGTGGCCCTCACATCGAAGCGCCGGCGGTCCAAACGAATCCGCCCGCTCTTGATATACTCGATGAGCAGGTCAAACACGGTGACCGTTTTAAATTCCTCAAGGGCTTCGGGAAACCATTTTTGCAGACCATACCTGGTCGCCAGATAAGCGTGCCCTCATTCGGGCCACAGCAGCGTATCGACCTCCAATCGGCGCATGTTCTCCACGATACGGCCGGCCATGATTTTTATGGCTTCATCGTCGCCGGTGAAATAGCCCCAGCTGGTCCCCTCCCAGTTGTCCGACGCCACGGTCCAGTCTTCTCCGGCGGCATGAAAGATTTTCCACCACGGCTTGAGGTCCTCGGTGTGGGTGTTGACCAGTTTGTTGTGGACCGTGGTGAGCAGTCTTGCGCCGGTTTTGTCGATGGGCACGCTGAATCCCTCGAAGCCCGGTTCTTCGGCAACTTCCTCGGCCACATCTTCCAGGATGAAGATAAAGTCTTCTTTGGGCAGGGAGAGATTGTTGCCGGTTTCAAGGGCGGCGGTAAGGCCTTTGTATAAAATCCCCGGCACATGCCGGCCTTCGCGCAACGATCGGACGCGCCGGGTGATATCGGCGATGTCGATGCCCATGGGGCAAATCTGTTCGCACTTGCCGCACATGGTGCAGATCCAGGGCCAGCGGGATTGGGCCACCCGGTCCGCCATGCCTAAAGAGACCATGCGCACCATTTTGCGGGGGTCAAAATCATCGATCCCGGACACCGGACAGGCACTGGCGCACATGGCGCATGCCAGGCAGACATCCTGCTCATAGGACCAGTCTTTGCAACAAGATGAATTCAATGCTTCCAGGCGGTCCGGTCGATCTATGGCCATTGCGGTTTTCCTTAGATAGTGCCCATCCATAAATGGTTATTTTGCCCGACCTCTGCGTTGCGCGAAAAATTTTATCCTCGGAATATCAACTATATGTCTCCGGTAAAATTTTTCGAAAGCCTTGATCTCGACCCAAACTGCCTATTTCTGGACGGACACTATATAGATGGTTCGGCGATCGGTTAAAATAATGCCGGCACCCATGCGGCTGCCGGATCGGGCGCCGGGGGGCAATCAGGAAGCGTTGAGTGCCTTGATCCGATCAGCAAACGCGTTGATCATGAAGGTGAATTCATTGCCCATGTTGGCCGCCACCGAGGTGATGTCCAGCCGGCTGCCGTCCACACCGGCCTCTTTCAATAAATTCCGGACCGACTCGGCTCTCTTGCGGGCCACCTGATTGCCGATTTCCGACCGGCAGTTGTCGGTATGGCAGGTACACAGCATCACGCCATCTGCATCGGCGTCAAAGGCCGCCAGCAGGTGGCGGCTGGAAATGGTGCCGCCGCAGGGCACCTCTATAAACTGAACGCCCCCGGGCAGGACATGGCCCGCCTGGCGGGACAACGCAAGAGCCTGGCCGGCTGAGCGGGTGCAGCCGAACACCATCACCTGCGGCGGGCCCGCCGGAGCATCTTCCGCTACTACGGGTTTTCTTATCCGCCGATAGACGTCCGCGCCGATTTGTACCCCCTCCATTTCAATCGCCCGCGCCGGGCAGCCTGCCACACATATGCCGCAACTCTGGCAGGCCTCGGTCACCACAGAGATGCGCTGTCCGATATCAATGGCCTTGTGGGGGCACAGCCGATGACAGGTCAGGCATCGGACGCACCGGCCGCGAACGATCTCAACCCTTGGCAGGGGCTCAACATCCAGATCCTGCAGGAAGGCCAGCACGTTCAAGGTGACCTGATCCGCGTCGGCCAACTGTTCGCCTTCGGACAGAATCCCCCGGGAACCACCGGCCACGAAAATGCCGCGACGATTGGTGGCGTTGCTCATGCGATGGACATTGTCGCTCTGGGCAAATCCAAGGTCATCCTGGCTGATCGCAAGCCTGTGCGCCAACGCATCCAGGTGTCGGCCCGGCCCGATGGATTCATCCACAACCATCCAGTCGGCCCTGAGTTGAAAGGGTGTGCGGGTCAGTTCATCCAGATAGTCAATTTCAAAATGGTCCTCTGCCAATGTTTGAATGGTCGGATAATCACGGGTGAATTTCAGAAAGACGGCGCCGGCGCGTTTGGCCTCCTGAACCAGTGCTTCAGCTCCGTCGGCGGCTACCTTGAGGTTGCCGGTCATAAAGATAGTGGTTGCCCGGGATTGGCGTTGCAGGTGGAGGCAGCAGGCCAGCATCCGTTGGGCGATTGCCGGATGGGTGTCATTTTCCCAGCCACAGAGAAATACGATTCGCGCATCGTTATCAAACAGTTCTTGCGTTGAAGCCTGGCGCAATTTCTCTTCCAATGAAGAGATGGACAGCACCCGAGGATTGGGTTCCAGCCCATACGGCGCATAGTTGGGGGAGCGAGCATGGTCTTCCGCAAGGACAATGGCCGGCACGTGTTGATTAATAAGTGAATCCCTTTGCTTCAGCTTCAGGTCAAAATTTTTGGCGAATCCGTGGCAGGCGGTCAGTTCGATACCGGTTAAGCCATGCAGTCTGTCGCCTTGGCCGGCTGCACGGGGTGCGTCCTCCCTTGCCGCCAGCCATGCATGGATGCCATGGTCATAAAGATTGGCGGCAATTTTATGTGCGCAGGCACCGCTGCCGAAAATCATCACATCGGGTGGCGGTGAGGCTTGTTCCCGCAGGTCGGTATTCGTGTTTTCGTCCATGTTGATTAGTTCTCACCTGAATAGAACGCTGGAATCCAGAAAAGGGATTCACATCACGCAGAAAGCGAACTTTTTATGATGCCGTCAGGTACCGGACCATATCAAAGACCGTCTTTTCCGCACTGCTCACACTTTCGGCGATCGTCATGGGGCCTGTGACCGCACCGCCTGCATAGATGCCTGCCGGTGCAGGGTGGCCCTGGCTGCCGTGGAGCGGCATGAACCCGCTTTCATCTGCGGACCAGTCCAGTATCCGGGCCATGCGTGCATTGTCTCCGGCCGGAAGCAGGCCCACCGACAGCACCACGATGTCAAATACCGATTCCTCGGATGCGCTGCTTTCCGGGTCGAAGTAGATGACTTCCAATTCATCCGTATCGGTTCTCAATATGTCGCCGGGGATGGCCCTGACCATCCTTATGTTTTCGCGGGCGCTCCGGTAAAAGGACTGAAAATCTTTTCCAAACGTCTGCACATCGATATAGAAGAAGGTGATCTGCGCATCTTTCTGGCGGGATTGAATCAGCCGCGCCATTCTCAGCGACGACCCGCAGCATATTTTCGAACACCAGGGATGGCCCAGCTGGGCGTCCCGGCTTCCCACGCACTGAACAAAGGCAATGCGTCCGGCCGGTCGACCGTCCGACGGGCGTTTCATCACGGCATGCTCGCGCAGCAGCCGCTCGGCATCCAGGCTGGTGATGACATTCGCGAACCGGCCGTAACCATACGGCTTGTCGTTGGGATTATAGGGCGAAAAACCGGTTGCCATGAATATGGCGTCCGCCTGTATCGTGCCCGCCTGTGCCCGGGCAGACAGATTGATGGCACCTTGCGGGCAGGCATCCCTGCACAGGGTGCAGGCGGCATTGTCGAAAAATCGGCACAGGTCCCGTCGAATGGCCACGTAAGGCCCGACACGCGGGGCCCGTCCCTGCATAATGGCCCCGGGGACCGGACATTTCTGGAAGCAGATGCCGCACCCGTTGCATCGGTCTGCATTCACCAGCGGCGAATGGGTGCGATAGGCGATCTGATAGGGGCGCCGGCCGCTGACGGCTTCGATCTGTGTACCGGCATGGATTTTGATATTGGGGTGTCGGGTGGCACGACGCAGTTTGTCTTCAGCCACACAGGCACCGCACTTGACGCAGGTATCGGTGGCCTTGCAATTGAGTTGAATGGCGTGGCCGCCGAGAAACGGCGTTTTTTCAAACAGAGATACGTGCACCCCCCAGCCGGCCAACGCGTCGGCGGCCGTCAGCCCGGCCACGCCGGCACCGATGACGGCGACGTGCGTGTGATCAAGGTTCAAGGGTTTTCTCCACCGGGTGCGCTGTGTAGTGGCTATCAGGCTGGGTTTTTTCCAGGGAACTCCACGTTCCATGCGGGCAGCGGTCCAGCAGTCCCATGGCAGATCTCCTGTCTCTTCAAGTTGGTATATTGACGGCAGTGAGTAAATTGCCCTGGAGTATAAACACATCCTTAAAAAAGGTGCAAGTTTGGACCTATGCATAACTATTTTGGTGTGTTAAATCATAGTCGCCGCCGTGATCGATAAACTGGAATTCTATTTTTGAAATGGCTTTCCCGCAAATTGGCATTGCACAAATTCTCTGGTTTTGTATGGTTGGTATCGATTTTGATGGCTGTACGGATTGAAAAAGCCACACAATGAACGGCCAACGCCGTTGATTCATCGTCGATCCAAAGGGTGGTTGATTTGCTGACAATCTACGTTGACGCCGATGCCTGCCCGGTCAAGCAGGAGGTCTGCAAAGTGGCCAGGCGCTATGGGCTGGCCGTGACTTTTGTTTCCAACGCCAGGATGGGCATACCCGATCCGGGCACATCGACGCTGGTGGTCGTCGACGGCGGCTTCGATGCGGCGGATGACTGGATCGTCGGGCAGGTCTCAGCAGACGACATCGTGGTTACGGCCGACATCCCGCTGGCCCACCGATGTATCGGCAAACACGCCCGGGTGATCGGCCCCACCGGCCGGCCCTTCACCGAGGAGAACATCGGCCAGGCCATGGCCATGCGCGAGCTCATGGCCGATCTGCGTGATTCCGGAACGATAACCGGGGGACCGCCGCCATTTCAGAAAAAGGACCGCTCGCGTTTTCTTCACCAATTAGACCAGATGGTTCAATCCTCAAAACGATGAAAAGGATCTGAAATGAAGCGAGGCGTGAGACGCATTCTGGCCGTCACGGGTGTGCTGTGTATCGGTCTGGCCGTTGCCGCTGCATGGTTTCTGGCCAAGGCGATGCCCATCGGCACCGGCTATGTCGCCAAGTACCTGTGCACCAGCACCTTCCTGTCAAAACGGGATCCGCAGGTGGTTTTTGTTGAAGATATCAAGCCGGTCAACCCGCTGGCCAAACTGGTCAGCTGGGATATCGACACGGTCAGCCAATCGGTTACTGCAACGGCGTTCAAGGTCTTTCGGTCCAAGGCAATTTTCCGCCAGGGGTGCGGCTGCACCCTGCTGGCCGGCACGACGGAGGCCTCGCTTCGTGAACAAACCTTTTTTAAAGCCGGTGCAGACGTCCCGCCGCCCTCGCATCTACCGGCGGTGCCGTGGCCGAAAGGCAGCGCAGGGGCAGTCGACCCGGCAACCCTGGGTGTGGACAGTATCAAACTGAATCAGGCATTGGACGATGCCTTTACGGAGCCGGGGACCGACACCCTGCGCCAAACCCGGGCCGTGGCTGTCGTCTATGAGGGACAGCTGATCGCCGAGCGCTACGCCCCCGGTTTCGGGCCCGATATGCCGCTTTTGGGCTGGTCCATGAGCAAAAGCGTCACCAATGCGCTGGTTGGCGTGCTTGTACACCAGGGAAGACTGGCGCTTGAAGACCCGGTTCCGGTTGCCGAATGGCAGGCTGCAAATGACCCTCGAGGAAAGATCACCCTCGATCAGCTGATGCGCATGAGCAGCGGCCTGGCTTTCGAAGAGATTTACAAGCCGCTGGCCGATGCCACGGATATGCTTTACGGCAGCGATGACTTTGCCGCCTTTGCCGCCGGCCAACCCCTGGCGGCAGCACCGGATGAAAAGTGGGTTTACTCCTCCGGCACGGCCAACATCATTGCCCGCATCGTCCGGCATGAGGCCGAAAAGCAGGCCGTCGACTACTACCGTTTTATCAACGAGTCCCTTTTCAACCGGATCGGCATGGCCAGCGCAATCATGGAGCCCGACCCGTCAGGAACCGTCGTGGGATCCTCATACACGGTTGCCACCGTGCGTGACTGGGCCCGCTTCGGCCTGCTCTACCTCCAGGGCGGTGTTTGGGACGGCCGGCAGGTTCTGCCCGAAGGGTGGGTCGAATACACCACCACCCCCACGCCCAAGGCTCCTAAAGGAGAATACGGAGCCCTGTTCTGGCTCAATGCCGGTGAACCAGGCCATCCCGACAACCGGCTATGGCCCCATGCTCCCCTGGATGCCTATGCCGCTCAAGGGTTTCAGGAACAGAAGGTCATCGTGATTCCTTCCAAAAAACTGGTGCTGGTGCGCTTCGGTGCCACGGCCCCACGATCGGCCTGGGACACCGATGCCTTCATCGCCGATGTGATCCGGGCGCTTCCCCGATCAACGGTCAGGCTTGCATTCGGTCCTGACAAATCAGGGCAGCGGCCTTATCTTGATGGTGTGACATCAAATTAAATGGCATCTTCGAGGTGACCCATGAACAATACATTTGAGAATAAAACCGTCGTCGTCATCGGCGGCAGCTCGGGCATGGGGCTGGCCGTGGCCAAAGAATCCGCACGGTCCGGTGCCCGGGTGGTGATCGCCAGCCGGAGCCAGGACAAACTGAAAGCCGCTGCCGCGCAGATCGGCGGCGATGTGCACTGGCAGGTGGTGGACACCACGGACGAATCGTCGGTGTCGGACCTGTTCGAACGGTTGGGCGCCGTCGACCACCTGGTGATTCCCGGCAGTTCGGTGAAAACCGGCACCCTGCGGGAGATGCCCCTGTCTGATGGCCTGTTTACGATGCAGAGCAAGTTCTGGGGGCCATACCTGTGCGCCAAATACGCACGGATCAATCCCGGGGGGTCGATCACATTCTTCTCCGGTATTTTAAGCCGGCGGCCCGGGCAGAACGACGCGGTGCTGGCGTCGGTCAACGCTGCCGTGGAAGCCATGGGCCGAGCATTGGCCAAGGACCTGGCCCCGGTGCGGGTCAACGTGATTTCTCCGGGCATGACCGCCGGGACCGGCGCCTATCTGAAAATGCCGGAAACGACCCGGGAAGGGATGTTCACGGCCATTGCCGAGCGCCTGCCGGCGGGACGCGTGGGCCAGCCGGAAGACATCGCCGATGCCGCGCTGATGCTGATGACCAACGGATTCATCACCGGTATCGTCCTGGATGTGGATGGCGGCGGTCTGATTGCCTGATCGAAACGTCGGGCCGGACCCGATTCGGCACCCGTCGGCTGATCCGATGCACGCCGTTCGTTGGCCTGCTGCTGCCGATCCTCCTTCGGCTTGACTTTGCCGGCATACACTTTATTATAAACTCTGAATGATTGCTTCCTGCCATTGACAACCCATTTTAGCCTATCGAGGTAATTACATGTTTTCCGACCTTGATCCCGTATTCCTGGCCCGCGCCCAGTTTGCCTTTACTGTGGCCTACCACATCACTTTTCCGGCGTTTACCATCGGCCTGGCCAGTTGGCTGGCCGTGGTGGAATGGCGCTGGCTCAAAACCGGCAACCCGCTGTACGAGCAGATTTACCGCATGTGGGTCAAGATCTTTGCCGTGACCTTCGGCATGGGTGTGGTTACCGGCGTGGTGCTGTCCTACCAGTTCGGAACCAATTGGTCCGTGTTTGCCGACAAGGTGGGCAATGTGCTGGGGCCGCTGTTGGGCTACGAAGTGCTCACGGCCTTTTTCCTGGAAGCCTCCTTTCTGGGCATCATGCTCTTCGGTTGGAACCGGGTGAGTAAAAAGATGCACTTTGCCGCCACGGCGATCGTAGCGGCGGGCACCCTGATGTCGGCTTTCTGGATCCTGTCCGCCAACAGCTGGATGCAGACACCGACCGGTTTTCGTGAGGGTGCCGACGGCCTGCTCTACCCTACCGACTGGATGCAGGTTATTTTCAACCCATCCTTTCCCTACCGATTGGTCCACATGGTCACCGGGGCTTACCTGACCACGGCCTTCGTGGTCGGCGGCATCGGCGGGTATTACCTGTGGCGGGGCCTGCACGTGAAACATGCCCGGATCATGCTGGGCATGGCCATGATCATGGCCATTTTCGTGGCACCCATGCAGCTTATTTTCGGTGATTTGCACGGGCAGAACACCTTCAAGCACCAGCCAGCCAAGGTGGCGGCCATGGAGGGTATCTGGGAAACGGAAAAAGGCGCCGGTTTGCGGCTTTTCGCCTGGCCGGACCAGATCGAAGAGCGCAACCGCTTTGAGATCACCATCCCCAAATTGTCCAGCCTTATTCTCACCCACGACCTCGACGGTGAGGTGAAAGGCCTCAAATCCTGGGCCAGAATAGACCGGCCGCCCGTCGGCGTGGTCTTCTGGGCCTTCCGCATTATGGTGGGGCTGGGCATGCTGATGATCGCCACCGGCCTGATTGCGCTGGTGCTCCACTTTAAAAAACAGCTTTTTACCACACGCTGGTTTCACCTGTGGTGCGTGGCCATGACGCCGGCCGGCTTCGTGGCTGTGGTGTCCGGCTGGTTCGTCACCGAGGTGGGTCGGCAGCCGTTCATCGTGTTCAACGTGTTGCGCACGTCGGACACCATCTCCCCAGTGGCCGCGGGACCCATCGCCATCTCCCTGGCCGCGTTTGTCATCACTTACGGCCTGGTTTTCACCGCCGGCGCCTATTATATCCTTAAAATAATCGGCAAGGGGCCGGAAACCACCGAAGAAGATACGTATGGAAGCCACGGCGTGAAACAGCCGCCCCTGGTCACGGACCTGGCTGCTGGGACAGGAGGGAAAGATGTTTAGTTTCGAGAGTTTTCTGGATCTTCCGCTCATCTGGTATTCGCTGATCGGTACAGCCATTTTATTGTATATTCTGCTGGATGGCTTCGACCTGGGCGTGGGCATCCTGTTTCCCTTTGCCCCCAGCGACCAGTGCCGGGACCGCATGATGAACTCCATCGCCCCGTTCTGGGACGGCAACGAGACCTGGCTGGTGCTGGGTGGCGGCGGGTTGTTCGCCGCCTTCCCCCTGGCCTACGCCATTCTCATGCCGGCTTTTTACATCCCCATCATCCTCATGCTGCTGGGCCTGATCTTTCGCGGAGTGGCTTTCGAATTCCGTTTCAAGGCCACCGGCAAGTCGCGGCGCATCTGGGACTACTCCTTCCATTTCGGCTCCCTGGTGGCCACCTTCATGCAAGGCATGGTGCTGGGTACCTTTGTGAACGGCATCGCCGTGGACGGTCGCAATTTCGGCGGCGGTGCCTTCGACTGGCTGACTGCTTTCAGTGCCATGACCGGCGTCGCCCTGGTGACCGGCTACGCCCTGCTGGGCGCCACCTGGACGATCATGAAAACCGAGGGCGACACCCAGGCGTGGGCCCGCAAGTGCGCCAGTTACGTACTCATCTATGTGGCCCTGTTCATGGGCCTGGTCAGCCTGACCATGCCGCTGATGAACAGCGATATCAAAGAATTGTGGTTCAGCCTGCCCAACTTCTACTTCCTGCAGCCCATGCCGATTCTGTCGGTGGTTTTCTTCGTCATGCTTTGGCGGGATCTGCGCACCGAGCGGGAATACCGGCCTTTTTTCCTCACCCTGGGCATATTTTTAATGAACTACATCGGCATTGGGATCAGCACCTGGCCCTGGCTGGTACCCTTCAAAGTGACCCTGTGGGATGCGGCGGCCGCACCCGAATCCCAATCCCTGCTGCTGCTGGGCACGGTGTTCCTGCTGCCCTGCATCCTGGCCTATACGGGGTACTGCTTCTGGGTTTTCCGCGGCAAGGCCTCCCATGAACATGATCCGGCTTACTGAAAAACAGCGCCAGTGGCTGTGGTTCGCCGGCCTATTTGTCGGCGGGATGGCCGGCATGCTGGTGCTGGCGGGGGTCGTGCGGCTCATGCTGGGAATGAAGCTATAGGTGTCGACCATGCCGACGGTCGCCGAAAATCAGGTGCTGGCTTTGCTGGCCAAGGAGTGGGATTATTCCGGACCACCGGGAATATTAGATATAAGCGCCGTTGTCGCTGCCCTTCCTTTGGCCCCCAGTCAAACACTGGAGGCACTGGAGACGTTGTTTGCAAACGGGCTGATCGATATGAATAAACTTAAAAGCAGCGCTTTTCTTACTCCGGGGGGCTATGATACTGCCAAAGGCGGCGGTGATGGCCCTTTGAACCGCGATAGCGAGCGCATTCCTCGCCGCTTGCGGCGGGTTTAGCGAGCGAACTGGAAATCGATTTTCATCCTTACGGTGAAGATTCCCCGCGGCTCCCCGCGGCTCGCCGCGGGGAGGGTTCAACCCCTGATTCAGTCCGATCACCCATCGTTCGAAAAATATCGATTCCAAAGCCTTCCTTGTTTGCCAAACGATTAAGAATCTTCAGCTGCCGACGCTTCTCTTCCAAAATAATGCCTCTTTTGCCTTAAGTGCTTTCCGTCGTTTGGGATTGAGGAAATGCTTGTATATGTCTTCTTCCATGTCGACTGGACGGCCGAGGATTTTTTCTTCGATCAACGAGAGTGCCTCGATGGACTTGTCGCACACGGGGTAGCCTTTTTCGTCCAGATCGATCGAAGGGGCGAGAGAGACGCCTGAAATGTTGTTGATGTCCACCAGGCGAATGCCGCCGCTGACGGTGATGATCAGGTTGCCCGCTCCGGCCAGGTCGGGGATGTGTCCGGCTTCGCTGATCATCCGTTTTATTTTTTTGATGAACCGGGATCCCTTTTGCCTGACTGTTGCGACCCACTGCTCGCTGGATAATGTCAATGGGCTGTCCTGGCAACGAAAGGTCTCGTAGAGCGCCGGCAGCAGGTCGACCGCGCCTAATAGGGTCCACGGATCCAATGCCTCACCCGCGACGTATTCCTGAAATCCGCAAAGCATCAGGTCACGTCCCTCAGGCCCCCGGTAATCCACAATGCATTCAGTGGACCGCGCCATGAAACCGGGCGCCAGGTAGCGCTCGACGATTTTAACCCGGCCGATTTCAAAAAGCGCATTTTCGAGGGTTTTCAGACGGGCCCGGAAAATGCGAAACATCCGGCGTGGCGTGGCTTTGGGAAAGCACCTCACACCGGCGATCATCTTCCCGGTCTGCTCAACCTCCACATCGGCTGGGTCCAGAATCTCCATGATGTGCGAGCGAAGCCCCTGCCTGAAATGCCTTCTGAATACAAATGGAGGGGATGAGCGGATGAAGTTCAGTGCAGTGACATCCACATGGCTGATCGCTGGCCTGTTCCTTATATCTTCAGGCATGTTTACCTTCCCGATTCCTTAAAATACGGGGACTGCCGATCCAGAACCGATCCCGGGAATGCCTGGATGCGCTGGCCAATCCGTTTGGGCCGCGACAGTTCCAGCTGTCAGCATAACCCAAACCCACCTTGGCGCACAATCAACTTGCTGCTACCCACCTGGAAAAAACGGTGGTTTCACTACCCATGGTGACAATTTTTAGCTTTCAAGCAAGCAGTCTTTTGGTCATGCAGTGATAGGTTAAACCCACCGTTAGTTCGATAGAAATTATTTATTTGTAATAATAACGAATAGTTGATATTTTATCCGCCGCCTGCCCGGCCGACCCGTTCGGTCCGCGTTTGCCTTGAAGATTCCAAGCCGGTGACTACAGTTAACTTACGTCGTTTTTAATCGCCGTTAAATGAACCAACAACGCGTGAGGTGAAGCATGAAAATCAATGTAAAGTGTTTTGCATCGTTGTCCACTGACGATACCTGCCGGCACGACCAGCTCAGGTCCATTACCCTTGGCGACGACAACGCCACCGTCGGTAATCTGGCTGAGCATGTACAAATTTCCGAAAATGAAATCGCCACGGTATTCGTCAACGGCAGGCGGTCGGGGCTCGATGCCCGGCTGTCGGACGGTGATCGTGTGGCCTTGGTGCCCGCGGTCGGTGGAATGTAAGCGGTCTTATTGTCGGGGGGAGGGAGGTCGGCAACCGTATGGCATCTATCAATGTTGATGAGAATCGAAAACTGGCACAGACCATCGAGCAGCGAGCCGGTACGGGCCCTTCGGAGATTGTGGCCGGCTGGCAGTCGATGCTGCAGGACATGCTGACTCGAATGCAACCCTTCCTGAAACCGGGGTCCATCGTCACCTTCCAGCAGCTGCTGCCGGATGAGAAGGTTTTTTTCAAGCGTCTATCCAATGAGGTTCCCGTGCCTGAGACGGCCCAGGCCTTCTACCTGCCACCCAGTGTGCGACATCAGATGATGGGCGGCCCAGCCGGCGTCAATGACGACATCGGCCTTTCGGACGCCGGGGTGCTGGTGGCCAGCAGGGTCGACAATCATGATGTCATCGTCAATGCGCTCTTTGCCCGCGCCTCCTGCACACCGGCGGTGGATGTTTACGAACAAGGAAAACTGGTGGCGGGATATCAATATCCCAACATCGATGCATGCCGGTCCGAACTCGGCACCATTTTGAAGCGGCATCTGCTGCAGTCAAGCATGCGTCACCAATAACATGTGGAGAATGGAAAATGAGTCCAACATCGTTTGTCGTGGTTGGCGGTACGTCGGGTATCGGTCTGGAAATTACGCGTCGCCTGGCAGCCAGAGATTGCCCGGTAGTAGTGATTTCCCGGTCGGCAGACAGTGTGGCCGAGCTGCCCGGAGTGACCCACCTGCCGGTGGATGTGACCCGGGATGAGATCGATGCGGGCAGTCTTCCGGACAGAATTCAGGGCCTGGCTTACTGCCCGGGTTCTATCCGGCTGCGTCCGTTCCACCGCCTTAAGGAAGCCGACTTCCTTTCCGATTTGCAGATCAATCTCCTCGGTGCCGTCAAGGCCATTCAAGCTTGCCTGCCGGGACTGAAAAAGGCTGATAATCCGTCATCCATTGTATTGTTCAGTACAGTGGCGGTGGGAACGGGAATGCCCTTTCATGCCTCCATTGCCAGTGCGAAAGGGGCCCTGGAGGGATTGACCCGCTCGCTGGCCGCCGAGTTCGCCCCGAAGATCCGGGTCAATGCCATCGCCCCGTCGCTGACCGACACCAATCTGGCCAAAACACTGCTGTCGGATGACGGCAAGCGATCCGCCGCTGCGGATCGGCATCCGCTCAAACGGTTTGGAAATCCCGGGGATATCGCGGCTGCAGCGACATTTCTGCTTGAGGATTCATCCTCATGGGTTACCGGCCAGGTGATTGCGGTGGATGGAGGCATGGGGGCGTTGCGGACATTCAAGTAACCGGTTCTTTAGGGTAAGGAGTCTTCATGGTCACTTCAGCCGACAGGCAATCCCGTAAAAAAGGGGCAATCCTGGGCATGTACATTGGTGATGCCCTGGCCATGCCGGTGCACTGGTATTACGATCGACAGGCACTTGCGCGGGATTACGGTCGGGTGACTGACTATATGGTTCCGAAAAATCCGCATCCCGACAGTATCCTGTGGCGCTCCGCATACACGCCGGTCAACACGAAGGCCGACATTCTCCACGACCAAGCCCGGTTCTGGGGGCGCCCGGGTGTACACTACCATCAGTTTCTCGAGGCCGGTGAAAACACGTTGAACCTGAAGCTCTGCACACTGTTGCTCAACCACCTTTTGGAAAACGACGGCTACGACCCCGATGCTTACCTGGCCGGATACATCGCATTCATGACCACCCCCGGCAGTCACAAGGATACCTATGCGGAGGAGTATCACCGCCATTTTTTCAACAACTATGCGTCCGGAAAGCCGCCACGGGCCTGCGGGGTAATTGAAAAGCACGTCAGCGGTATTATCGGCATGATTCCGCTGGCCGTCTATCATGCCGACGACCCCGACCTTGCCAGGCGGGCGGCCTTTGAACATCTTGGCCATACCCATTTGGGTGCGCGCATGCAGGCGGCCGGTGAGTTGCTCATGGATGTGCTGCTTCCCGTTCTGGGCGGTGAAAAAATCGTTGACGTGATTGCCGAGAAGGTCCGGCGGCAGGACAACCCGCTGCTGGGCCACCCGTTGATTCGATGGCTTGACGATCCTGATGAAATCGTTGTGGGCCGACGCCTCAGCAGTGCCTGCTACGTGGAAGATGCGCTGCCGGCCACCGCCTACCTGGCGTTGAAGTATTACGACGACGTGGCACGGGGCCTGGTTGCCAATACCAACCTGGGTGGCGACAACGCCGGCCGGGGAGCCGTGCTGGGCGCCCTGTTGGGTGCGGCCAACGGCCATGGGGCCTTCCCCCAATCATGGGTAAAGGGACTTCGTCACCCGCCACCGGAACTGCTCAGTCGCTGAACAGATGGCCATGAGAATGAAATGCGGCAGTCTGCTGGTTTACATCTACCCCAACGATGCAAAAGCGGGAGGGTTTCAGAGCCAAGGCGCCGAGGGTGACGCCGTAGTCCTTTACTGCAATCCCTTGGCAACGCGAGATCTGGAATCCTCCCGCTTTCCCGAAAGGGTAAAAACATGAGAAAATCACTATTTTTGCTGGAATTCACATCCTGTGGACTCCTGCACATCCAGAAAAATTAAATCATTTATATATATTTACAGAATGTTACAATAATTTTCACATGTTTTTATGCAACGATGGGGGCTACAATCGAAGCGATGATTAATCCATCTGCGCTTTGGATTCATCTATAATGGAGAAAGGAAAAAATTATGAACACTGAAAATTCGGAAACTTTATACGTGAAGGTCAAGGATATGGCGGGCAACGATTTTGTGTGTCCCCTGGACGAACTAAAAGACCCGAAAAGTATCAGTGATGCGGAATTGGAAAATTGCGTTGAGGACGCGGTGGTCGGTCGGTATGCAGGCCAGATGAAAATTGTCGATCCGGCACATTGAGATCCAGTTAACCCGATTGCCGATATAGAAAAGCGCCGTGAGCTGTTGCCCACGGCGCTTTTTTTATGGACTCCGTTTTAAACTAAAGCGTTTCGGGGTTGCCCAGGCTCTTCTCGCATACCGCGCTTCGTCCGCAGTTTTTGCAAAAGTGCGCAGCGGGCTGGATCAGTTTTTTAAACGCAACGGTATTGGATTCGAAACAAGCCCTCTTCCTGGAGGGCACAGAGCGTTTTTTTACTTCCGTATCGCTTATTTCGGTATCCTTTCTATCGTAAACATCAGGCCAAGCTGATGTAGGGCTGTCGGGTGTTGGTGACTTAAATCCACCGTGTCGAACACGGAATCGCCGATTGGCCGGCAACCGGCAGCCGTTGACGCATACTACATCCCTTAAAGGACTTCATTGAAAAAGTAGGTCATGTGCTGCCAGGAGCGCTTGTCCGCCGATGGATTGTAGGCCAGGGCCGCCATGCCCCGCTTGTCGGCATCCGGGTTGGTGAAGCTGTGGCGGGTGCCGCCGTAGACGATCAACTGCCAGTCGATGGTCGAGGCGTTCATGGCATTGGCGTAAGGGGTCAATGTCTCGGGCGCGTTCATGGGATCTTCTGCGCCGTGGCAGATCAGGATTTTTGCCTGGGTCCGTTCGGCCTGTTCGGCGGAGGGTGGAATCAGGGAGCCGTGAAAACTGACCACTCCTTTGAGATCCGCACCCCCGTATGCCAGCACCTGGACCGTGGCGCCCCCAAAGCAATACCCGATGGCCGCCAATCGGGCGGTATCCACCTGCGGTTGTTTTTTTAACACTTGAAGTCCCGCCATGGCCCGTTTCAGCCATTGGTCCATGTTCGCGTTTATCTCTTTCATCCAGGCGGCTGCCTGGTCCGGATGCTCGGTGGATTTGCCTTTGCCGTACATGTCCAAGGCAAAGGCCACGTATCCCATCCGGGCCAGCTCCTTGGCGCGGGACCGGACGTAGTCGTTGAGCCCCCACCATTCGTGGACCACCAGAATCCCGGGTGCCTTGCCGGAAACGGCATCATCGTAGGCCAGATAACCTTCCAGGGTTGCACCGTCGTGCATGTAGGACAGTGGTTGGGAAACCACCTTGGCCAAGGCGGTTCCGGTCGACAAAATAAGGATGAGTATAATTAATAAAAGCGTTCTATTCATAAAAACTCCTTTCAGCCGGTCAAAAAGCGATGAACAGGCTTTAGAGTGGCTTAATCAGTATGCGTCATCGATGGTAGGCGAATGCCGGGAATGCGTTTCACCGTTATTTTCAGAAGAGGATCTGCTTTTAAAGTAGGTAGGAATGGGAAAATATCAAGGTGACAGGTGTTTTAGCTGAAGGCTACCATGCCAGTGTGTCCAGCTGAGCCGCGACAAAAAAACCGACCGGGAACCATGCAGTTCCTGGTCGGTTTATGGCTATTCATCAAATTGCCGGCGGGTTGGCACCGCCCCACTGTTATGGTGTCTGGGAAGGTGTGATCAACACATCAATACGCCGGTTCATGGCACGGCCTTCCGGTGTGGTTTCCGGTGCAAGCGGCCGACTCGGCCCGTAACCGGTTGCCCGGATACGATTCGCCGGCAGCGTCTTGTTGGCCACCAGGTAGGTTTTGACCGCCTCGGCCCGGTTTTGTGACAATTCCTGGTTCATCTGGGCGGAACCGGTGCTGTCGGTATGACCTTCGATGGTCACGGACGGCTGACCAAATGCCCCAATCGCCTGCTGAACTTTGCTGAGCAGGGTATAATTATCCGGGGTCAGGGTCGCCTGCCCCACCGGGAACTGAATGCCCCGCATGCGGATGACCAGCTGGCCGCCCTGTTTATAGACTTCCGCCTCGTCAGGCCGGAAAAACCGCTGCACTTTGTTGAATTTTTCATTGAACTCGCGCTCGGCAGCCAGTTTTCGTTTGGCTGCTTCCTGCTCACGCGAATACCCCTGTAAACCGGTGAACTGCTTTTCCAGGTCGGCTATCCGGGCCTGGTAGGCTTGATTGTCCGTTTCAATGGACTGATTTTTTTGTGTCAGGGATTCGACCGAACCGATCATCCCGTTGAGTTGGCCGTCGATGCCCTGATCTCGCAAATCACCGGTGTTCATGGTTTTTCCCAGGCGGGCGAGCAGACCTTCCACATAAAGGGCGGACGCTTCCGGTGTCATCTCCTTAAACTTGTTGCCACTTTCGTTGATGCTCATCATCCGCCGGGCCATGAATTCCGCATGGGCAGCATTTTGGCTGATTGTGTCTGCCTCGTAAGGGTTCTGGCCGATATAGGCGTCAGCCTCGTTCAAGGCCTGGAGGGCGTCGTTATAGGCTGCCGGGGCGATTTTCTGGACCTTGGCTTTATCGGCGTCGGCCATCATTTTACGCGCATTGCCGATGGCACTGTTTTTGATGGCCATGATTTCCACATCCCGGAAAGCGGCCTGAACCTCAGCGGTATTTTTCTGCGCATAGCTCAAGTTGTCGTCCTCGATGGCCTCGGTGAGTTTCAGATATCGTTTTTCCACATCCATGTATGGCTCGCCCAGTCGGTCGGCCCCCACCTTGAGGGCTTTGTCTCTGGCTTTGTTCGTTTCACCGAGAATCGTCCGCGAGACCTGGGCGATCTCTTCGGCCTTCTTCAAACTGGCGCTTCCTTGGGCAACATATTTCTGGATGTCAGTCAGCTTACCACCTTTATCCAAGCCTTGTTTGGCCTTATTGAATGCGGATTGGGCGTCGTTGAACAAACCCGGTGCAAGAACGTCCACCTGATTGGATCGTGCACTAGTCAATGCTGCTTCTAACTGCTCGACCAGCGCGCCTGGATTGCCCGTTGGCATGCTACCGGGTTGCGGTGTGGCGCAGGCGCCTGCAAACGCAAGCACGAAAACCAATAACAGAAATCTAAACGGTTTGTTCATCTTGTGCTCCTCTCAGTAAATAGTTGATACGATTGCTTGTAATGTTATGAAACAGCGATCTTCTAAACAGGATCGGTGGCTATCGGACAACAGGAAGGACCCTCCAGTCATTTTGAGCGCCTTTGCCAGTAAATGTGAAGCGTTCAGCCACTTGGTTCATTTTTTAGAAGAGACAGTGCGAGCGGGACATTGATCACGGAATATAACATGGCAAGAGCGAATTATTATCTAGTGTCGATCCACAAATGGCCAATTTGCCTGATATCTGCGTTATGCTCAAAATTTTATCCTCGGAATATCAACTATATGCCTGCGGTA
>RCNC010001005.1_pt1 | contig 18789 bp, 20 predicted proteins | sample 2041301 | NCBI WGS metagenome assembly RCNC01 (sample SAMN09708231, study PRJNA481090) | Marine sediment metagenome, whole genome shotgun sequencing project. | biome: marine sediment; feature: ocean; material: sediment; isolation source: Sewage treatment plant 13A marine sediment (STP13A) ... | reverse complement strand
GTTGCGATATTTACAGAGGGGCCAAATCATGTTAAACATGTACTGGAATGCCTGAAACATGGTAAACATGTACTTTGCGCAGTACCTGCTATTTGGGGATCAATTGCCGAAGCTGAAATATTATTTGAGGCTGTAAAAAAATCTGGGTTAATTTATATGATGGCAGAAACCAGCTATTACCAGCAGTTTACAATTTCTGCAAGGAATTTCTATAAAGAAGGTATTTTTGGCAATATTTTCTATTGTGAATCAGAATACCAACATGACGGTTTGGAAGAACTATATTTTGAAAACGGAAAACGTACATGGCGATATGGTGTTGCACCAATGCATTATCCAACACATTGCACTGCTCACTTAATAAGTGTTACCGGAGAGCGATTAACTCAGGTTAGCTGTAATGGATGGGGTGACGATGATCCAATTCTAAAAGACAATATTTACAATAATCCCTTCTGGAATGAATCGGCTCTTTTCAGAACCAACCGTGGAAATAGTTTTCGTGTAAATGTTTGGTGGAAGGGTGCCCATATGGGGTGTGAACGGGCACAGTGGATTGGAAACAAAATGAGTTTTTATACACCAAATCCGGTTGGAAGCGATTCAATAATTATCAAATCAACTAAAAAACTGGGAAAAGACGATGCTGGTTTCGTACGCACTGAAGCAAAAAAACAGAAATACGATCAACCAAAATGGTGGGAAACTGAACTCCTTCCTGAGCCTTTAAGACACAATAGCGGACATCATGGATCACATACATTCATCACTCATGAATTTGTTGAAGCATGTTTAATTGATAGAAGACCAACTGTTGATATTCATGCAGCCCTCGCTTATACAGTTCCTGGAGTAATTGCACATGAATCCGCATTGCAGGGGGGAGTTTCAATTGAAATTCCACAATTTGACTAAACAAAATGATCCACAAAAATCAAACAACTTTTATTTTTGCTGTATACCAATTTTATAATGCCGTAGGTAATAGTGGTAGAATGATTGCGTTAGCAGCAAGCTGAAAAAAATTAGAAAGAACGGAAATATATAAATCCGAAACACGGCAGTTGTTAACAATGAACTGTGCCAAAATCCAACCCCTTTATACAATATATACAAATACGCTTTTAAAATCTTCATCATCATACAAGCGTGATTTCGTAAATTGGGTTATAGCGAAAATGCTGAATGTTTCCACTATTTTTGTCATATAACATCAGGCGGTCGAAAAGAAAGAATGAGAAAGATTATTCATATTGATATGGATTCGTTTTTTGCTTCAGTAGAGCAACGGGATTTTCCTGAATACAGAGGAAAAGCACTGGTGGTTGGTGGCCGTGGCCCTCGCTCGGTTGTAGCAGCTGCCAGTTATGAAGCCAGGAAATATGGTATTTATTCAGCAATGCCAATGGTGGTCGCTTTGAGGAAATGTCCCCATCTTATTGTGACACCTCACCGTTTTGATGTCTACAGAGAAGTTTCGGGAAATATCCAGGAAATCTTTCATGAATATACTGACCTCGTGGAACCCTTATCCTTAGATGAAGCCTATCTGGATGTTACGCATGCTAAGAAAGGACCGGCCTCAGCTTCTTTAATTGCCAGGGAAATCAGGAAAAATATTCTGGAGAGAACTTCTTTAATTGCTTCTGCCGGAGTGTCCTATAATAAGTTCCTGGCAAAGATTGCTTCTGACATGGACAAGCCAGATGGTTTCTACTTGATAAAACCTGAAGATGCCAAGTTGTTATTGGAAGATCTTGATGTGGGCATATTTCACGGAGTGGGAAAAAGAACAGAGGAAAAGATGCACAAAATGGGCATCTTCAAGGGACGTGATTTAAAAATGCTTTCCCAACAAAAAATAATGAAACATTTTGGTAAAGCAGGAAGTTATTTTTATGATGTAGTTCGTGGTATTGATGAACGTTCTGTTGTTTCGTATCGGGAACGGAAATCAATTGGTGCAGAACGAACTTACGAAACTGACATTTACGAGATTGACATGGTGAAAGAGAAACTAACTGAGGTTGTTGAAATTATGTGGAAGCGCTGCGAAGCAAAAGAGATGTTCGGAAAGACCATTACCTTAAAACTACGTTTTGCTGATTTTACCACCATTACCAGAAGCAGTACCAATAACCAGGTTTTTACCAAAGAGGAAATGGAAACATGCATGATGAATCTAATGCCAATTGAAGAAATTAAAGAACGTGGTGTCCGGCTTCTTGGTGCAACAATGTCTAATTTTCAACCTGAAAACAGACACTTCCTAAAGCAATTAAAATTGGATTTTGATCGGGGTGAGTCTTGTAAATAGTCCGTGATTTAAAAAGCTTATAATTCTCCGACACGCTCATGGTCAACTTAAATGGTAATTAGCTTATCATCACCTTTAATAAGACCTGTCAACTTACTCATGTATTTGACTTCAACGCCCAATTCTTTTAATGTTGCTGAAACTTTCATTTTATCAGCACAGGCTTTACAAGCTTCAATGGTTACACCATTTTCCATTAACTTTTGTAATTCCTTTTGTACTTCAGCATCTTCTCCCGAAAGCCTTGTAGAACCACCCCAAATAATAATATTAACAGCATCCCACCATCCACTTTTTATAGAATTTAGTGAATACATTGCTATCATACTTTTAAAGGTATCTTTATCGTTACTCGTCCAAAGGATATTTAATTTTTCCATTTTGTATTATTTTTTTGTTTTACTTTTTCCCTATATGTATCTAATCTCTCTTTTCGAAGAGCATTCAAATCTTCTCTGTCGACAATAATATCCATCCCCTTTTTAGGCATTTTCCTGCATGCATAACTGTGTTTCTTAGCAATTTCAACAACACATACTCTACAACTACCAAACTTTCTGTTATCACCAAAGCATGCCGCTAGTATGTTTATGCCTGCCTATTTTGCTACTTCATATATCGTAATCGTAGGGTCTGTAACTTTTACCACAATTCCGTCTATAGTTATATCAAAATCAACATGATTTAAAGTTTTTAATTCAGACTTATTATTTCCTTTTTTTTCGAATGATTCTGTCATAAGTTTTAATATAGATTGTTTCTGTCTTTTTGAATAGATAGAGCTTCCTTCGCCCACTGCACAAATTCATCAGCATCCTCAAATACATCGGGTGGAACATTATAAAATGACAGTACCGTAGCATTGTTTTTAAATGGTTTCAATGGGATTGAACCTTGCTGTAAATATTTATCTTTAGTTGTATCATCCACTTTTAGGTAAACTATATTGCTCGCAATCATGCCAAAGGCTAATTCCTCCTGGTAGAGGGCTGCGCCTCCAAACATTCGTTTTATTTGCACATTGCCCCAACCCGATAATTTGTCAAGAACATACTGGATGAAGTCATTTGATACAGCCATAATTTTACTTGGTTTGAAGTAATGTCTGATGTTAGATAAAATGTATAATCATTGGACTTAGATAAGGAATCAACCAAACTGTCCAAACAAACAGGCTATACCTATGGAATTTTGATATTTTTTCTTCTTCATTTTTAACAAGCACTACGGTTGCCCAAATAGCATGAAGAAACATGAGAATAATTGCAATTAAACCTGCAATACCATGAAAGTTAAATGAAATTCCATCAGTAATCCGGAACATTATTCCCGTGCCCCAAGAGTCACAAATTAAACCAAGGGCAAATAAAACCAGATGCCATAGTTTTAGTCTCCCTTGAAATCTTTCCGTCCAAATTCCAATCGTGTAAAACACTAAAGCAATACCCATAACGATACTTGCTGTTTCGTCCATTGTTCAATCCTTAATAATTATTACTTTCTTGCGTATAGTTTTGAGGCAATCCATGCACCAATTAATAACTCGACCCAAGCAATAGTTATTAATATAAAGGCAGTGCTCCATTCACCTAACCCAGTATTAACAGTAGCTATCCAAAAAACTCCCAGGCTTGCTAAGCAAGTTGTTGTTCCTGCAATAAAAATGGCTTTTATATTGTTGCCAAACGCTTTTGCGCAAAGCCAAAATATAAATACCAACACAGCGGTTAAAAGCATATCCCAGCCTCCCCATATTAAAGCATTGCTCACTTCCATTGGGCCAATAGCTATTCTATCGCCAAAAAATGCTTCCATTCTAGGAAATGCCACAAAAATAGCCCTTGCTATTTCGCCCACGTGTATCCAGATACTTGTAATTAATGTGATAATTACGAATTGTTTGAAATTGAAATTCTTGTTTTCCATGTCATAAATTTTTAAGTGCAATGCAAAATTATGTGAAGCGGAAAACAATTCCGTTGATATTTGCTAAGAAACGTCCCTGAGTAAATAATCATTAACTCATACAAGTATGATTATTTTCGAATGGCAAGCTCCACATGAACTTATTAGAAAAATAATGAAACAGATGAAATTAAGGGGTGCAAATTTCTTTGCGGATGCGGCTTAAATGTTCAGCAGAAATACCAATGTATGATGCTACTTGGTGTTGTGGAACTCTTGAAATGATTTGTTTATTATTTTTTAATAGGTCGAGGTACCTATCTTTAGGGCTCATTATAATAAACCCTTGTCGCTCTTTTTCAACTTTTAAATAATTCATTTTAAACAAGTTAAAACTCATTTTATAGTAACCTATGATTTCTGAATTTAAGAATTCTAAGGCTTCCATTGTTAATTCTATGGCTTTTATTGCAACTAAAGCCCTAATATTGATTTCTGCCCTTTGGTTAAGCAAATAGTTCACATAATCGTATGTGTGGTCGTTTTCAAAATAGAAATTTGTTGTTATTTCTTTCCCATCAACAACTACAAATCCTCGAGCACAGCCGTTTAGCACAACCCTAACTACATTGCATTTGTCACCTTCCTTAAGCAAGTAATCTCCTTTGTTATATTCCACTATTTCAAAACCCGAAAGAAATAATTCAGCATCAGTATCACTCATTTCCAATGTTTCTACCAGGTATCTTTTATAGTTATCCATATTGCAAAATTACCTAAATAACTTAAGATAATTAGCTTCAAGAAATAATTGAAGATCAACAATGCCAGTGGCAAATATTGTATAAAAATAATTAGTTGAACCGAGCTCGTATAATCGCTTGTCGAAATAGTAATAATTTTAAGGTTTGTAGCCCGTTTCAACTTTCTTGTATCTTAACAGGAATGAAGCCTGAAGTCAGCTACTATTCCTATACTAAACCCTTGCAACAAACTGATAGAACCTAATACTCACGGACTAGTTTCCGCATATTTCTCAACAACAAAATCTCCCCTTTCTGCAATTGAATGCAATAGCGGAATGAGTGTTTTTCCAAAATCGGTTAAAAAATAACTGTTTCCCATTTTCCACCAATAATCCCCATTGTAACACTCGCGAAGCAAGGATACTCTTTTCCATTTACACAATGCACATTTCCTTTTTTAATTAAAAGATTATACTATCCTCTTTGACCGTTATTGCACAGTAATAAAACTATATTTAGTTTTGGAACTATAAATATGATAGTGCTAATTTAAATACTAAATATGAAAGCAATAGGATTTAGAAAATCTTTACCCATTACAGAAAAGGATAGTTTTATTGAGTTTGAAATTAAAAAACCAAGTCCTGCAGGATACGATTTATTGGTAAAAATATCTGCGATATCGGTAAACCCTGTCGATTTTAAGATTAGGGAAAGTGCGGCAGTGGATACTGTACTCGATACTCCTAAAATTATTGGATGGGATGCAGCAGGAACTGTTGAGGCAGTAGGCAATGAAACTTCAAGATTCAAAGTAGGAGATGAAGTATACTATGCCGGAGACATTACCCGAAGTGGCAGCAATGCCGAATACCAGCTCGTTGATGAGCGCATCGTGGGTCATAAGCCTAAAAAATCAACTATAGCAGAAGCAGCCGCTATGCCTCTGACTGGATTGACTGCCTGGGAATCATTGTTCGACCGCATTAAGGTCAATCCTGAAACCGATAAAGGAAAAACAGTTTTGATTTTGGCGGGTGCCGGTGGAGTGGGCTCTATTGCTATACAAATTGCCAAAAAAGTAGGGAGACTTACCGTAATCGCAACAGCATCACGACCAGAATCTGAAGACTGGTGTAAAGAATTGGGTGCCGATTATGTAGTAAATCACCGTGATTTGAAAGTCGAATTGGAAAGAATTGGTCAAAATCAAGTAGATTACATCTTAGATTTTGTGGATTTAGAAGGGTATTGGGAAACTGCCGCTGAGATAATTAAACCACAAGGGCATATTGTTTCTATTACCGGTAGCAGCAAACCATTGAATCTTGATATACTAAAAATGAAAAGTGTCTCCTTCTCATGGGAATTGATGTACACCCGTTCGATGTTCACTACGGTTGACATAGATAAACAGTACCATATCCTAAATGAAATAGCAGATTTGATGGATGCTGGAACGCTAAAAACGACTTTGACAACCACCCTGGAAGGCTTTACTGTGGACAATCTTAAAAAGGCGCATCAAATGCAAGAATCAGGAAAAACTATAGGGAAAACAGTTATTCAATTTTAAGAAACCAGGAAAATTGTAAAGAGATGAAACAATTAACAATCGTAGCAAAAATTTTAGCTAAAGAAGAGAAAAGAGAATTTGTAAAAGAAGAATTACTAAAACTAATTGACATTACGAGAGCAGAAGAAGGATGTGTAAACTATAATTTACATCAAGATAATGAAAATGAAAACTTATTTCTGTTTTATGAAAATTGGACAAATAGAGATTTATGGCAAAAACATATGAATAATTCTCATTTAGCTGAATATATAAAAGCAACTGAAAGTGCCGTGGTAGAATTTACTCTAAATGAAATGACACAAGTAGATTAGAAAAAAGCCAATTGCTAACATAGTATATGAAAAAAGTAGAGAAAGCGCAGATTTTAGATAGTCTGTGCTTTTTTATATTTTTACGTAAATTGAAATGAAAGTGTGGTTAAATCCGCTGCTGTTCATATACAAGACCTTTGACTTTTGCTGTAAATATCTGAATACTGTTTTTTAGAATTAAATTAGACTGCGTTTTTATGAAGAAATTAATAGTAAGTTTATTATGTTGTTTGAGTACCTATGCCATTGCACAATGTCAGCCAAGCCCTAATGATTCGCTCATCTCAACAGAAGTGCTTCCTGGTAACCAGGTAGCGTTTAGAATTTATGCACCAGCGGCCAGGAATGTAAACCTCCGTTCTGATGATAAATGGGACAAAATTGATTTTAAAAAAGACAGTCTTGGTGTTTGGGAAGGTATCTGGCCTAATGTACAGCCTGGCGCCTATCGTTATCGTTTTGTTGTTGATGGTGTAAATGTGTATGATCCTATGGCACCAACGGCCCGAGAGAATCCAGCACTCTTTATGATGACTTCAGGTAACGATTTTTTTGCCATGAAAGAAGATGTGTCACATGGAGCAATCTCACAACGCTACTATTATTCTGAGGTTTTAAAACAGATGCGCAGGTTACATATTTGGACCCCACCAGGTCTTGAAAAATCAAAAGAACAATTGCCAGTGTTTTATCTAATCCATGGAGGAGGAGATACAGATAATGCATGGACAACGATAGGCTGTGCAGGTAATATACTAGATAATCTTTTAGCTGAAGGGAAGATTAAACCGATGATAGTTGTTATGCCCAATGGATCTATTGAAACCGGAAGTGATAAGATGTTAGACCGAGTGCCAATTTTTACAGAAGATCTAATGACAGGAATTATCCCTTTTATCGAATCTAATTATAATGTTTATGCTGATGCAGCTCATAGGGCCATAATGGGCTTATCTTTTGGCGGCCTAGAAACACTTGAAACGATAACTTATTATTATAATGATTTTGATTATGTAGGTGTTTTAAGTTCAGGTTGGTGGATAAGTGATACGTGGGCAAAGCAAAGAGGAATGACGGATAATAAAGAGAAAAGAGCTGCACATCTGAAGAGAATTGCTAATGATTTTAATAATTCTGTTAAGCTGATATACTTTACCCAGGGTGGACCTGAGGATCTTGCCTATGATAACGGTATGGAAACACTTAAGTTGTTTGATGCAGCTGGTATAAAATATAAATACAGTGAAGCACCCGGTGGTCACACTTGGATGGTTTGGCGCAAAAATTTATGGGAATTGACGCCTCAGCTCTTTAAGTAAAAGATATAAACAAGCACTAAAACGTCTAAGTTCAATGTAACCGAAGATGGTTCGCTTGGTATATATTCTAGCAATGAGAAAGCTGATTCACATATATCCAGTGATATGGTCCATAGGAACCCTTGTTGCAAATTATAAATTACCAATATGCAAAAAACGATAATATTTCAATTTGCTTTTTTCTTTTCATTTTCTCTATTTGCACAAATTAATCAGAATTTGCCAATGATTGAAAATGGCCATATTAGGTCGGAAACTAATAAACCCAACTTCATTTTAATTGTAGCTGATGACCTTGGTTTCGCTGACCTAGGTTTTAATGGAAGCACCCAAATTAATACTCCGAATATCGACCAGCTTGCCTATACAGGGGTAAGGTTTTCTGAAGGGTATGTTTCTTCACCCGTTTGCAGTCCTTCCCGAGCAGGCTTACTGACTGGTATTAACCAGGTAGAATTTGGACATGACAATAACATTGGAGGTAATCAGCCTGGTTTTGATCCTCAATATCTTGGATTACCATTATCCCAAAATACAATAGCAGACAAATTAAAGCCTTTAGGCTATATATGTGGCCTTATTGGAAAGTGGCATCTAGGAGAAAAACCCCAGTTTCACCCACTGAAGAGAGGTTTTGATGAGTTTTGGGGATATACAGGCGGTGGACATGACTATTTCACCTCTTCTCCTGATGGAGAAGGGTATAAATCGCCAATTGAATGCAATTATAAAATAGCTAATCCCATAACTTACATAACAGATGATAAGGGAGATGAATGTGTAGAATTCATTAAAAGACATCAAAACGATCCATTCTTTTTGTTTGCCTCATTTAATGCACCGCATTCTCCAATGCAAGCAACCAGTGAAGACCTTGAAGAATATAAGCATATAGAAAATATTAAAAGGCGTACCTATGCAGCTATGGTTCATCGATTAGATGTGAATATAGGTAAGATTATAACTGCGATTAACCGACATGGGCTAAGAGAAAATACTTTGATTGTTTTTATTAGCGACAATGGTGGCCCTACTGATAGTAATGCCTCCATAAATGCACCATACAACGGACAAAAAGGAATATTATTGGAGGGAGGGATTCATGTGCCTTTTGTTATGAATTGGCCCAATACGCTTGAAGCAGGAACAATATATAGTCATCCTGTTTCTTCGTTAGATATTGCACCTACTTTTCTTGAATTGGCCGGTAGAGAAATTCAGGAAGAAGACAATTTTGATGGAGTAAACTTATTACCATATATCCTGGAAGAAGGCACCACTTTGCCACACCAGGAGCTAAAATGGCGTTTTACTATTAGTGCTGCAATTAGGGATGGCGATTGGAAATTAATAAGGCTTCCAGATCGTTTACCTTTGCTATATTTTTTACCAACTGATACTTCCGAGCAAAACAATCTTTCTTTAATACATATTGAAAAAACAAAAGAGTTATTACAGAAACTCGGAAGTTGGGATGTTGGCCTGCCTCACCCGGTATTTTTGGAAGGGGCAGTTTGGAAACAAAGGCAACTTAATTTATATGATAAAGAATATCAAATTAAACAGCCTGATATTAAATAAATAACTTACTCAATGATTTTATCAATGATAAGAAAACTGATACTTAATTCACTGCCCCTCTGGGGAATTGTATCATCCTGCCATTTTTAATATCTTCGTATGCAGGTAGAACTAAACAAAGCTTGCCTCCACCAGGGTGTCCTTGGCGGAGACATGTTTAAACCCGAATTATGCATTATCACAATACCAAAACAAAATTGAATCGAATCCAAAATATCCGATTATCAATTGTGCTTGTTCTTTTAGTTTTTATTGTTGGTTGCAAAACGACCAATACTGTTCCAGGTAAAACAATTGGAGTAAATAATGATTCCATTTATGTTATTAAAACTGAAACAGACACTCTATTTGACAGTTTTCAGAGAATAAACCTTTTAATAATAAATAAGAAATTTCTCACCAAGCATACTATTGAAATTGGCTACAATAATGCTGAATTAGAAAAAACAAGCCAAATTGCTGAAAGAAACAATGCTGTTGCTGCAGTAAATGGAAGTTTTTTTGATATGGATAATAGTGGAAGTGTTGCCTACTTTGAAAATAATGATTCTGTTATTAACAGAACCATGGCTTCCGAACTAAAGTGGGCAAAGTCAGAGAGCTTAATTAATGGTGTAATTATTCTAACAAAAAAAAAAAAACTAAATATACAGTTAGCAGATAACGACCAATATTACGAAAAATCAAAAAAGGAAACTTTTGTTCTTAGAACCGGCCCTCTCCTGCTTAGTAATTCAATACCTCAAAAATTACCAAAGAACTCAACTAGCAAACGTAATCCCAGGACTTGTTTGTGTAAAACAAAAGAATCAATATTGTTTATTACCATTGACGGCCGAGCAGAAAAAGCGGAAGGGATGAGTTTTGTCGAAATGCAAAATTATTTACTGGATTTAGCTTGCATTGATGCCATTAATCTAGATGGAGGAGGATCAACAACAATGTGGACAAGGAAAAAAGGAATTGTAAATAATCCCAGCGATAAAAATGGCGAAAGGGAAGTGGCAAATGCCATCTTACTATTGGAAAATAAGTAAAATGCAAATGCATAATTCCAGTTTTTACTTTTTCATGTATCTTTGTTGAAATATAAATTATAATCTTATGGCAAAAATAACTTTAAAAGGCAATCCGGTAAACACCATTGGTAACTTACCAGAGGTAGGAACTATGGCACCGGCATTCACTCTTGTAAAAGACGACTTATCTATTAAATCATTATCCGATTATAAAGGACAAAAAGTAGTGCTAAATATTTTTCCAAGCCTTGATACCGGCACTTGCGCAGCTTCGGTAAGGCGTTTTAATGCGGAAGCATCCACATTGGAAAATACTGTTGTCCTTTGTATTTCCAAAGATTTACCCTTTGCTCAGGCCCGCTTTTGTGGTGCTGAAGGTCTGGAAGACGTACACAACCTTTCTGATTTCCGATACGGACAATTTGGTAAAGATTATGGTGTAGAAATTATTGATGGCCCGCTTGCAGGACTGGAATCAAGGGCAGTTGTGGTTCTCGATGAAGAAGGAACTGTAGTATATACCCAGCAAGTACCTGAAATTGTTGACGAACCGGATTACGAAGCTGCATTGGCCGCTTTATAATTCGTCGAAAAGGTCATTTAATGTATATGAGGTAATGGCTAAGCTATTGCCTCTTTTTTATTTGTTTTATCTATGGTTTTTAACCCAATATACCCGATTAGAAGAGTAATAGAGGAAACATAACGAATACTCAACTTTTGGGATGCTTTATAAAAAATACAGAATGACAATTCAGGATTTAGGATATAATGCTGATTTAGAACAATATAGAATCGAACAAAATCTAGATCTATTTGAAATAGGCAGAGTAATCTCAGAACATAAGGATAGATATATTGTAAAAACACCTACCAGGGAACTTGACTCAGAACTTCTTGGTAATTTAAGGTTTACTGCACAAAGTAGACATGATTTGCCAGCTGTAGGTGATTGGGTTGCTTTTTCTGAATATGACAATGGCAAAGCCTTAATTCATGCTATTTATCCTCGAAATTCCATTATAGAACGACAAGCGGTTGGCAAATTAGGGCAGATACAAATAATTGCAACAAATGTTGACAGTGGCTTAATTGTTCAATCTGTGGACAGAGACTTTAATCTAAACAGACTAGAGAGATATTTAACCATTTGTAATACTGCTAATGTCGGACCTATTATTGTGCTAAGCAAAATAGACTTAATTAGTAAAACCGACTTAAAATCTATTATAATTCAAATTAATCAGCGAATTAAGGATGTTCCAATAATTACTGTAAGCAACCTGGCTGAAGGATATGTCGATCTAGAATCTGTTATAAAAAAAGGGGGAACTTATTGTTTACTTGGCTCTTCCGGTGTTGGAAAATCCACCCTACTGAATAGCCTTTCAGGAAAAGAACAAATGAAAATAAGTGAAATTAGTTCGAGTGTAAACAAAGGAAAGCATACCACAAGTCACCGTGAGTTATTCGTATTGAACAATGGAGGAATCTTAATTGATAATCCAGGGATGAGAGAAGTTGGAATTGCTGATGCAAAAATTGGATTAGAGACTACATTCGAAACTATACTGGAATATGCTAAAAACTGCAGATTTATAGATTGCACACATGTTCATGAGAAAGATTGTGCAATATTAGCAGCCGTTGAAAGCGGAGAGATTGACAAAGACTCATATGCCAATTTTCGGAAAATGGAAAAGGAAAAACTACATTTTGAATCAGACCTTATTGAGAGGAAAAAGAAAGACAAAGACTTTGGAAGAATGATTAAGAATGTCAAAAAACAAAGAAAAAATAATAAGTACTAAGCACAACAATTGGTAAAAGCAAAGGATCTTAATTAAGGCATTATTATCTCAATAACTTATGAAAAAGTATCTTTATTTTTTGCTACTGGCCAGTGTATTTAGTTTAGCCATTCTTAGTTGCGAAAATCATCATGCTGATGTTAAGCCTAACATTCTGTTTGTCTCTATTGATGACCTTCGCCCCACATTGGGAGCATATGATGATACGGTGGCAATCACCCCAAACCTCGATCAATTAGCTGGGGAGGGCATGACCTTCAGGCAAACATTTTGCCAATCTGCAGTGTGTGCACCTTCCTGTGCTAGCCTGATGACAGGCTTGAGACCTGATTCAACCCGAGTTTGGCACCTTGGGGACAAATTCCGTGAGATCAATCCGGAAACGGTTACCATGCCACAATATTTTTCCCGGCACGGCTACTACACAGTTAACATTGGCAAAATATTCCATAATTACATGCCTGATTCCATCTCATGGGATGAACCAGACTTACGACCATATCGTTATCTCCGATCAGAATGGCTAGTGAGGGATGGTGAGACCTTTTATATCAGCGAAGAAGTGAATAAGTCGCAGGAAATCAAAAGAGACTCCTTGTTAAAGTTACGAGCAATTAGATATGCGGACGGATGGAATACAGGCCCGGCATGGGAAGCTGCTGATGTCCATGACACACTTTACTATGATGGTGCCCAGACGGAACTAGCCAAACAAACACTTGCCCGACTTGCTGAAATGAACAAGCCCTTTTATCTCGGCCTCGGATATTTTCGCCCCCACCTTCCATTTGCTGCACCTAAGAAATACTGGGATATGTATGACCCTGAGGAGATTCCTTTGGCTCCAAATCCCGATGTCCCGGAAGGGGCTCCTCTATTTTCAATGAACTCTATGTATGAACTAAGAAATTATGACGGATTTGGCCATATTGGCCATCCAGGTTCTTCGTACCGAATGAACGAGGATACCATACGCATTTTGAAACATGGTTATTATGCAAGCGTGAGTTACATTGATGCTTTACTTGGAGATCTCGTGAAGCATTTGAAAGCATTGGGGATTTATGAAAATACTATCATTATTGTCTGGGGTGACCATGGATGGAAACTAGGTGACCATAACAGCTGGGGAAAGATGACAAATTATAACATCGACTTGCAGGTACCCATGATCATTCGATATCCAGATCAAGACAAGAGAGGTGTTGAGACCTATGCAATAACTGAATTGGTAGATATTTTTCCATCGCTCTGTGATCTAACAGGAATAGAAACCCCGGATTATATGCAGGGTACCAGCTTCGTTCCTCTCCTGAATAATCCGGAACTTCCATGGAAGAAAGCAGCATTCAGCCAGTTTCACCGGAGGCCTAAGGTTGCAGCAGATGGCGGGCGATACATGGCTTATTCCATAAATACTAAAGACCATCATTACATTGAGTGGTACACCTGGGATCATACCACTGGAACAAGGGGAGAATATGTGAAGACAGAATTGTATGACCGTTTGAACGATCCCTATGAAAAAATGAATGTTGCAGAAATGGAAGAATATGCTGCTGTGCTTACAAGGTTATCTGCGCAACTTGCTGATGGCTGGCGCAAGGCAGTCCCAGCAATTGATTAAAAAAAATCGATTAATTCGGGGAATCTATCATAATATTTGAGTCTCACTTCTTATGAATATAAATCAGACAATAGAACCTATTGTAGTGGAACAGGATTTTAGCTGCTCAAAAATGGTAGTCTGGGAGTCCATTACCGAACTTGAACAAATGAGACAGTGGTTCTTCAATAACATTCCTTCATTTGAACCAAAAGTTGGGTTTCAAACAAGTTTCAAGGTTCAATCAGGAGATCGGAATTTCACCCATATATGGATAATTTTGGAAGTTGTTCCATTCAAAAAGATTAAATACCATTGGAGTTATGAAGAATACAAAGGTGAAGGAATCGTAACATTTGAATTATTCGAAAATGACAATAAGACAATTCTAAGACTTACAAACGAAGGACTGGAAACTTTTCCTAAAAGTATCCCGGAGTTTAGTAGAGATAGTTGTCAGGCTGGCTGGGAATATTTTATTAATATGACCTTGAAAGAGTTCCTGGATGGGAGCATATGATCACGACAAACAATTCTATAAATAATACTTTCACTTTCCTGTCAAATGAAATTATTTCGTTTTATTTCATATCTTAGTTACGTGAAAATTGCTGAGGATTATCTCTCTTAAAACTTAAAATAGATAATAAACCTCATAGCACCATCAATCAGGTTATTTTCAATGATCACAGCAAACAGGTTTATTTTACTAGTAATCTTTCCATTTATTATTGCGTTTAGCCTTAATTCATGTGAGTCTGAAAGTATTGAATTAGAATCCACTCTTGCAGTTGATATGTTAAAGAGTGGAGAAGGATTTCGAGTTGGTTCAGCCGTGGTAAACATTAATCCTGAAAATACTATAGGTATAAGTTTAGAAGGATATGAACCTCGTGTATCAAATGGGATTAATGATACATTAAGTGCACGATGTATAATTGTAGCTGACAATAATTCATTGGTAGCATTGATCGCCTTAGATTTAATTGGGATTAGCAACAGTAAGGTCCTTTCTATGAAAGCCGAAATAAAAAAGGCCACAGGTTTAAGTGAAGAGAATATTTTCATCCATGCAATTCATACACATTCCGGCCCATCCATGATGGATGGCAAACTGGATAAGAAATATCGCGCCAGATTAAATAAAAATACAGCTAATGCTACAGTGCAGGCTTTAAAATCCATGCAAAATGTGAAGGCGATAGTAAAATCTGGTACCTCATTGGTTAAAACTGTAAATCGCAGAAACCCAAAACGCGAGCTTATTAATGGCTTTAGTATTATTGAGTTTCAGAATGAAGCGAACGAAAATGTAGCTTCGATAATAAATTTTAGCTGTCATCCAGTAGTGTTGGGGCCAAATAACAAAATAATATCAGCAGATTATGTTCATTATCTCAGGAGAGAAGTTGAAAATACAATTGGAGGCAATGCTGTTTTTTTTAATGGAAGTTTAGGGAACATCAATCCAGCCCGCTCAACCAGTGGCAATCCATATGATCGAAGTGAAGGAAATTTTTATGTGGCTAAACGTTTTGGTGAAGAACTGGCCAACGATATACTGAATAATTATAGCGTTTCTGACACCCTATCAATTAATATCAGGGCCAAAACAATGAAGCTTATTCGATATTTTCAATATACATACATTTCGATTTTAGATTTAGGGGATATGCAAATTGCTATGATACCAGGTGAACCCTTTGAATCATTCGGTGAAGAAATTAAAAACATATTGCCTGGGCCACACAGTATTATTATGGGTCTGACAAATGATTATATTGGTTATATTATCCCTCAGGACGAATGGGGAAATTGCAGCAATTCATTTATTTCAGAATGCTATGAGGAGACAATGAGCGGAGGAGATGAAATAGCAAATATTATAATAGAAGGATTTCGTAAGCTGGTTTTTGAACCATTTTAGCAATCTCAACTTTGATTGGACTCTATTCATAATGAATTCAAAAGAACGTTTTATAAGAACATTGAAAGGTGGAAAAGCAGATAGAATGCCTGTTACTACACATCATGTTATGCCATCATTTTTGAATAATTATATGAGTGGGATTACAAATCAGGCTTTTTTTGAAATTCTGGGGATTGATCCTATAAATTGGATTATGGCATATGATTTTTCAGCAGACAAATGTGAGTATTTTGATCCTTCACACACTAAAATGGGATTTTTGGAAGCACGTAGGGTTTGTTCTGATAACTGGCAAATAAAACTTGAAGCTGTTAACCACCCAAGCTATTCAACACAACGATTTAATATTATTACTCCAGAAAAAACACTGTCAATGATACTGCAGTCAAACGAACACACTACCTGGCTGGCAGATCCCCTGGTAAAAGAAAAATCAGATATAGAAATCATATCAAAATATATGACTTACCCACTTTGCAATGTGGAGGAGATTAATAAAGCCGCTGATGAATACGGTAACAGAGGCCTAATAAGGGGCCATATTAATGCATTTGAAGGGTTTGGGCAACCAGGATGCTGGCAGGATGCTGCCTGCTTATTTGGAATCGAAAACCTAATAATGGCCACATTTGAGGATCCGAAATGGGTTCATGAATTTCTTGCAATTCTAAAGGAACGAAAAAGGGTTTACATTAATTCATTGAAGGGCGCAAAGTATGACCTTCTCGAGTTGGGTGGTGGTGATGCCTCAACAACGGTTATTTCACCCGATATTTTTAATGAATTTGTAGCACCGTATGACTCAGAATTAATAGAAGCTGCCCACCATGCCGGTCAGCGAATTGTTTATCATACTTGTGGTGGTATGATGCCTATTCTGGAAGATATTGCAGCTATGAAACCCGATGCAATGGAAACTTTTACACCCCATTCAATGGGTGCAGACGCGAATCTAAAAGAAGCAAAAAAGCGGATTGGAGATAGAGTTTGTATGATTGGAGGATTCGACCAGTTTCATTATTTATCAGGATGCACTGAGCAGGAAACCAGAGATGAGGTTCGTCGTTGTTTTCATGAGGCAGGAGAAGGAGGTGGATTTATCCTATCTCCATCAGACCATTTTTTTGAAGCAGATCTAAATTTATTAGAAGCTTTTGCAGATGAGGCTCTTAAATGCACATATTAAACATGAAGCCAATAATTGACCATATACAAATAACTGTTAAAGACATTAAGATTGCAGAAGCTTTTTATGATAAATTTCTTACTCTTTTAGGATTTGATATCGAGAATAAGGTAAGTGCATTCATAGAAGAACATGATTTTTATATAGTGGAATATACACATCCAATATTGGCATTTGCTATCACCTCACCAAGAACAGCTTTTAAAGACGATACCATTCATCGCAGGAAACCAGGTGCACTCCATCATCTAGCTTTTAAAGCAGAAACCCGACATGAGGTTGACAGACTTTTTGTTGAGTTAAAGGCCATTGGAGCCCAAATCGTAAAAAAACCCAGTTTATTTCCTGAATATGGCCCGGATTATTACGCACTTTTCTTTAAAGATTTAGAGGGCATTAAATATGAACTTGTTTGTAATGAATAAGTTGACTATTGAACTCTTTACTATTCATATCGGAGTGTTTCAACAGGATTTCTATTTGCTGAATACAGGCTTAACAGGCTAACCAGAAGAATAGAAAAGAGTAAAGTAATTAAACCTGCTGCTACATAGACAAGCCAACTTATTGTTATTTTGTAAGCAAATCCTTCCAGCCATCTATTTATTACGTACCAGGCGATTGGACATGCTAGTATAAATGCAACAACAAGCCATTTAATGAAATCTTTATTTATCATAGATAAAATTTCAACAGTTTTTGCACCACATACTTTTCTAATACCAATTTCCTTTATACGGCGCTCACAGGTGTATTTTATCAATCCAGCCAATCCAAGACCGGCAATAAGGATGCTCAATACAGTGAAAAACCAGACTATCGTAAATAAGTTTTTATCCCCAGAATATTGACTATTATAACTGTCTTTAAGAATCGTATAATAAAAAGGATGGTCTGGAATAGTTTCTTTCCATAGTCGTTTTACATCCTCAATTACTCCAAGATTCATTTTTACAAATAGCTGACCTGTATAATCATCAGTTTTAGCATACCTAAAGCAGATGGGCTCAATGGGACTATGTGGTGATAGAAAATGGAAATCTTTAACTACACCAGCTACATAATCTTCCGTTTCAGAAATAGGTTTACCAATTGGGTCATCTGAAATTCCCAGGACTCTGGCATAAGTTTCATTTATAAGGCATTTGTTTTCATTCACATATGGATAATTAGAGAACCCTTCCCCTTCAATAATCTCAATGCCCAAAATACCGAGGTACTTTTCATCTATATCACAAAAACTAACTATAAATTGTTTCATCTCTCCATCAATTTCTGTAGCATGTATAGCTTTCATTCCACCATACTGAACTCCAGGGACAGAACCTCCATATGTGGTAGATATTTGATCAATTCCTACTAAATTATTAAGATGATCTGCAAATTGTTTTATTTTTTGATTGTAGGTGCTATCATCAGGTGTATCAATAACCAGCACATTGTCAAGTTCAAAGCCAAGATTTTTATTTTTTACAAAAT
>RCNC010001607.1_pt1 | contig 18792 bp, 13 predicted proteins | sample 2041301 | NCBI WGS metagenome assembly RCNC01 (sample SAMN09708231, study PRJNA481090) | Marine sediment metagenome, whole genome shotgun sequencing project. | biome: marine sediment; feature: ocean; material: sediment; isolation source: Sewage treatment plant 13A marine sediment (STP13A) ... | reverse complement strand
GTCGCGTGGTCCACGGTCGAAGGATAGCCTGCCGCACCCACGCGCTGTCCGCCCTGCGAGGAGATGACAATGCCGACCGCGTGGATTGGAATGATGCTGTAAAAATGCGCATGCTTTTATTCTCGGGTGTGGAAATACTGGCCGATATGGTTGAATTCGGTGATGCATACATGCTGCGTTTGCACGCCAGTCATCCCGCTGCAAAAGTGCTTGAAAGCGAAAATACTGTTTCGATTGAACAACAGGAACTTGAAAAACAAGCGGCAGATGAAGTTGCGAAGACTGTCGAAGCTATCAATCAGAAATCACTTGGTTGGGCTTATGGCATTTCCCAACAAAAATTCGAAGCCATGGTAAAAAAACCTGAGGATTTGTTAAAACCGCTGGATGCATCTTGAACGGCGGTGTTCGCGCTGTTGCACTGGCTGCGGCTTTACTGGCGCTTTCTGCAGTCATCATGGCGGCGATGGGCAGTCACCTTTTCGATATAAAGGGTATGCAGGGAATTTGGAGCACAGCATCAAATATCCACCTGTTTAACGCTGCTGCACTGACGGGGCTGGCGGCATTGCTTGCAAATATGCCTTCGCGCGGCTTGCAATGGGCAGCGTGGTTGATTGTTTTGGGGACGGTGATTTTCAGCGGAAGTATCTATTTGCATGTCATCACCGGTTACACGATTCCGCGTCTGACCCCGTCCGGCGGAATGCTGATGATGGCGGGTTGGTTGCTGGCAGCGCTGGCATTTTTACGTAAACCATGAGCCGCTTGCGGTACAACCGTAAGCAGGCAGTCGACTCGTTGAAGGCATGTTGTCCGGATATGGCCCGGTTGATTCGGGACAAGGGTCCGCTCAGCCTGGAAGTCAGAAAGGGTAATGACCTGTTCACCTCCCTGGCAAGCTCCATTGCTTATCAACAATTATCAGGTAAGGCAGCGGCGACTATCTATGGTCGATTTGAAGCCTTATTTGAGAATAACAAACCGCTAGCGTCTGATGCAGTCAACCTTTCTGTGCAGGACTTACGCTCGGTCGGCCTCTCCAATAACAAGGCATTGGCAATCATTGATCTTGCCGAGCATAGCTGTTCGGGCAGTTTGCCAAATAGCCGGAAAATGGCCGGGATGGATGATGAGGCTATTATTAAAAACCTCTGCCGGGTACGCGGTATCGGCCCGTGGACGGTACAAATGCACCTGATATTTGCCCTCGGCCGCCCGGATGTGATGCCGGCGACTGATCTGGGTATACAGAAAGGCATACAGATGGCTTACGGTTTGCCAGTATTACCAAAACCGGATCAGGTACTGGATAAGACCCTGCATCTCGCTCCCTATCGTTCTGTTGCAAGCTGGTATTTTTGGCGTGCAGCGGATGACTGATCAGTGTTTCAGAACAGCAGAAATAGCCTTACTTGAATATACTGAAAAAATACCGCATGTTATTTAGCTGATACTGTTAACGGGTGTTCAATATGAACCTGCTAGACCACTTTATTCTCCAGCACTTTCAAATTTCCCTTTTGCAGGGGGAGCTTTTGCGGGTTAATCGCGAAGGCGCCATGCAGGAGGCCAAGGTTGAAATGAACCTGACACCCCGCTTGGTGGATATGAACTCGGGTGACCAATTGCCTTCCTACCAGGTCAGTGCCCGATTGACCTGCATAGGTGGGGCCGGTGACAAAACCGGACCCGCTTTTAAAGCAAAGGTAGGTATCGAAACCGTTTACCAGCAGTCCTCCGGTGATCCCATTGATATATCCGAATTCACCAATCACCACGCCAGCCTGGCACGGCAGATCTATCCGTTACTGGCACAGGAATTGCGCGGGCTATTAACCCGTATGGGGCTGACCAATATTCAGCTGCCCTTTGACTTGAACCCCAAGTCAAAGAGTATCAACGTTTCCCCGGACGAAGTACGCAGCAGCGTACACTGATTGGAATTTTGCGCAGCGGTGTAGTTGCGTGTGGTCTGTTGGTCACTCTGCTTATGTCAGCTTCAGTGACAATTCAGTTCTGAACCCTGCAAGCCAGCAAGCTTCACCATGTTCATGGTTTGCTGTCCATCAACTCCAATAAGCGTAGCTGTTGCACTATTGCAGTCTGTGAAATTTATTGTCAGGGAGCCCCACAAACTTTCAGTGATGTCCTCGGGCGTGAAGTCGCCAAACTTTCCACCGCTGGCGAAAATCATGTCCAGGACAAGGGGTTCGCCCCTGGTAATCTGGCCGTTGTAGTTACCGATCAACCAAAGTCTTTCCGAATTGTTTTTGTAGCCATAGAAAGAGACGATCATCTGGCCGTCAGTCATGGGATGTAACACCAGGCCCTGGCCTGATGTGGTCGGGTCGTACCAGCTACCCGTAAAGCCTGAGGCTTCGGGTTTGGGTGGGGTTTGGAAGTAAAAGCACTCCATTCCTTTCAGGCCGGCCAGGCGGACCATGTTCATGGTCTGTTGACCACTCAACCCATCGAATTCGGCAGTGGCTTTGCTGCAGGTATTGAAGGTGATATTCAGGGTGCCCCAGGGCTCCTCGGAAATCTGGTCCGGTGTAAAAAAGCCGAAGTTGCCGCCCGAGGCGATGTACATCTTGACCTCGGTCGTGTAACCGGTCTCCAGCATGTCTCCGGCGACGCCGGTCAGCCACAATGGTTTGCCATCGTCTTCAAAACCGTAGAAACTGATAACGGTGGTGTTGTCATCGACCGGATGCAGGACAAAGCCCTGGCCGGCCGTGGCAGGGTCGAACCATGATCCTGTTACCGCAGCCAGGCGTGGAACAGGTTTGATTACGGCATCAGGGATTTTTCTCAAGGCCATGCCGACCAGTTCGTCTTCGCCATAGAAATAGATATCGTTGCCGATGTGTCGGAAGCCGAAGTCTGTACTGGTGACCACATGGGTATCATCGGCCATCAACAAACCAGCCTCGGTATGGTTCCATACCCAAACCCTCGAACCGCCTTCTTCGCTGGTTTCCTTGATGTAGGCGTGGCTGAAATATTCCCCGGCCCCGACGAACCTGAACTCCGAACCAACCCAATCAGACGGCAGCTTGAATGGCAGTTCCTCCGCTGAGGTTTCGCCCAACCTGAATAATCGGTTGTTAGCCAACACAAGCGCTTCGTTATTCAGGTTGGCGCCCGATCCATAAGTCACCCTGTCGGGAGGTGTGGTCAACTCATAATCAGAGCTTGCATCCTTGCTGATACGCAAAACGGGTATCCCGGGTGTATCATTGTCCGGCAAGACAGCACCAACGGTGTACCTGAACTCCCGCGTTTGGATAAACGCGCTCAATCCATTATATAAACCCAGGTAACTTGTACCTTTATGAGGCAGTTTGGTTAAGCGATCCCCATCCGTGTAGTAATAGGCAAATTCACTATTCCCAAATTCATTCACTCCATAGGCAAGAAAAACCCAGGATTCATCGAAATAAAACCACAGTGTGCTTCTACCGCCACCCAGTGAACCAAGCCTGCCCGGCAAAAGATCACTAAGTAATTCATAGTCAACGCCATCAAAATCATGACCATAGATCTCATCGTCTATAGTGACAATCATCTTGTCGAATAATGTGTAATATCCAGTAACACGGCCATTGTTGGCGAGGGGAGTCGGCGGTTCCGCACGCATAATATCGCCATCAGTTGAGTAAGGTCTATATTGCTGCCCTAACGGCTGCGCCATAAAATAATTTCGGTCTGCAAAACCAGTCTGGTACATGGATATACCCTGATTCTCAAATCCATCTGGTACTGGTTCATCTTCCTGGACTCGCTCAAGATTCACACCGTCGGTACGCCACAATCGATGCTTATTAACTTCATCGTAGGCGCCAAAGTAATACCAACCCTGGAACAATGGGCCATAACCAAAGTTGTAGGAGATATCCGAGCTTTCCTCACCAGCGTTTATATCGGCAAATAATGCATGTGCCCCATCAGGGTCAATTCGCCATAGTTCACAGCCGTATTCATCCACGTGAATTAGAGCAAGCAGTTCGTCATCTATTTCTCCGATACCTCGGCAAAGCCTTTCAGGTTGGCCGGCAGTTCCAAAGGCTTTTACCACCTGTGAATGCTGGTCAATTACGGTGGTTTGTTCACAGGCATCACCGATGCCATTTCCATTGGAATCCTGTTGATCGGGATTTGGCGTATCAGGGCAGTTGTCCGTTGCGTCGCCGACGCCATCGGCATCGTTATCAAGATCATTTGTGAGTGTGCAGCTGTCGCCATTACCCGGAGATATGGCGAGACCCTGGCAAGTGGAACTCTCCAGAACATAGCCGTCTGGCATGGTTTCGGTTGCTATGCAGCTTGTTCCGTCATGCGGGAAATCCCGGATGGTGAAATTTGCAGGGTCTGACATGGAAGCAGCTGGGTCGTCAGCTGTTACGTTGCCCGAGTCGCAGCTCAATTCCACTGTAACCGATTGGCTGTTCTCGTCTCTGAACACCTTGCGGGTAACGATTTGAACCGGGTTCTGTGTGTTGATGATCTCGCAATTTGGAGAGCCTTCTATGCTCAGTGGGATATTCAGGCAATCAGATTCATCGGCAGTGTATCCAGCGGGTACCGGGTTTTCAGTAGCGGTGCAATTTGATTGGTAGCCAGGGATAAACCGGTGCACCTCGAATTCGGCAGGCGAACCGGGAGCTGCCTGGCTACTCACGGTTGTAACCAGAGTGGTAGGGTGCTCACATTCCAATGATATGGTTGCCCCGACAGGGCTGAGATCGGAGTAAATTTTTTCGACTGAAACTATGACGGAATTTTCTGAGGCCAGGATTGCCTCTACTGAGCTGCAATTCCCCATGTTGGCCCAAAAATCAACGCTATTACCAACATCCGGGATACCAGAACGATCGGGGCCTGGTCCGGGTTCAGCATCATCGATATCATCCAGCAATGGGATCAAACCAGCACATTCATCGAGCAGAGGGTTTTGCCCGATATGTACAAAATGCATTACAGAAGTTAACTGTAAAAGCCCATCCAGGTTGGTTAGAGCGAGATTGCCTCTTATTGAAAACCATCCGCCTATCCTGTTAAGTGCAGATAGTGCATTAACATTTTCCAGGACCTCGTTGTATTCAATTATGAGATCGCCGCCCACGCCATTGAGCAATGAAAGTCCATCCAGACCTGTCAAAGCATCGTTACCGCTAATCTGTAAATCCCCGCCGTGGCTGGTGATCGCTGACAATCCGTTGATGTCCTCTAATGCGTTGTTACCGTCTATCTTTATACTTTGGCCTGCGTTGTTGAGTGCAGAGAGGCCGTTGATATTCGTCAATGCAGTGTTGAATGAGATATCCAGTTCTCCGGTATTGGTCAGATTAGCAAGTCCATCGATATTAGTGAGGGCAGCGTTGTCGCCGATCCTCAATATTGAACCCACGCTGGTGAGATTGGACAATCCATCAATGTTGACCAAATCATCGTTGTTATTAATTTGCAGGTCATTATTTGTATTGGTTAACGCAGAAAGGCCATTGATATTTATCAAGGCACTGTTGCCAGCAATATTTAGATTATCTACGTTGGTAATTGCAGATAACGCGTCGATATTAGTTATTGCAGGGTTGTTCCAAATATAAAGACTTCCAAACACGTCAGTGAGGTTGGACAGTCCATCGATGTCGGTCAGGCTATGATTGTTAGAAATTGAAAGTTGGCCGCTCACATTTGTAATGTTGGCTAACACATCCAGATTGACCAATACATTATTGTATTCTATTACTATGCTGTCACCTACGCCGCTAAGAGTGGAAAGTCCATCGATATTGCTCAGGCTGGCGTTGTAACCAATAATCAATGAACCAGCTACATCGGTGAGTGAGGACAATCCGTTAACATTGCTTAGCCCATCATTGGAGTTAATAATGAGGTTACCACCCACGCTGGTGAGTGAGGACAACCCGCTAATATTGCTTAGCGCACCATTAGATTGAATACCGAGGTCACCACCCACACTGGTGAGAGCGGAAAGCCCTTCAATATTGGTCATTGCGTCATTGCGAGATATTGAAAGCCATCCACCTATGCTGGTAATCGAAGAAAGTGCATCTACGTTGGTCAGTACGGTATTGTCTTCGATTCTCAGGTCCATGCCGATGCTGGTAAGTGCCGAAAGCCCATCAATATTGGTTAGCGCGTCATTTTCGGCAACGGCCAGGGTATCACCCACACTGGTAAGTGCAGAAAGTGCGTTCAGGTTAGTCAATGAGTTGTTGTTCCAAATTGACAGGAAGCCAGCCACACTGGTGAGTTGGGATAGTCCACTAATATCAGTCAGCGCGGCATTGTTACTGATCCCCAGAGAACTACTCCAGTTGGTAATTGTGGAAAGGCCATTTAAATTGGTTAACCCGTCGTTGTCAGATATTTCCAGATACCCGCCAACAGTATTGAGTGCATACAATCCATCCACATTGGTCAACATTCTGTTGTTTTCAATAGTTAAGTATCCGCCCACAGTGGTCAGTGAAGACAATCCATCCACATCGAGTAAGACATCGTTTCTGTGGATCCTCAGGTCGCCATCCACGTTGGTAAGAGCTGACAGTCCGTCAATGTTGGTCAGCAAGTCATTGTATTGAATCGTCAGGTCTTCGCCCACGCTGGTAAGTGAAGAGAGTTCACCTATATTCGACAATTTGTTGTGATTACTTATCTGAAATGAACTGCCCACATTGACTAGCGAGGAAAGTCCATCCAAATTGACCAGGTTGGAGTTGCCTATGAATCTTAGGTACGTGCCCACGCTGGTGAGGGAAGACAGCCCATTTATATTGGTCAAATTACGATTGCTGGAAATCCCCAGAAATTGGCGGACCGTGGTGAGTGAAGAGAGCCCATCAATATTTGTCAGGGCTTCGTTAGCAGTGATTCTCAGGGTTCCCACGCTGGTGAGTGCCAATAGCCCGTCAAGATTCGTTATATCGTTACCGTCGATATCCAATTGAGTGGTTACGTTGTCACATGTGCCACCACCACCATAGTCGACCTGAAAATTGTCAATCTCCAATTGAGTGACAAGCCTGATTATTGGTTGGGAACAATCTAAAGCTATCAAGTCACTTGACCAAACCAGCAGGCCAAGCAGAAGACATGCAATTCCTCCATGTAAAGTCGATTGCCGATACTTTGTGTTTGTAACTAATTGTGAGATGCGCATTCCTGCCCCTTCGTTAAGAATGACGTTTTTTGGCTTACCTTAACGGGTATTCGGCCGGGATGTAGCGGGCTAAACCAAGATAGGAGAGCGCTGACCGGTCGAAAACACCAGCGGAAATGAGTAATGCGACCATTCCTTTAAACATTTCTCCTCCCTGAGTTCTGATGACTCATTCAACCAGCCCAAGTCTAACAATTTTACGGGGCAAGCAATTGATTTATATCACCTGTGGGTGGCAATGAAGTCAGTGGTTCAACCGCCATTTTCAAGATTCTATCCAATTGAATCTGTTCCCGTGGTTAGCGGAAGCCTTACCTCGAACGACGCAAGCCTTCATACCCTGACTCCAGGCGTCTTCTTAATCTCTCTCCAGACCAGGTACTACTGTTAGAATATCGACAAGTGAAACCCCATCTTCAGATTTTTCCTGCTTGAAATATCCGGGAAATATATTGAGGTGTCGATATCCGGGTTGATTGATACACCCCGGTGAAGGATTGAAATTGAAAACAATAGTCGTCAACAAAAGAGAAAATGAAAAAACACCGTTTCTGCGTGGCATCCTGACCCGGAGCCTGCTGGATGCAGGGCTTGCTTTCGATGATGCATTTTCAATGGCGACAACCATTCGCAATGAGCTTGCCAGCACAAAAAAAATTACAACAGAAAAGCTTCAAAGGAAGGTTTCCGCTTTGTTAGAGGAAAGAGGGGAAACCGAGGTGCTGGAACAATATAACGTTCCGTCAGTGGCACCTCCGAGAATACTGGTCATAAGCCTGGATGATACAGAGAGCGCATTTTCCCGTGGTCAGCATACAAGATATCTGCAATCAGCGGGAATGAAAACAGAGAGAGCAGAATACATAACGGAGCTGATTTATGCCCAGTTGATTGCAGCCGGAATCAGTTTAATTTCAACCTTTGAACTCGGCTACCTGACTTACCTGTGTCTGCAACAGGAGATTGGCAATGAGGCAGCCAGGCGTTACCGGGTCTGGTCGGAATTTCAAAACAGCGGTCGGCCTTTGATCCTGTTGATCGGAGGTACGGTTGCTGTCGGCAAGAGCACCATTGCCACCGAAATGGCCCATCTGTTGGAAATCGTCCGAATACAGTCTACCGATATGTTACGCGAGGTTATGCGGGTGATGATCCCCGAGCGTCTGCTGCCGGTACTGCATACATCATCATTTGATGCCTGGAAGACCTTGCCGATACAGGACAAACCCAATCGTGAGTGGGAGCAGTTGGTGGCGGAAGGTTACCAGAGCCAGGCCGAGCTACTGGCAGTGCCCTGTGAAGCGGTTTTACAACGGGCGGTAGAGGAAGGTGTGCCCATTATCATGGAAGGCGTGCATGTGCACCCGGAACTGCTTAACCGGGTACCCGATGACCCGGAAGTCATCAAGGTGTACGTGATGCTGGCAGTCCTTAAATCAAAAAAAATCAAGGCACGGTTGAAGGGCAGAGGGGTAGACGCACCACGCAGAAAGCCTGAGAGATATCTGAGTAACCTGGAATCCATCTGGAGCCTGCAATCGTTTCTGTTGTCAGAGGCCGATCGCTGTGATGTTCCCATTGTCACTTCCGAAGACAAGGAAAAGGCCATTCTGCAGATTACCCGCGAGGTCAATATAGAGCTGGGCAAGCACTTCACCGGCTCGGACAGAGAGGTGTTTGGTCCGGTCGTGGATAGCCTGGAACAGGTGGTCGAAACCCGGCCATGGCATGAACTGATTAACTTGCTGTGGGATAAACCCGGGTTAAAAAATGAAGCTGAAAAGCCGGCAAAAAACCCCGTGGTTCCTAATAAATGTGTTTTGCTTATCATCGATGGGCTCGGTGACTTGCCCATCCCTGAGCTGGATGGCAAAACCCCATTGGAGGCGGCGAAAACACCCGTGCTTGACCGCTTGGCCGGTTCGGGCCGGTATGGTCTGGTGGATCCGATCAAACCCGGCACAATCCCCAATACCCACACCGGTACCGGGATGTTAATGGGGCTGTTACCGGAACAGGCTGAATATTTGAAACGCGGTCCTGTGGAGGCTTACGGCGCTGGCTATGAACTGGCACCGGGTGACGTTGCCTTGCGGGCCAATTTCGCAACGGTTGAACATCGCGACGGTGCATACCTTGTAACCGACCGGCGCGCGGGAAGAATTACCGACGGTGCAAAAGAGCTGGCGGCCTCGCTGATGGATATCGATCTTGGAGACGGTATCCGTGCCAGTTTTATTTCAACGGATCAACATCGTGGTGCGCTGGTTCTCACAGGCACTGGCTTATCGGATGCCATCAGCGATACCGATCCTGGTGACCAGAGAATGCCTGTGGCCCTGGAAAGTTGCCGTGCCCTGGAACCCGAAGCAGAATTTACAGCGTCCAAGATCAACCTTTTTAGCAGCCAGGCCCATAAGATTCTCGCCGATCACCCGGTCAATACCGCCAGGAGTCGCGACGGCAAACCAGTAGCCAGCGGAATCATTATGCGCGGGGCAGGCTCATATTCTGAGATCGATAACCTGCTTCATTTACAGGGCGTCAAGGCGGCCGTTGTAACTGGCTGCAATACGGTAAACGGTCTCGGACGCCTGTTTGGCTTCGACGCAATCAGAGATCCACGCTTCACGGCTGACGTTGATACCGATTTAGGTGCCAAGATTGAAGGAGTGTGCTCAGCACTGCAAACTCACGATTTGGTTTTTGTTCATGTCAAGGCACCGGATATCTGTTCCCATGACCGTCAGCCGTTGGCCAAACGCGATTTTCTTGAGCGACTCGACAAGGCCCTGCAGCCGTTGCTGGACGAGGGGGTGATAATTGTAGTAAGTGCAGACCATACGACTAACAGTAATACAGGTGCTCACAGCGCCGACCCGGTTCCGTCGCTGATTTATCAACCGGGCACTGACAGTAAACTTGAATCAGTCAAGTTTGGTGAGACCTTGTGCGGCGGCGGAAACATGGACCGTCAGATCAGCAATGAATTTTTATCCGGGGTGTTGCGCAAAATGGGTTTTCCGGCGGTTTAATAACCAAAAACGGCGTATTTTTCCGTTGCCGTTGATGACCCCGACCAACATTGTCAGTGGTAAAATGTGACATTGTTACCAACTGTCATATAACTGTCATATTAGACCTATAGTCTTGTAGAGATTCTTATCATCCAAAATGGAGATTTCTAATGTTTAAGCGCAATGTGTTTTCGGCTGTGCTCGCCTTGACTGTGTCAGTTTTTCTCAGTGCCTGCGGTGGTGGACAGGATCGCCAGGTTATACAGAACAAAGGTTCCGATACCCTGGTCAATGTTGCCCAGGCTTGGGCCGAAGCGTATCAGACGGTAGACCCGGCCACCGTCGTTGCGGTTAGTGGTGGTGGTTCCGGTACGGGAATCGCAGCCCTGATCAACGGTACGGTCGACATCGCAAATGCAAGTCGTGCGATGAAGGACAAGGAAATTAAACTGGCCCAGGAACATGGCCATGACCCGGTTCAGCATATTGTTGGTTATGACGCACTGGCGGTCTATTTGCACGCCGATAACCCACTCACAGACCTGAGCATTGAGCAACTTGCCGAGATTTATGGTGACGGTGGTGGTTATACGAAATGGACTGACCTCGGTATCGAAGTACCCGGTTGCAAAGACCAGACCATGGTTGTGGTCAGTCGTCAGAACAATTCCGGCACCTATGCCTATTTCCGTGGAGCGATTCTTGGAAAAGGGGACTTCCGTCTTGGGACCCGGGATATGCATGGCTCCAAGGATGTTGTCGACCTGGTTGAAAACACACCTTGCGCAATTGGTTACAGCGGGCTTGCCTATGCCACTGAGCATGTCAAGTTAGCCTGTATTTCAGCGCAAACCGGAGGTGCGTGCACCGACCCTTCTGTTGCCACAGCCAGTGATGGCAGTTATCCGATTGCCCGCCCGTTGTTCATGTATACCAATGGTGAGCCAAGCGGTTATGTTGGTGCCTACCTGAACTGGATCAAGAGTGATATCGGGCAGTGTATTATTCTTGAAAAAGGTTATGCGTCTGCAAATGAAGTCAGCTGTGGTTGATCGACGGGCAGATTAGTTGTTTATCGCCACCGTTCCGGCTTGTCTCGGAACGGTGCGGCGGTGATAATTGTGCGATGAATGTTGTCATTCCCAGGCAAACCAGGAATCTTAAATGAGTCATTTTGAAGAACGCATGGAAGCCGACCTGAAGATCATCAGGGACCGGCTGTGGAAGATAGGCGAGGATGTCGAAGCCGCATTGCAAAGTGCAAAAAAGGTAATGATATTGCGTGATAGTGAACTTGCCTATCAAACAGTGTTGGGTGACTACCCGATAAACCGGGATTCCCGGGAATGCGACCGGTTTTGCCACACATTTATTGCCCGTCACCTGCCAGGTGCCAGTCCACTACGTGAAATGGCAGCAACTTCGCGTGTCAATGTGGCCCTGGAACGCATCGGTGATTACGCCGTGACAATCAGCCGGGAGGCGCTGCAGGTAAGCTCTCCGATTGCTTCGCAACTTACCCGGGACGTTGATGCGATGTTTGACGAGTCTATCTCCATTCTTTCTGATGCCCGGAAGTCGTTTCGTGATGGCAATGCAGAATCGGCGATCGCCCTTATGACAGTTGCGAAACGTGTGCAAAATCGTATGGATGGTGTGTACGAAATACTGTTTGCCGAGGATGACCGCATGGATGGTGCGAGCATGATGGCTACCTTTGTCGTGTTTAATCTACTTAAACGGATTGTAGACCAGGCAAAAAATATTTGTGACCAGACTGTCTATGCAGTCAAGGGGATTGCAAAAATTCCAAAGACCTATCGTATTTTGTTCCTGGACAAGCCAGATTCAGGTTTGGCGCAGTTGGCTACAGCCATTGGCAGGAAAAATTTTCCGGAAAGTGGTTTTTTCATGCCGGCAACAGTTGGAAAACCCGAGCCGCTCACGCAGGAATTACAGGAGTTTCTGGTTGAACGGGCTTTGCCGGATGAAAACCTGGTTACCGAGCAACTTGAAGTTTCGGAACATGATTTGGATGATTTCACCGTCATCGTGAGTCTGAATGGCAAATATGAGGACCATATAGCCAAAGTGCCATTTCACACCACGGCACTCAACTGGGTAATGCTCGAGGGTAGTAATCTCAAGCAGAACTATCGTGTGCTGCATAAGGAAATTCAGCAGTTAATGACCACTATGGCAGGTGATGAAGCCGGTTGAACCCAGGGCGAAATCAGAACGCGGCGAACAATAACCCATGAACAAACAAACCCCGGCTTCTATTAAGCCTACAGATTTTGACCGGTTAAACCGTGATTGGTATATAGACAAGCTCGTCCAGACACTTGTCTTTATCGGTGGTATTTCAGCCATCATTTTTATTATTGGAATTTTTGTTTTTATTACCAAGGAAGGTTTTGGTTTCCTGGTTGCTGATTTCAATTTTAAGGAGTTCTTTTTTTCTCCTAACTGGCGACCGACCTCCGAGAACAGGGCCACGTATGGTATTTTGGCCCTGATAGCGGGCACCGCAAGTGTGACCGGTCTTGCGATGCTCGTGGCGATACCATTCTCTCTTGGTGCGGCGATATTTATTGCCGAATTTGCATCGGGCAAGACACGTGAGTTTCTCAAAATAACGGTCGAACTCCTTGCGGCCATTCCTTCGGTTGTTTGGGGTTTTATCGGTCTGGCCATTATGAACCCCCTGATTATCGATATATTCGACGTCCCAGTGGGTTTGAACGTTTTGAATGCCGGTATTATTCTTGGTCTGATGGCAGCACCGATCATGACGTCAATTGCCGAGGACGCGTTAAAAGCGGTTCCGGACCGTTACAGAGAAGCGGCCGAAGCCCTCGGAGCTACACGCTGGCAGGTGATTTACAAAGTCGTGTTACCCGCCTCAAAAAATGGACTGCTGGGCGCAGTGTTGTTGGGTGTCGGCCGGGGTTTCGGTGAGACCATGGCCGTGTTAATGGCCACGGGCCATGCCATCAATATACCGACCAGTGTGTTTGACTCGGTGCGTGCCCTGACCGCAACCATTGCAGCCGAACTCGGTGAAACTGCCGTTGGTTCACCCCACTACAAAGCATTGTTTACCATCGGCATATCGCTGTTCCTGATTACATTCGTCATTAACCTGATCGCAGACCTGGTGGTCCGTGGTGTGCGGAAGGGATAAAAAGCATGTTTGAAGCAACCCGGATTAATCGAAAGAATCTTACCCGGCAGAAGGTGTTCCGTTTTTTACTCGGTGGCATGACGGCGACGTTGATACTTCCGGTGGTATTGATTCTCGGCACCCTGATCTACAAAGGTGCCCCGGTCATCTCTTTCGACTTCCTGTTCACCAGTCCGACCAATGGCATGACCGCCGGCGGTATATTCCCGGCATTGCTTGGCACGATACTGTTAGTACTGGTTGCTTTGCTGGCTTCGGTGCCGCTGGGTGTTGCGGCTGCAATTTACCTGAGTGAGTATGCACCCGATAACTGGTTTACGCGCACGATCAACCTTGCCATCATTAACCTGGCAGGTGTGCCTTCAATCGTCCACGCCCTGTTTGGCCTGGGCGCTTTCGTGCTTTTCTTCCGCTTTGGTACCAGCATCCTGGCAGCCAGCCTGACATTGGCAATCATGACCCTGCCGGTGGTGATCGTCGCAACACGTGAATCCTTACAGGCGGTCCCCATGGCCTTTCGCGAAGCGTGCTGGAACATGGGCGCAACGCGCTGGCAGACCATCCGGCGTATCGTGTTACCCAATGCGGTGACCGGTATATTGACCGGTGTAATCCTCGAGGTTTCGCGAACTGCTGGTGAAACCGCACCGATCATGTTCACGGGTGCCGTGTTCTTTCTGCCATTTTTGCCACAGGGTGTGTTCGACCAGACCATGGCGCTTTCCCTGCATCTGTTTGTTGTGTCCACCCAGGTCCCTGAAATGCCCGAAGCGGTGCCCTATGGTGTTGCTCTGGTGTTGATTGGCATGGTGCTACTGATGAACAGCGCGTCGATCGCTTTGCGTATGTATCTGCGGGGCAAGAAGAAATGGTAGGCGGGAAAGCTGTGAATGAGAATAGACCGTTGGTCAATGATGAGACAAACCAGTCTCCGGTAAAGCTTGGTGTTGAGGATCTGTCGATTCATTACGACACCGGTCCTGCGCTGGAAAACGTAACACTCGATATCCGTGAACACGAGATTTTCGGCATCATCGGTCCCGCCAATGCCGGTAAGACTTCGTTTCTGAAGGCGATTAACCGCATGGATATGTTCAACCCGGAGATGAAAATCGACGGCAGGATTACCTTTAACGGGATAGACGTCAGCAAGGTTCGAAATGTTTATGGTCTGCGCAGTCGCATAGGCGTGGTATTTCCACTGCCGGTTGGGTTGCCACTTTCAGTTTACGACAACGTTGCATTGGCGCCACGACTGAGAGGGTTGAAGGACAAAGCGGAACTCAATGTTATCGTTGAACGCTGCCTGACCAGGGCAGCACTCTGGGATGAAGTTAAAGACCGTCTCGGCTCACTGGGCAGTATGTTATCCGGTGGCCAGCAGCAGCGCTTAACCATTGCCCGTGCGCTATCCCAGGACCCTGAGCTTTTAATGCTGGATGAATTTTCAATCGCGGTTGATCCCGTCACCACGATGCGAATCGAGGATGTGCTCAAGGAGTTGAAGAGCGAAATCACCATTATCCTTGTGACAAACCTTGTTCAGCAGGCACGACGCCTCGCGGATCGCACCGCATTTTTTCTGGACGGAAAATGCATCGATGTAGGTATTACCGAGGATTTATTTACCGGTGAAATCAATGATCAGCGCACCCGTGATTACGTTGAAGGGAGGTTTGGTTGATGACCGTTCAGGGGAACAAGTCCGGTATTGATACCAGTCTCGCCATCAGCGCCAGGAAACTGAATTTCTGGTATGGAACTTTCCAGGCCCTGTTTGATATCGATCTGAGTATCAAGCAAGGCATCATTACTTCGATGATTGGCCCGTCCGGCTGCGGGAAAAGTACCTTTTTACGCACCGTGAACCGGATTAACGAACGTATGGACTATGTCCGGATCAGCGGCGAAGTGGATGTGATGGGTGAAAACATTTTCGGTGAAGATGTCGAAATGCTGCAGGTTAGGAAACAGGTCGGTATGGTATTCCAGAGACCAAACCCCCTGCCGATTTCGATACGCAAGAATATTCTTTTCGGTCATACCATTCACACTGGTGGTAAAACCGATAAATCAGAGCAGGACGAAATTGTTGAGAGCGCCCTGAAACAGGTGCTGTTGTGGGATAAGGTCAAGGATAAACTCGATCACAAAGCCACCACCCTGTCATTGGAAGAGCAGCAGAAATTGTGCATTGCTCGTCTTTTACCGGTAAAACCCAGCGTGTTGCTAATGGATGAGCCCTGCTCGGCACTCGACCCGAAGGGCACCGAGGCCGTCGAAGAACTGCTGTGGGACCTGCGTGGAAAATACACGATTTTGATCGTTACCCACAATATGGCCCAGGCAAGGCGGGCCAGTGAAGAATGTATATTCATGCTCATGGGCAAGGTCATTGAACATACCGAAACGGGACAAATGTTCCTGACACCTCAACATAAAGAAACCACCGATTACATCGAGGGTCGCTACGGATAAGACATCCGGGGCAACGCGTATTGCCCGTGTAACAAAACTGTCACACTAGGCACTTAAGATGCAGTAATGAATTCACCTCACAGAGCCGGACCGGCGAAAATTGCCGTGCGCTCGGATAATTTTCACCTCTGGCGTAGCCGTAAAGATCTATTCGCCAGCAGGGTTATTGGTCTTGGTGGACTGGTCGTCATTGCTGCTGTATTGCTGATTCTTTTTTACCTGATGTACGTGGTAGCTCCATTGTTTATGCCGGCGAAGCTATCGCGGGCCAGCCTTGAAGGGGACGTTGGCTGGCTTAACAACGACACCGCTTACATGGCCCTGGAAGAGCAACAACAGGTTGCTTTCCGGGTCACTCAGAATGGCACCGCCGATTTTTTCAGTCTTGACGGATTACAGTTGCTGGAATCAACTGACATCCGGGCCGGTGACCGGAAAGTGGCAATTGTTGCGGGTGATCAGGGTCATAGTGGGCTTGTTGCCGTGGCTTTTGACGACGGCCAGGTCAGTTTGTTACGGAATTATTACAGTACGGATTATTCTGCCGGTGTTGAGTTACGGAAGATTATCCCGAAACTCGATTTTCCCTATGGCACCGGTCAGCGAGCTTTGATGCCTGATGGTGGTATCACCGGTTTGGTATTGTCTGATAACGAATCAGAACTGCTGCTGGCTGCTGCAGGAAGTGGTGGACGGGTCCGGTTTGAGCGAAACACCAAGCAGAAAAACCTTCTCAGCGGTGAGATCAACCTTGAAAGCACTGTCAAAACCCTTGAAGTAGATTTTGAAATTGCCGCGATCACCATAAGCAATGATCATCGATGGCTGTACCTGGCTAATGAAAGTGGTGAGATTCATTTCATTAGTACGACCACCATGCAGGAAGCCCAGGTTGTACAGGTTTCTGATCAGGCAATCACCAGCATGAGCATGCTGCTCGGTGGAATTTCAGTACTGGCAGGTGATGCCGGTGGGAATATCACGCAGCTGTTTCCGGTCAGGGATGCAGATAACCAATACAGTCTGGAAATTATCCGGCGTTTTGAAGGACGCCAGTCAGCGATTACTCAAATTATTCCCGAACAACGCCGCAAGGGTTTTATGGCGGTAGATGCCGCGGATAACCTGACCATATTTCATAGTACAGCGGGGAAAACGGTTCTCAGTGAAAAACTGGCAGGCCAACCCATGGCCCTTGCACTTGCACCCCGTGCATCAGGATTGCTGCTGCTTTATGGAAATAACGATGTCGAGTTCATGGATATCGACAATGAACACCCGGAAGTGTCATTTGCATCGTTGTGGTCAGAGGTCTGGTACGAAAATTATTCTGAGCCCGAGTATGTCTGGCAATCATCGGCATCGAGCAACGAGTTCGAACCAAAGTTCAGCTTGACACCGCTGGCTTTTGGTACCTTAAAGGCGGCCCTTTATGCAATGTTGTTCGCCCTGCCATTGGCTTTGATGGGCGCCGCCTATACCGCCTACTTCATGTCACCCGCATTGCGCAGAATGGTCAAGCCGACCATCGAGATCATGGCGGCTTTGCCCACGGTTATTCTTGGCTTTCTGGCAGGTCTTTGGTTTGCACCATTTTTGGAAGAGAACCTCGCGGGGGTGTTTTCCCTGATGCTGGTCATACCGGCGGGCCTGCTGCTTTTTGCCTGGTTCTGGACGAAAGCCGACTGGGCAATCAAGGATTATGTCAAAGAGGGGTGGGAGCCGGTTTTGCTGCTACCGGTGCTGGTGGTTCTGGGTATTATCTCGATCGGGTTCATTGGTCCTTTACAGGATGTGTTTTTTGGTGGTGACCTGCGTAGTTGGCTCAGTCGTGAAGCAGGTATTTCCTATGACCAGCGAAACGCCCTGGTGGTGGGTTGCGCGATGGGTTTTGCCGTTATCCCGACGATATTTTCGATTGCCGAAGATGCGATCTATGGGGTGCCAACATCCATTTCTGATGGATCCCTGGCACTGGGCGCGACTCCCTGGCAGACCCTGGTCAGGGTGGTGTTGCCAACCGCCAGTCCGGGTATGTTTTCGGCGGTCATGATCGGCCTCGGCCGGGCCGTGGGTGAAACCATGATCGTCCTGATGGCTACTGGTAATACACCCATCATGGACTGGAACCTGTTTGAAGGTATGCGCACACTGGCCGCCAATATCGCGGTTGAGATGCCTGAGTCCGCAATGAACAGTTCACACTATCGCATCCTGTTCCTGGCAGCATTGGTGTTGTTCATGTTCACCTTTGTCGTAAATACGGGTGCAGAACTGATACGCCAGCACCTGCGTGAAAAGTACAGTTCGTTATGAGGTGTCTTAAGTGAAGGCCCTCGCAAAATGGATAGCCGATGGCACCCCCTGGGTATGGCTGAATGCGGCAGCGGTCAGTGCGTGTATTCTGCTGGTTGCCGGTTTACTGATCCTGATCGGTGTACGCGGCATGGGGCATTTCTGGCCACAGGCGGTTCAGAAGGTCGTTTACCTGCAAACAGATGGCAGCGAAGTACTTCTTGCCGGCCAGATCAGGGAGGAGGAAAAGGTCACTGCCAGCCGTTTGCGCGAATCCGGTCTTGAGGTTGCTGAAAACACTGAGTTCGTTACCCGTTACCTGTTAAAAACCGGCAATCGTGACATCCTGGGCCAGGATTTCCGCTGGATACTAAAGCCATCCATCGAATCGATTGGTCAACCAGACAGTATGGTGGTGTTTGAACGTGAGGAGTGGGGTGTTTTTATCGGTATGTTGGTGGGTGTCAGGGAATCCGGTCAATTGCTCACAGACCCGGATGTCTGGGGAGGTTTTCAAACCCGGCTCGATCACGCCAACGGCTTGAGGGATGAAATTCGGGGTCTTGAAAAAGGCCGTATTGGCAGTGTCAATTATCGACTTGAACGTCTTCGGCTAAAGCAAC